>Ga0164293_10006288_pt1 | contig 10112 bp, 9 predicted proteins | sample GEODES118metaG_FD_111487 | JGI IMG/M metagenome (GOLD analysis project Ga0164293, IMG submission 111487) | Eutrophic lake water microbial communities from Lake Mendota, Wisconsin, USA - GEODES118 metaG | ecosystem: Environmental > Aquatic > Freshwater > Lake | place: USA: Lake Mendota, Wisconsin...
AAGTCCAGATCAGGAACAAGAGTGATGAATTCAACACATCGCTCGTGTGCGAGTTCGGGTAACTCTTCAGGATGGGCAAGATCTGCATGGGCAATAACGATCATGTCAACGTCTCGCCTGAGTGCCTCTTCAACACCTGAAGTTGCCGCTGCATCTAGGCCGGGCTCTAATGGGACCACAAATGAGATCTTGTTGTCGTGGCACCACTGCTGCACGTCCGTGTCTTCACACACGACCAGCACTTCATGATCGATATCGGCGCCAACGAATGCCTTGACGGTGCGTTCGGCACTCCAGCGTGCAAGCTGATCGCGTTCGGCGATCGACAACACATCTTCAAGTCGCGCTTTGGCACTTGAAAATGATTTGATCGGCACAATCAGAGCCACTCGCATGGGTAGAGCCTACGCTTGGCGTGTGGTTTCAGGCCCTGCCGAGAACGGTCGATTGCGCGTCGGAGTGGTCGGCGCAGGCTCTTGGGGAACAACAGCGGCAATGGTCTGTGCGGGGGTAGCTGATGCGCCAGCACCAAGCCTGTGGGCGCGCTCAGTGGATGTGGTGCAGGAGATCAACACTCGGCATACGAATTCGAAGTACTTGGCTGGCGCGGTGCTCCCGGCATCTATCCATGCCACTGCAGATATCGCCGAATTAGTTGCAGCCAGTGACCTCATTGTTATGGCGGTTCCATCGCAGGGCTTTCGCGGCATCCTGGAAATGGTTGCCGCTGCCGGTGCAAGCACCCCGAAATTCGCCTCAAAGCCCGTTGTAAGCCTCGCCAAGGGCCTGGAAAGTGCAACCCGCGCAAGAATGAGTGAAATTGCCAAAGCTGTGTGTCCAACGAATCCATTTGCTGTGCTCACTGGTCCGAACCTTGCTGGCGAGATCATCGTTGGGCAACCCACAGCAAGTGTCGTGGCATCAACCAACGAGCAGGTTGCTCTGGCGGTGCAATCCGCGTTCAACGCGCCGCGATTTCGGGTTTACGTCAACGACGATGTTGTTGGGTGTGAAGTCGCAGGTGTTGTCAAAAATGTGATCGCGTTGGCGGTCGGTGTCGCTGAGGGCTTTGGACTCGGTCATAACAGTCGCGCCACCTTGATCACTCGCGGTCTCGCTGAGATGACCCGACTTGGAGTTGCTCTCGGCGGGCAATCAGAGACCTTCGCTGGCCTCGCTGGCATGGGGGACTTGATCGCAACTTGTTCTTCAGCGCAGAGTCGTAACAATTCAGTAGGTCGTCGGCTCGGTCGTGGTGAATCGTTGGCTGAAATTGTCGCTTCGATGTCAATGGTGGCCGAAGGAGTAAAGAGCGCGGTGTCTGTTCTTGAACTGGCGCAACTGAACGGCGTATCAATGCCAATCGTTGAACAGGTTGTGAATGTCTGTGAGAGCAATGCAAGTGTCACAGATGTGATGATGGCGTTGCTCGGACGCTCTGTGGGAAGTGAGTGAAATGAACAACACCAATTCGCGATACAAGATCGGTATCCGTAGCTCTGGCGCCTTGGCCGAAGTTGACAATGCCGGACTCATTCATTTTGGAAACTCAAAACTCTTGCGTTGGGTAATTGCTGGTGATGATCGTTGGTATGACCCGAGCGCGGATGCGAGTGTGCGCCAAACCACTCGCGACGGGTTCCCGATCGTGGTCACAAAGATGCGTGTGCCAACTGGCGATGTCACAACTCTTGCCTACTGTGTTGCCGACCACGGTGGTGTTGTTGTTTTTGAAGTTCGCAATGAATCGACACTTCCGTTTGCAGTCGTTTTATCGGACCCAGCGTGGCGCACGGTGCGCAATCCGGTGCCGATGCACGATGAAATCACGCAGGCAAAGATGCTCGCCCATGTGGGATTCCCTGCGGATGCGGTGATCCATCCCATTGGCCACCAAGCGAGTTTGCGGTTTGTTTATGGCGCAGCGGGCGTGCTCTCACGCGAGCAGATTGAGTCCCTGCCATCGGTCGACCAAGTTGCTTCGGGGTGGGAAAAAGCACTCAGTGGTGCGACCCGATACAACTTGCCTGACCACGGAATAGTGAAAGAGGCGAACTCAATTCGGGCTGCGCTACTTATGGGTGTTGCCGAGCAAAACGACGTAGCGGATCAGGTTGTGGCGACCACAGAGTCAATTCGTCTTGGCGAAAAACTCAACGATGTTGAGCTCAATGATTACGTTGCTGGAATTGAAGAGTTGTTGAAGGGCAAGCAACGCGCTGGGCTGTTGCGCTCGTTGCTGCGACGCAGCAGGACAACCGAAGCAGCCCCGTGGTATGTAGATGCAGTGTTGTCGGGGGCCACATTTGCGCTCCACAAACTGGCTCAACACACGGCGGCTTCTGATGTGAGGCTCGCGCATGCTGAACTCAGCACCAAGACTCAATTCACAGAGGTCCCGCCGCCTGGTGACTTCTACGCGCTATCGCCGATGAAGCGTTTGTTGCGCGTTGACTGTGAGTTTGCACGCACCCGATTTCAACACTCGCAATCTGGGGTCGATGTTCTTCCGTTGCTCACTGCTACACGCCTTGGTAATCCAAGTGAAAATTGGCTTGGGGTCGACTTTGAGGTTCACGGGCTAAGCGCGGGAAGCGGAACGGTCGGTTACGCGGTGCGCTGGCACGGTGAACGAGCGGCGGTGTTATGGGAAGCCTCTGACACCTCAGTGTTGCCTGTGACATCTATGGCGAATGACCCAACATGGAGTGGAAACGAACTGAGTGGAGAGGTGCTGCTGGCATCGCCAAGCGAGCACCAATGAGATGAATGGTCCAAGTCGAGATCTGGAGCAATTGCTCTATGGAGATGGCTTCCATTCAGTAGTCGGAATCGATGAAGTGGGAAAGGGTGCTTGGGCTGGGCCATTGGTCGTTTGTGCGGCGCTGATTCCAGTCGTGTCACCAGATGGTGGCGACCCTGAGGGTGTACGTGATTCAAAAAAGATCACGGAGAAAAAACGTGAGGCGATGTTTGATGCCGTCGCTGCGTGGGCAACGTCGTGGGCCCTTGGCGTGGTCTCCAGTTCGGAGTGTGACGAACTTGGAATGTCGCGCGCCCAGAAGGTGGCAACCAAGCGTGCGATTGATGGCCTAGACCTTGGGCCCGGCGGTATTCGTCGCACTGCAGCGATCGCTGATGGCAAGTGGAACTTTGTATCGCCGTTGCTACCCAGAGTGGAAATGCGCGTGAAGGCCGACGACATGTCCCTATCGGTGGCTGCTGCATCAATCTTGGCCAAGGTTTCACGGGATCGCATGATGCGCGACTACGCCGCCACTTACCCCGGTTACGCATTTGATACCAACAAGGGTTACCCGTGTGCGAAACAACGGGCGAAGTTGATTGAGTCTGGACTATGCGACATTCATCGCAAGTCGTGGAACTTCATGGAAAAACTAACTGGAGAGTCAGCAACTCCTGGATTGTTTGACTAACTCGCGTTTTACTGCAATGAGTGAGGCTATTTCTGGGTGCCGACTTTGAGATCGCGGAACGGCGAGTTGGAGTCAATGCCGGGCTCTTTTGGCAGGCCAAGCACGCGCTCACCCACGATGTTGCGCATGACCTCATCGGTGCCACCAGCGATTCGCAGACCCGGAGCATTCAGCACCATGGTTGACCACGCATAGGTGCCCCATTCACCAGTGTCGGCTTGCAGCTTTGGACCAAGAACATGAGTGAGGAAGTTCACCACACGGGCTTGGTTCATGGTGAGTGCCATCTTCGCAGTGGACATTTCCGGCCCAGGCATCTGTCCGGCACGGAGGCGCGCAAGTGCGCGAGCAGAGTTGAGTCCAGCGACTCGGTAGTGCATCACAATGCTTGCGAGTTCGTTGCGGATCAGCGGATCTTTGTCGAGCCCGAAGTGGCGAACCATCGCGATCAATTTTTCGAACATGTCGCTGTCGCTGTGGTTGTTCGCACCGATTGCTGAGCGCTCGTTCATGAGTGTGGTGAGTGCGACGTTCCAGCCGTTGTTCACATCACCGAGGCGGTGGTCATCTTTCACGCGGAGTTCATTGATGAACACCTCGTTGAATCCAGCAGCACCGCTCATTTGCTTGAGTGCACGGATTTCTACAGCCGGGTCATTCATGTCAATGATGAAACCAGTGAGACCCTTGTGCTTGGGAAGATCAACATCGGTACGACAAATGATTTCACCGACATCGGAATAGTGGGCTCCAGAGGTCCAAACTTTCTGGCCCGTGATAACCCATTCGTCGCCATCACGGATCGCTTTGGTCTGCAGTGATGCGAGGTCTGATCCTGCACCTGGCTCAGAGAACAACTGTGCGCCGATGATCTCACCACGCCAGAGTTTCTTCAGGTAGAGATCTTTTGCGTGATCCGATGCGTGCGCGAGGATCGTTGGTGCAACCATTCCGAGGCCGATGTTGAAGCAGAACTGTGATGGAAGGTCATATTCGGCTTCCAATGCGCTGAACGCACGATCGTGGCTGGCGGGAAGATTTGCTCCACCGAATTCGGTTGGACCATTGACCCAGCCAAAGCCGGCATCAAATTTCGTCTGCCGCCATTTCATTGCAGCGTGTACGCCTTCGAGTTCCTTTTCACGGGAACGATCTTCAGCGGCAGTGAAAGCGTCGTCACCTTCACCCCATACAAAGGCTTTCTTTGGCGCACGCTTTTTGGCATTCGCATCTAGGAAGGCTTGGGCTTGGGCGGTGAATTCTTCAAGGGTGGGAATGTTCTGCACCTCACCGAGGGTATCGGTGTGAAACCGCCCATAAAAACCTGGGCAAGAACTCTGATGATGCCTGACTTGGCAACTATCGTCAGGAGGCATGGGACAGCCAGTTGTTGTAAGTCGTAAGTCCACTCGGGACCCCAAGGTCGTCCGATTCGAGACCAACCGTTTGCTCACTGGCTCAGGGCACGAGAAGTACACCCTCAGTGTGGGGACTGGTCGTGCGGTTACTCCTGGCGCAGTTCTTGCCGCACGGATGTTCGCAGCGGGCAAAGCAGAAGCTGTTCATGTTTTTGGCAACCTGATAACGGTTGAACTTTCTGGGGGCCAGACTGCTGATGGTCTTGATGAGATCATTCGTGATCTCTATCAATATTGGAAGCCCGGCATGGAGCCGCCGTCGTTTGAAGACTTCGTGGCTGAGGAGCTTGCCGCTACGCCAGCTGCGGATTCAGCACCGGCTTCGGGTGGCCCTGCGGTTGATTCACGTGTGCCTGCACATCTGCTTGAGCGCTCCGCTGCGGCCCGCGCTCGGTGGGCGGCCAAGGGCTAACTGCCGTAGGCGCTACTTTGATGGCGCACTGAAACATACGAACATATGTTCGCTACTGTATCCCCGTGGCAAGTGGTTCGGATCCGGCCAGGGTTCTCAATGGTGTTGATGGTCTTGCATCAGGCGTGCCCGGGGTTTTCAAAGCGAGCGCCCTTACCGAGCGGCTAATCCGACTCCCTGAAGAGGTAGCGGAGGCGTTCCCTGATCTTGGCCTCACTCGTGGTCGCACAATTTCTTGTCATGGGGGATCGGCTGTGAGTTTGGGGCTGCGTCTTTTGGCAAGCGCGTGTCATGCAGGTGGTTGGTGTGCAGTTGTCAGCAGAACGCGGTCCATTAATCCAGCAGCAGCGCGTGAAGCTGGTGTTGCATTGGAGCGCACTCTTTGGATAACAGCGGATGATCTTGGTGTAGCAACTGCCCTGTGTCTTGATTCGTGTGCGGTTGTTCTCGTGCACGGTGTGGTCGCGCTCAGAGATGCGCGACGCCTGCAAGCCAGAGCAAATAACTGTTCATCAACTCTGATTCTTCTTAATAGTGATTTCGCACAAGCCGACATCGTTTTCGAAACGACTAATGAGAGGTGGGAGGGCTTACTCGGTGGCTATGGGTACCTGATGCATCGAGATCTCAAACTCCACGTGCGGGTGCGTCATGCGGCACCAATGTCACCAAAACAGTTGAGGCTTCACCATGTATCCATCCACACGTAGGTGCACGGTTCTCTTTGGTGCCTCAGTGACACTGGACGCTGCGCAGGAAGTGTTGGCTGATGTGTCAAATCTTTTCGCCAGCGGTTGTCTCTCAGATGGAATGAACTGGATCTCATTTCCTGTGCGTGGTCCATCGCGCCGATTGGGTGGAGATCACAAATTGGCAGCGAGTGTGCAGCGTCGATTCAAATCCTTCGGAGGCAGTGTGGGAGTCGGTGTTGCAGATACCGCATTTGCTGCGTTTATGGCCGCGCATAGTGAGGTGACCACGGTTGTGCCTGCCAAGGCTGACAAAGAGTTTTTGGCTCCCGTGCCTTTGCGCGTGCTTTCTGATCTGCTCGTTGCCCCTTCTGACTTGATCGACACACTCATCCATTTGGGTTACAAGACTCTTGGATCGCTTGCACTAGTTGATCATGTGCTGCTCCGTGATCGGTTCGGTACTGACGGTGTCCGCATGTGGCATTTATGTAATGGCAATGAAATATCTCGTACAGAGTTTTCTGAACCACATGAGGAGTTGATACGAGAGGTCGCGTTTGAGGAGCCCTTGCAACTCGCTGAGCAGATTGTGTTCGGAGTGCGGGCCGTGGTTGACGCATTGGTATCCGATCTTGCACAAAATTCAAAACTCTGCACTCAGTTCACACTGACACTCAAAACCGAACACGCAGAAGAATGCGAGCGGGTGTGGCACTTCGCCTCAGGCTTTACTGCAAGAGCCATGCTCGAGCGTGCACGCTGGCAACTCGAAGAGTGGCTACACGCCACCAATGTCACTGCCGGGGTAGTGCTAGCGCGCTTCTGTGTGCATGCAACACGTCCAAGTAACAGCGAGCAGCTGTCTCTGTGGGGCGATCATTCAGGAACCGATGTCGATGCGATGCGACTGGTGGGGAAACTCTCGGCCACATTTGGTGCAGAAGCGGTTTGTCTTGCGCAGTGGCGAGGCGGGCGTGATGCGACTGAAGTCTTTGCGATGGTGCCGGCGCTTGATATCGAACTCACAGATGTTGAGAACACTGCGCGAATGCAAAAACCAGCTCATCATGAAGGACCATGGAGCGGTTTGCTTCCTAGTCCTTTGCCCGCAGTGGCCCTAACTGAACCTGAGCGCATTGTGCTGTTCGATGTCGCGGATAATGCGGTCGGGGTGACACGAAGATGTGAGCTCACGGCGATCCCACAGTGGGTGGTGCGAGCAGATGGTGCTCGACAAGAGATCCTCACTTGGGCTGGGCCGTGGCCGATAGAAGAGCGCTGGTGGGACCCCGAACGAGCATCACGAATTGTGCAGATGCAGATCGTGATCACGGAGAGAATGAATTTGGAACAACCCGTATTGCTCAGGTTGCAACACGGTACTTGGTTGATCGTGGCCTCGTACGAATAGATGAAACAGATTTTGATATTCGGTCTTTTCAAATCAGATGTAGCCTTGTTTCAGGAAAAATTCACAGTAAAAAGGACACCCTGCAATGAAAGTTCGCTTGCTTGCACTCGTAACAGTGCTTTTGGTTCTTGGTAACGCAACGCAAGCGAATGCTGACACCGCAACCATTGGCGCTGATATCGGCGAGTTCTTCATCACGCTTGATCAGAGCTCCGTTGACGAAGGCGAGGTTGTGCTCAATGTCGACAACCAAGGTTCAATTGGGCACGTGATTGCAATTGACGGAACTGGGCTTAGTACAAGCTATTTGTCTTCGGGCGCCTCTGGATCACTGTCGGGTGCGTTGACCCCTGGTACTTACAACGTCATTTGCACAATTTCTGGTCATGCTTCCGCGGGAATGAGCACTTCGTTGGTAGTCAATGCGAGTCCAACAACAACATCAACCACAGTGCCTGATTCATCAACCACAACTGAGCCAGAATCAGAAGTGACCACAGGCGAAACCCAATCGACCGTAGGAGAAGTAACACCTGTGTTGGCGAACTCAGGTTCAAATGACCTGGGTCGACTCGGTGGCGGAATCTTGATGGTTGCCGCTGGAGTCTGCATTGTCATAGCGAGACGCACCAGAACTTACGCGTGAAATACGCCGTCGAGAATTATCTCCTGCACTAGGTTTGATCAAGTGTCTGGGGCATCCTTTTTGCGCACTCGCCTTGTGGCGCTCTGTTTTCTCATGCTGTTTGTTGAGTTGGCGTTAATCCGCTGGCTCGGAGCGAATGTCCTTTACCTTGCGTACTTCTCAAATGTGGTGTTATTGGGAAGCTTCCTGGGGATCGGTCTGGGGTTCCTTTACTCGCACCGCACCGGACGCAGCCTTCTCAAGTACACGCCGTTGGCACTATCCGCTCTCGTTGCGGTAGTGCATTTCGTGCCGGTCAAGCTGCGCTCTAACGGCGATGATCTGATTTTCTTCGGCACTGAGTACAAACCCTCAGGACCACCACGAGAACTCGCACTGCCACTCGTGTTCTTAATCGTTGCGCTAATCCTCATGTGTATCGGGAGTGGGATCGCCAGTGTCTTTAAGCAACTGAAGAACCTAGATGCCTATCAGTGGGATTTGGTCGGTTCCTTGCTTGGAATTGTCGGTTTCACGATCCTGTCGTTCCTCGGTACGCCACCACTTGTGTGGGGTGCGATTGCAACGATCACCATGATCTGGACAATCTGGCCAAAAACAGTTCGTGATATCGCTTTGTTAGCAGTTCCTCTTGCAGTGATGCTCGTGACACTTGGCATTGAATCGGCTCAGGACAACGTTGAGTGGACCCCTTATTACAAAGTGAAATACACCCTGAGTGATGAAGGCGCTGCGGTTTATGTAAATGACATCGGGCACTGGGTGCAGACCGCAGGTAACGACTCAAAGCTTTATCAAGCAGCCCACGAGCGTCGCGCATCCAAAGAGCCGGTTACGGATCTATTAGTGATTGGTTCTGGCAGCGGAAACGATGTTTCTGTTGGATTGTTCAACGGCGCAAAACATGTTGATGCAGTCGAGATCGACCCCAAGATGCTTAACATCGCCAAGAAATATCATCCGAACAAACCGTATGACGATCCACGAGTTGATGTTCACATCGACGACGGGCGTGCATTCATTGAGCGTTCGGACAAGAAGTGGAACATGATTGTTCTTGCTCTCACTGACTCGCTAACCCTGGTTCAAGGTGCGTCGTCCATTCGTCTCGAGAGCTATCTCTTCACCAAGGAAGCAGCGGAGACGTATAAGGAACATCTGGACGATGGTGGCGTGTTTGCGATGTACAACTTCTACAGAGAGCCCTGGTTGGTAGATCGATATGCGGGCACTCTCGAGGAAGCATTCGGGCATTCGCCATGTGTAACCAGGATTGAAGCGCTTGCAATCACCATTCTTACGGTTGGTTCACAGCCAGAGAATGCAAAGTGCAAAAAGGGTGAAAAGTGGGAACGCACGGAGGACACGCCGTCGTCAGTCTCTGATGATCGCCCATTTCCATACTTGAAGACGCCGAGTATCCCGTCGTTCTATTTGGTTTCTTTGGCCCTGGTGCTTCTGGTTTCGGTGCTGTTGATTCGTGGTGTCGGCGGGCCATTGCGTGGCATGCGCGGGTATCTAGATCTGTTCTTTATGGGTGTTGCATTCATGCTCTTGGAGACCAAGAACGTGGTGCAGTTTGCACTGCTATTCGGCACCACATGGTTGGTGAATGCGCTTGTATTTGCCAGTGTGCTTGGATCAGTTCTCCTCGCTGTTGTTGTTTCCAAGCGCGTGCCTCGGTTGAACCTAAAGATGCTTTACGCACTTTTAGGTGTTTCAATATTGATTGGCTGGCTGATTCCCCAAGGTTCACTTTTGCCACTGTCATTTGTTCCGCGGTTGTTGGTCGCTGGCGCAATTGCATTTGCACCGATCTTCATTGCAAACGTGATCTTCTCCCAGCGTTTCCGTGATACCGGTGATTCGACTCCAGCTTTCGCTGCGAACTTGTTTGGCGCGATTCTCGGCGGGGCGCTTGAGTACTCTTCGCTGATCTTGGGTTACCGAAACCTGTTGATCGTGGCCCTTTTGCTTTACGGCTGTGCCGTTATAAGCGGCCGCCGCCATCTATCGCCCGCTACCTAGCCTCTGGCGAAAGCGAACATATGTTCGCTAGTGTTGCTCGGTGGCTTACGCCGAACTCCACTGCCGAT
>Ga0164293_10006289_pt1 | contig 10111 bp, 10 predicted proteins | sample GEODES118metaG_FD_111487 | JGI IMG/M metagenome (GOLD analysis project Ga0164293, IMG submission 111487) | Eutrophic lake water microbial communities from Lake Mendota, Wisconsin, USA - GEODES118 metaG | ecosystem: Environmental > Aquatic > Freshwater > Lake | place: USA: Lake Mendota...
ACAGACTTATCGTGTTGCTGATACCTCACGAATACTGCATCGGAAGCAGTAGAGAAGTTCCAAAGAAAAGAAAATGTATCCTTATTCTTGTTTATGAATTGGACAAAACCGTCGTTTTCGTGTGTCGGAGTGATGTTTTCAGCGTGTTGCATGGTGGGGCAGTGTGGGGGAATGTGGGGGTACGAGAGGGTATGGTGGGTATGGCGTTTTTGAGTGCGGGAGTGTGTATGTGTTAGCCAGCATAGCCCCGAGAAAAAAATTGTCAAGTTAAAATTTTTTCTAGGTAAAAGAATTTTTACGCATTCAACGCATAGTTCCCTTCGTACCTAGACAGGTCCACCGAGTTCGAAGCCTCCTTCAAGTGTTGCTGCGGGTTTGCAGAAGTTAAGATTGAATTCTTACCCACATACGAAGACTTCGCTGTGAACCGGAAAACTTTCTTAAGAATCAGATTCTCCCAAGTATCCACTCCGTAGATTCTCTCAAAAAGATCTGAGGGAGTCATCAGAGTTGTGGGATGGAAGTACAGCAGATCATTTTCATCATACACAACACCCTCATAGGCTCCTCCATGGTTGCGAAGGTAGTTCCAAAAGTTCCGAGCCAAACTTCTGGGAATAGCAACCATATCGTCGTACCTACTGCCATCCTGATTGATGTCTCTCATGTCAGACATTGCAACCAACTGAAGGGGATCCTGAGAGTGCGGACGATTCTTTAAGAAACGGTCGAACACCGACATCGTTGAAGTTTCGATGATGACCATGTCGGCCAACAGGCTATCTGCGGAATCGTGACCAGACACAACATGCTTGTGGTGAAACTTGATGATGTGGTATCCATCATTCAGAATGTCGGTTCTCACGATCCACTGGCAATCACTCATTAGTTTACTTTCTTATTAGAGATTCTTACTGATGAGTTCAGCGATCTGAGTCATCAGCGAACGGTTGGTGCGACGGTTGTCGAGGCTCTTCTTGAACGCCTTCTGAAGATCCCGCAGACCCTGCTTGCTGTTCTTATCCACGACGAGGTTTTCGAAGGTATCGACCACTTCTTCGATTCCTGCGTCAAGGATGATTCGAACATCGTAGCCAACGGGATTGTCGAGGGTGACGAATCCATTCTTATTGAATTCCTTCTTCAGGGCATCACCCTTGTCCCAATCGGCCTGAGGACTTTGCTCCCCGAGTCGTGCAGCACGATCAGTCATCCAGCGGCGACGAGCAGCGTTCGAAGTGTAGGTTCCGAGGTGCTGTTCGATGCGGTGAGTGGCATCCCGAACACCTGAGACCAGATCGATGCAGATGATCTTCGAACCCGTGCGGTCACGCAGAATCGAAGAGATCAGATTCGTCTGCTCATTGATATTGAACCCTCTGTAGTACGCCATTTCGGTACGATTCTTATCGTAGCAGCGGTACTCACGGCGAGTCACGGGATCACGAACCGTGATGAAGGGAGTTTTTTCGCCGCAGCCGTCGCTGAAGTATTCAGCCGCAAGAATCGGGTCAGCCGCTTCGCCGTCGGTGAGAACCACCGTATTCACAATCTGAAGGTTGTTTGCCTTCTTGAAGGTCGGCACCAAGTGAGTCAGTGCCATCAGAGCGGTGTTCAGCGGAGTGCCGTTCAGACGAAGACCCGCCTGAGCGTAGAGATCGTGCAGGGCGTAAGCACCGAGATCCGTACCCTGCTTGTACGCATTCTGGCTTTCCTTATTCTGACCAGAGACACCACGCTGCCGTCCCGAGCACCAGAACGACCAGCGCAGAAGGTGACCCGCCTGAACTTGGAATCGCTTCTGATTCATGCCCGATTCGAAGAGCGTCAGAAGACGAGTGGTTGAATCCTGAAGAGTGCGGTAGGTGTTCGGAGTCTTGGTATCCCAACCAACCTTATCGTCGCAGATCGTCGGCTTCGTATCGATGAAGCCGTAGACCTTGAAGGGGACATTGACCCGACGAGCGAAGGCAACCAGGTTGACCAACTGCACGACGGTCTGGTAGATGATCCCGCTCATGCTGCCGCTCATATCGAGCAACAGGACGATGCCGTGATTCTTACCCTCAAGGATCGTTGACGAGCGAAGGAAGATATCGTCGCTCACCTTGTAGGCATGGAGGCGAGTCGGGTCAAGCGAACCCGTATCGCTCAGAACCGTGCGACGGTGAGCGTCAGCGGCCTTGCGCCGTTCGAATTCAGTCGCAAGAGCCTGAACATTCCCGATATTGGAAGTCTTCCAAGCGTCGAACATCAACTGAGCCGCCGGAACGAGTTTGTCGTTATTGAGATGGTTTTCGATCTTTTCAATCGGAACAATCATCGACGGCGGCGGGGTCGGCAGATCAATCGTCAGGTAATCGTTGTTGCTGATCTTGGCGAGATCACTCAGACCCTTTTCAAGGTTTCGCTGAGTCTCGCTACCCGAAGGAGGAGCGGTATCTTCGCCGCCAGTGGAGGGATTACCGTTTCGTGACGCAGACTTGGAATCGCTACCTTCAGCGGTCGATCCATCGTCTTCGTCGTTTTCTTCGCCCTCAGCGGTGCCTTCACCCTTCGAATCGCCGCCGTCCTGAGTAGTCTCAGCGTCGGCACCCTTATCGGAGGGAGTCTCTTCGCCCGAATCAGACTCTTCAGTCTGAGTGGTTTCTTGACCTTCGGACTTTTCGGAAGCATCGGACGAATCCCCGTCCCCATCTTCCTGATCCTGATCCTGATCGTCCTGATCCTGATCCTGATTCTTATCCTGATTCTTATCCTGTTCTTGCTGACGAGCGAGATCGTAGAGAGCCTTGCTCAGATCCACAACCTCATCCCAAGTACGAGTTTCAGCCACTTGCCGAACGAGCGGGAGTTCCGCATCAGTGAACGGCACGGGAATGAACCAACCGATCTTGTAGTGAAGATTCACACGGTCGATCAGCGGCAGGGAAGCCAAGGAATCCAACTTTTTGGCAACCCCGAAGAGGTCACGCTTCATGAACTCACGGTAACCCGCAGCGAAGGAGCGGCGCAGACCGGGGTAGTCGGCCTTGATCAAGCGTTCGATTCGTGCGTCCTCGACCACATTCAGGTAGTCCTTAGCGACGGCACGATTCTTGGGGTCGATTCGGTCGCATGCCGCCCACAAAGAATCCGCACCCTCAGGAGTGTAGAGGGCATGGCTCACTTCGTGACCGACGAGCATATCGTAGGCATCGTTGTCCACTTCCCACAAGGGAAGCGTCAGAGTGCGGTTCTGAACATCGAACATGGCAGTGGGTGCTTTCGCATTAATCTGCACATTGATGTTTTCAGCCGCCATGAGGCGGGCTAGTGCGCTCTTGGCGGCGAGATTGGCTTGGGGAGTTGGGGAGGTCTTCGTCATCACGAAATAAGTATAGGGGGAAACGGGGGATATGTCAAGCCCATGCAACCATTTAATAGTTATCCACAAAGTTATTGGACAAGGCGTATTTCAATCCTTTAGTTGACACAAGACCGATTTGGGTGTATAGTTCAGTTGTGAGGTGACTCCCATTATGAATGATCCAAACAGAACCCTAACACCCGGCACTCGCCTGCGAACTCCTGATGGGGTCGATGATGGTGTTCTGGTTCTGTATCCAGGAGCCGTTTATGAATTGATTTCAGAAACTTCCTGGGACGATCTAGAGTGGTGGACCTGCAAGATTATCGGTCCTAACGAAAATATGACCGATAAGTTTGTGGCCCTCAAGAACGGAAGTTTGATCAAAAATTCGACTTTGGTGGTCGATGCCTCTTGACAACTGCTCCCAAAGTCTTTAGTATTCGATTGTGAAAGGAACTCCCCTAATGAATCTGACCCCAAAACAGCAAGCGTTTATTGATGCCGCCCGTGAGCGGCTAGGGACTGATCGATCTGAAGATCTCGTCCTGACTCGCACCCAAGTGCTTGAGGTCGCTGCTGCCGTTGGGCAGAAGCCGCCTCAGTGGCTCATGAATGAAGCCGCCTACCGTGCGGGTCGAGGTGTTTACCGAATTCCTGGTGAGGGCGGTACTCGTACCGTTGCTCCCGCTGCTCCGGCTCCCGTCGCTACCGCTCCTGCGGTGAAGACTGCCGCTGCGGTTCCCGAAGCGGCCTTGGCGTTCCATACGGGTGCGCTGATTCCCGAACGCATGGCATCCTATGTGCCGTTCGGTTGCCACAACGACATTAAGAAGATCGTTTCGAAGAAGGTCTTCTTCCCCGTCTATGTGACGGGTCTGTCTGGTAACGGTAAGACCACTACCTTCGAACAGGTCTGCGCCGAACTTGGGCGTGAATTCTTCCGTGTGAATATCACTCCCGAAACCTCTGAGGACGATCTCCTTGGGGGCTTCCGCCTTGTCAACGGCGAAACCGTGTGGGTCGATGGTCCCGTCGTTACGGCCATGAAGCGTGGAGCCTTCCTCCTGCTTGACGAAGTCGATCTCGGCACGACGAAGGTCATGTGCCTTCAGCCCGTCCTTGAAGGCAAGGGCGTGTTCCTCAAGAAGACCAACGCATGGGTTCACCCTGCGAAGGGCTTCACCGTCGGCCTTACGGGTAACACCAAGGGTCGGGGTGACGAAACGGGCAAGTTCGTCGGTACGAACATCATGAACGAAGCGTTCCTTGACCGTGTTCCGCTCACCATCGAGCAGGAGTACCCGAAGCCTGAGGTCGAAGAGAAGATCCTGCTCAAGATCATGGAACTCAATGGCGAAGTCGATCAGGAATTCGCTACGGTTCTGGTCCGTTGGGCGGATCAGATTCGCAAGTCCTACGCCGACGGTGCAACCGAAGATGTGATCACCACTCGCCGCCTTGTTCAGGCCGCTCAGGGGTATGCGATCTTCGGCAACCGCAAGAAGGCAGTCGAAGGGGTTCTCACTCGCTTCGACCGTCTGACGCAGGAAGCGTTCATGGATCTCTACGAGAAGTTGGACGCTCCCGTGGTGAAGGATAACCTTGGTGCTGCTCCCGGCGCTGAGACTGTTCAGTCTCGGTCGGACTGCCCCTTCTAAGAAACTGAGTCAGAGTCCCGCCCCGTAGCAATACGGGGCTTTCTTCCAAACTTTAAGAAAGGATAAGAATGGCTACTAAGTATACGCTGCGAACCACCTTCTTTAAGGCATCTTCCGATTCGATCATTCGTCCCGAAGACGCAGATGTTCTTTCGGAACACGAAAACCTTAAGGATGCTGTCGCTGCACAGCAGAAGTCTTCGATTCGTTGTTTTGTGTACGACGAAGTGTACGACATTCCTCTGTACTGGCATCAGTGGAATGCACCGAAGAATGATACTGATGCCATTCCTTCGGGAGCAGACTAATGAATTCACAACCAGTCCAAGATGTTTCATTTGGATTCTTAAGAATCTGTGGGGTTCTTTGGTACATGGCATTTCTCACCGTCGCCTTCATTGTCGGAATTGGAATGCTAACAGGCACTATGGAACCCACTCTTAAGAATGCATTGCTTCTTGTTTGGATGCCATTCGTTGTCGCTTTCATCATCTTTCTTGTGATTAGCCCAATCATTTTGATTCTCACCATTACGGGTTTGTTACGGTAAACAATCTTTCGAAATTCATCGATTCGATATTGACAAACCCTTCAAACCTCGTATACTCTACGCAACAACCTCAATAAGGAGAACACAAAAAATGCCTCGTCCTCGTAAGCAAATCAACCTCGACTTTTCCGCAATCGAAACCGCTCTCAACAACGGAGAATCGGTGGATCTGAAGCGACTCGCTGCACAAAACGGCACTTGTCCTCCCGTGATTCGTCGTATTCTCTCGGAGCACTTCGGTTCCCGTCTGCACTTCAAGCCTGGCCGTAATGGTGGTATTCGTTGGGAGGCTACTCAGCCGACCCCTGCTGACACCACTGTCTGATCTTTTTCGAATGGTTTCTTATGGTAATGGCATTCCATAAGAAACTCTAACCACAACGGGTTACTAATACCCAAAGGAGATTTAATATGCCCACTTGCACTCAGAAGCGTAACACCAAGACCTCGTACCGTAGCCGTATCGCCGCTCAGAACCTCATGGAAGGTGACACCTTCATCATGCGTGGTGAACCGAACCTCAGCGTTTGGCACATCAAGCGTAACGAAAAGAAGGGCATCATCGTGGTGTCCCTGAGCGACGAGACCTATCGCACCTTCGATTGGAACGATAAGGTTTCGATTGTCGAAACTCCGGCTCGTAATCGTTTCCGTCGCAACTCGCTGCGCCGCTACGGTTACCCGAACTACATGGACTACAGCGCCAGCCGCTAAGTCCTGACTCGTAAAACCTGGGGAGGTTCCGACCCCCGTGATCCGAAAGGACACGGGGGTTTTTATTTTTAGTGGTTTTATGCTGTTTTTTAGTGGTTTTATGCTGTTTTTTAACGATTTTGTGTGTTTTTTAACGATTTTGTGTGTTTTTGTGTGTTTTTTAGCGATTTTGTGTGTTTTTGTAAGTTTTTTAGCGATTTTGTAAGTTTTTTAACGAAGTCGTGAGTTTTAAGCGAACTCTTAGAGTTTCTTAGAGTTTTTACCCCACACTCACGCAACTCCAAAACTTTTACGAATTTTTACGAATTCGTGAGAATTTTGTTGCATCCCCCACCGCACCCTTTTAAAACTTTGACCCCCCCTTTATAATTTTTTCGGAATTTTGGGTTGAGCCTCCCCCGGCTTAGCCCCCTGCCACTCGTTTCCACTCAAAAGTCGCAGAAAATACAGGTGACACCCCCCTACCCTCAACTTTTTCAAAATCGAAATTCGGGGCCATCTCAAAAATTTTTTGGATATTTGCGCTTTTTTGGGGTTTTTAGTGATTTTGAAGCATTTTAGCGTTTTTGAGGTTTGACCATTTTTCGAGGATTTCCCAAATTTTCGACCCCTTTGCCTTCTTGAGTCATTTCATGCCTTTATGGTGAGTCTGAAAATTTTTCGGGTATTTTCAGCCTTTACCAGGTCGATCTAATAAATCAATAAATACACCAATGGGAGATCACTATGCCATTTAACAATAACTGGGACGGTATTCAGCGCAACAAACAGCCGATCAACGAAGCAACTTCCGAAGAAAAGGCAAAACAGGCTGCGATAGATGCAAGGGTTCGTAAAATGAATACGGATCTTGCTGTTGAACAAGTCAAAGAAATCTTGAGATCTTACGGCAATGACAAGAAGCAAAGAGAGATGATTATTGCTGCAATCAAGAATATTAAAATATAAGAAATGATTGAGGTGTAACCATGCAATTTAACAATAACTGGGACGGTATTCTCCGTAAGAATAAACTTGTTGAAGAGACTTTGTTGGAAGACAAGTACTCAACGACACTTGACTCATACCTAGAAATATTGGCAGACTATAGATCGAAAATTAAGGACAAAAAGAAACTAAAAGAATTCGATGCTCTTTACAAAGAAAGAGTAGTCCCTCGTATAAAGGAAATAAAAAAGCGTCAGTTTGTGTTTAGTGCAAAGGATGCGATTGAGTGGCTTACAAAATATACCATGCCCTACTTCAAAAAACACTTTGGAACTAAAGAGACTAAGTCAAAGACTCCTATAGATGACAAGACAATGAAAGAAGTTCTGAAGCCTGTTACCATCTGCGACATTCTTTCAGAGCCTTCACCTAAGCATCTGGAAATGCTTGTGAAATCCGATGACGGAGTTGATTACTGGAATCAGTACTTACAATCTAAGAAACTGAATCCATTTGCTTATGATTTTCTAAACCCGCCAAAATGGATTGATGATCTGTTCATCTATAAGAATGCTCTTAGACAATGGTTTGAGGCACAAGGTGGATCCAAAAAACACATTGTCCCCAAGATCTTTCAAATGGCTTCATGCAAGAACAAAGCACCATGGGCTTCATGGAGTGGAGTGGCATGGCGTGGTCTCTTTCGTAGCCTTGCAGTTGTATCAAAGAAGTATACGATCAATGGTGAGGTTGTGAAAAGGGGCGGGGACTCATGGTTGGTGGGAGCCGCCAAATATAAAAGCAAATATCCGGTTCAATCGTGGACAAATAGTTTTGACACAGCAATCGTATTTGCTAGTCCAGATTATGCACAGTATCTTTCCAAACACGATAGCGAGTCAGGATGCGGGGTGATTCTTGAAACTTCAATCTCCAAGGAAGAAGGATTTCTTTCTCCTCAAGCAAGCAACAAAGTAAGTAAGGGTGATCACAGCGATTTTAAAGAGAGCGAAGTGATTCGTTGCAGCAGCAAAGAAATCACTGTCAAAGCGTACATAAACATGAATAGACTTGTGAATGCCGTTGTGAACGAAATGAACTACGAAGAAATTTACGAAACTGAAGAAAAAGAATTCCTTAAAGCAGGCACGACTGTTTTGGAAAAACTTTTTGGATCAAGTGTTGCCAAAAAATTGATGAGTACAGGCCATCCATTTAGAAAATCGTTTCTTAATATAAGGAAGTGATGAAATCAAAACACGGATTCAATGGAAACTGGGATGGCATTGTTCGCAACGAGAAATTGATTGCTGAACAAAAGGTCAATCCATACCGTAAACCATTTACGATCTGTGATGTCATGGCAGACAAAAATAACTATAGATTCATGCGGCTCATGCAAGCACCTGATGCGAAATATTTTTGGCGCATTCTGTACAACAATCATCCTAACATGAAAACAACAAATGAGGATCCTGGTCCTGTTCCTGACTGGGTGAATGAACTTTGGAAATATGGAGAGGCTCTTCAAAAATGGTTTACATCTCAGAGGGGAAACAAAGACCGCTTCATTCCCAAAATTCTTGAAATGGCTTCATGCAAGAACAAAGCACCATGGGCTTCATGGAGTGGAACGGCATGGCGTGGACTCGCTCGTTCCATGAAAGCAGTCGCAACATACAAGATGACAGACGAAGTCTCCGATTGGGGTGGTCGCCTTTGGCTCGTTGGCACGACAGCATACAAGAGCAAATATCCAATTCAATCATGGACGAATTTTCAAGACAGTTCTCTTGAATTTGCATCTCCACATATGACTGCTGGTGCAGATGTTGGTGTTGTTCTTGAAACCAAGATCTCCAAAAACGAAGGGTTTCTTTCTCATGAAGTAACCAATCTCAACAACGAAAATTTTGAGGAATTTGAAGTTATTCGGATCAGTAATAAAGAAACCATAGTGAAAGCGTATGTCAAAATAGAAGAGATTGTTTCGTGGCTCTACAAACAATTTAATTTCGATAATAAGAAGAAGTATCCTGATCTTTCACTTTTAATTAATTCGCAGAGTCCTTCATTTATAGTCGAGTGCATAAATAAATTGGCTCCTGTGTTTGGACATGATCTTGCCAAAAAATTGATGAGACCAAGTCATCCATTTAGAAAAGAGTTGGATTTGCGTGTGCAAAGTCTGTTATATACGAAAGTGCAGTACGGCAGATGAAGTCTTTCTGCAACCATCTTCATGAGGCAACGAAATGGAAACCTCGTCCAATCGCCATCGAAGCAGAGCGGCTCCGCAAGGAAGTGATCAAGTCGTTGCTTGGTGATCTCAAGACACCTAATCTTGCAGACCATAAACGGAAGGAACTGAAACGGAAAATCCACTACCTCAAATCAGTTGTCTTCACATCAAGAGATTTTGAGTATATGACTGACGATGCGTTCAAGAGTACCATCAAGAATTTCTTGGAGATAGTTCCTAGCGAGAAAAACAATTCGATTGTCTACAAACAAGAGAAGAGGGGGAAGGAGGCAGAGAAGAAGATCCTTGAGAATCCCTATACGATCTGTGACCTTCTCAGCGACCCGAGTCCGAAGCGGTTCATCAGCCTGATAAAAAACGGACTACCTGATATGTGGACTTACCCGGAGTGGATGAAAGACTTGATTGATGTCAAGGATGCTTTCTATGAATGGTTTCAGTTGCAGGGCGGTCGCAAGTCGGAGATAGTCAGGGAGTTTCAGAAGATGGTCTCCTGCAAGAATCGTGCACCATGGGCTGCATGGAGTGGAACTGCATATCGTGGTGTGGTTCGGAACGCCTCTGTCGTGAAGGAGTATCAGTTCACGGGAGAAGTGCTGATGAAGGGTGGGAAAGAATGGCTTATTGCCAAGGGAACATACAAGAGC
>Ga0164293_10006291_pt1 | contig 10108 bp, 11 predicted proteins | sample GEODES118metaG_FD_111487 | JGI IMG/M metagenome (GOLD analysis project Ga0164293, IMG submission 111487) | Eutrophic lake water microbial communities from Lake Mendota, Wisconsin, USA - GEODES118 metaG | ecosystem: Environmental > Aquatic > Freshwater > Lake | place: USA: Lake Mendota...
CATAAGGTTGGGCTTTTTGTTTTGTGGTCTGATAATAACGATGCGCGTGACATCGAACCTTCATGCTCATAAAATGAAAGCAAGCGTCGATGTTCGGTATCTGTTTTTTAGCAGATTTTAAGGATTTCCCTTGCACATGTTGCGTTCTTTTCAAGGGTAGTCTGTTTGAAAAAAATCATCATCATTGCAGGACCTATTGGTGCTGGCAAAACAACGTTTGCCCGTGACTTTTTACCTTCTGAAGCCCATACGCTTAGATTCATTAATGCCGATTAATCGCTGCCGGCTTAGCACCTTTCAATCCAGAGTCTGTTGCCTTTAAGGCTGGGCGTTTGATGTTGCAAGAAATCGATGAGTGCGTCACCGCTGGTCATGATTTTGCATTTGAAACTACGCTATCTGGGTTGAGTTATTTGCGAAAAATTAAGCATTGGCAGGCGCTTGGTTATCAGGTGAAATTGTGGTTTTTGTCTTTACCTAGTGGTGACTTGGCTGTTTCTCGTGTCGCGCAACGTGTGATGCAGGGCGGCCACAACATTCCCGAGGATGTTATTCGTAGACGATTTAAAGCGGGTATAAAAAACTTTAACCAACATTATTGCTACGCAGTTGATTCTTGGATGCTTTACGATAACTCTGGTATGACACCAAAGCTTCTTGACTGGAGCGATAAATGAATACAAAAGACATTCGAACTTCGAACGATTCAGATTTGATTGGCTCATATGCCGCAATCCAGAGGGCTGCTCGCTCGGCACACGATCTAGCCATTACTACTAATACGGGGATTGTTGTCGTTGTTGATGGGAAAAATGTAACCATTTCAGCTGAGGAGTTAAAACTTTTACGAGTCAAAGAGGACATAACAAAAATATAAAGCTTTCGGCTATGACACAAACTATTACACGGTGGTCTTTTTTGAATTAAGTCATTGTTTTAAAAGAAAAATCGAATAACCGACTTTTCTGTTATCCGAGACTTTGTCGATGTACTAATTGGCTACACCATCATGCAACTACCGAAGCAAAATTATGATGTTTTCATAATTTCTGAGCCAATAGCGCGAGGATCACGCGGCAGCCATCGACCCGCCTCAACAGTGTCTATAAATTCACTCAACTCACGATTAAAGCGATCTGGCTCTTCGAGATTTAAAGTATGACCAGTTTTGGGCATGATAATTAAACCACTCGTGGGGATTGTTTTTTTCATGAAGATGCCTGGCGCAAGGCAGTGGTCATCTTCGTCTCCAACCATAATTAAAGTGGGCACTGTTATCTTTTTTAGGTCAGCCTCCAAGTCATAGATGGAGGGACGTTCAGCTTGAACGCCACGCATCGTGTTGGCACAACCCATGCTGTCATGCTCACCGAGCTGAATAGCAAACTCTTGCCAGCCTCTGGGATCTTTGTTCTGGTATTGAACCCTCGATGCTCCGAGTGAATAGGTTTTAGCGAATGTCTCGCTTCCTAAGGTTTCGAACTGATCGGCAACTTCTAGTGAAAGCTTACGGAAATAGTCTTCTGTGTGTTTTTCTGCTCCGTATCCTGCACCCGCCACAGTGAGCGATAGAGCGCGTTGTGGAGCAACTAATCCGAAATGTAAGGTTGCGAAGCCTCCCATTGATAGGCCAACAATGTGCGCACGCTCGATTTTTGCTGCATCCATGACAGAAAGAATATCAAGAACAGCTTGTCTTTGAGAATATGCTTTGACCTCTTGCGGGATGTCCGAGGGCTTGAAGCCTCTTGCAGAGAAGGTAATGCAACGATGTCGCCGAGAAAAGCTGCGCATCTGGGGCTCCCAGCTTCGCCAGTCTCCGCCAAACTCGTGAACGAAGACAATAGGTGTGCCAGTGCCTGCTTCTTCGTAGTACAGACGAATATTGTCGGATGTTGTAGCCCAGCTCATATTGAGGCCTCTTAAGTTAAAGTTTTTTATGATTTGACGAGTGATCAGGCAAGATATCCCTTTCAATCAGAACTGAATGCGCTTTCTTTAATGATGGACCCTCTAGACGAGATGCCGCCATCAATCGTGACGATACTTCCCGTGATGTAGGCAGCACGAGGCGAGGCTAAGAAGACCATTAGATCAGCCACCTCCTGTGAGCTCGCTGGACGTCCTCCCGGGTATTTGGCGCGTAGCTCTATGTGACGACTTTCATCGCCCCATAGATCTAAAGCCCGTCGTTTGTTGATTTTTATCATTCGATCAGTTTCCACGGGGCCAGGATTGACTCCGACCACACGTACGCCGTAATCTAAGCTCTGTCCCCCGAGCGCTTTAGTGAATGCCATCAGCGCAGCATTTCCTGTGCTACCGGCAATGTAGTTCGCATCCCAGTTTTCACCTGAATTTCCAATGTCATTAATGATGACGCCTGAGCGACGAGCTTTCATGCGAGCGTACATCGCGCGGGTGAGGAAGATGTAGCCAAAAAGCTTAAGGTCATATCCACGGCGCCAGTCTTCTTCCGATAGTGACTCGATGGGTCCTGAAGGAACTTCTCCAGCATTGTTGATGACAATATCGACGTTCGGTGCCTTATTAGCTAAGACATTAATATTTTCAGATTTAGATAAATCCAAGGGATAAATATGAACCGTTACGCCATATTTTTGACTCAGATTTTGCTTGGCAGCCTCTAACGCATCCGCTGAGCGCGCCGTCAGATGGAGTTCGCAGCCTTCAGCAGCAAAGGACTCGGCCGTTGCAAGCCCTATGCCCTTGGATGCGCCTGTAATGAGAACTGACTTGCCTTTTAGCTGAAGGTCCATATTGTTGTCTCTTAAATGAAATTAAATTTTTTGCAAAACTATCAACCGCGTGGCACGCCATAACGGCGATTCGCTAGGTTTTCAGCAAGCGCGACAACGCCATAAAGCAACAGTCCGCCGCCGCAAAGAATAACGATCGCTGCCATGGCAACACCTGTTTCTGCGCGCGCGGTCGCAAAGACGATGAGATACCCTAATCCACGTTGTGCAGTAATAAATTCACCAATGATGACGCCGATAATCGCCAGTGTCATCGCAACTTTCATCCCGCTAAAGATGTAGGGTAGTGCGCTGGGGAATTTAACGCTTGTAAACGTTTGCCACTCTGTCGCAGTAAGTGACTTACACAGCTTAATCATATTGCGATCCACATTAGAAAAACCTGCTGTCGTGGCAATGACGATTGGGAAAAAGCTAATGAATACAGAAAATGCTAAACGAGACTCTGAGCCGATGCCGAGCCAAATGATGAATAGCGGTGCAAGAGCGATTTTTGGGATTAATTGAAAAAATACAAGATTCGGATACAGTGCTTCCCGCGCAAGGCGAGAGTAGCTTAGCCAAACTGCAAGTGAGATACCGAGTGTGGAGGCAATCAGAAAGCCGGCTGCCGCCTCTAGGACAGTTGGAATAGCATGTCGCAGCAGAATCTCGTGTTGCGCAACAATAATTTCGAGTATTGCTGTCGGTGCGGGAAGAATGACCTGTGGGATATTGCTCACGCGCACAGCGAGTTCCCAGCATCCTAGTACGCCAAGCGCCAGCAGAATGGGTAAGAATATACTGCGAGCATTCGCTGTCAAGCTATCGCGCGAGAAAGCCTCGGATTTTGGGTTGCCGCCGACGAGCGCCCCCGTTTCGGTTCCGACTCCCATCTTGTTTTTGTATTTATCCATGATGTGCACGCTCTATCGTTAGGCGTAGTTCGCGGCACAAGGCGCCAAATTCTGCAGTTTCCTCGATGTCAAATTGACGGGGGCGTTTGAATGGAATTTTTAAGTCCAAGATGATGGAGGAGGGTTTTCCACCCATCACGAGTACTCGGTCCGATAAATAGACTGCTTCGCGAATGCTATGCGTGACAAATATGACTGTCTTGCGATAGCGCTCGAGTAGTTCAGATAAGACTATATTCATTTGATCCCGAGTGATCGCATCTAGAGCACTAAAGGGCTCGTCCATTAATAGAATATTGGGATCGTGAATCAGTGCGCGACAGATGGCTACACGTTGTCGCATTCCGCCAGATAATTCATGAGGTCTTTTTGCAGAGAAATTTGACAGACCCACTCGGTTGAGTAGTTCGTTTGCTCGATCAATGAAGTCTTTCTCTGATAGTTTTAATATCTGGATGGGGAACATAACGTTTTCCAAGACTGATTTCCATGGAAGCAACGTTGCATCCTGAAAAATAATTCCAGTCTCCCGGCGAGGTCCGACCACATCACGCCCAGCCAAATGAAAACTGCCGCTTGTGGGTTGTTCCAGACCCGCAAGCATCATGAGCAAAGTGCTTTTCCCACAACCGCTAGGCCCGAGAAGCGAGATAAATTCACCTTCTGAAGCACTAAAAGTAGCCCCAGCTACCGCGTGTACGGGGCCGCTGGGAGTTTGGTAGGTCTTTTCAACATCAGTTGCAGAGATGTAATGCATGGACGCCTTCATCAACTTCGAAAGATCTTGCCGTTAAACGCCATTCGATTTAAGCAACATATTTGCGGTACGGTTCAATCATTTTTCTAGCCTGCGTAAGCTGCGCCTCCGACAGTTTGATTTTCCCAGCGAACTGATTTGTAAATAGCGAACTCATCTCTGGTAGTTTTGCACCTTGACCGGCTGCAAACTCGAGTACGATCTCTGCCTGACTTTTCATTTTCGCTGGGTCTGCCCAGCCCAGTCCGTTATTGATTACTTCAGGGACAATATTCGTTAAGTTGGTCAAGCCAAGACCGATTTGCGCGTATCTTTTGCCAGACGAGGTCATTGCCACTTCATCATTTGCTTTTAGAAATATAGCCAAAGCCTCATCTGGATTGGTCATCACAAACTGAATAGCTTGCATTGCACCATTTACAAACGCTTGGCACATCGCAGGTTCGGCTTTAACGCGCGCTGTTTGAGTGATTAATGACTGTCCATAAAACTCAAGTCCTACCGCTTTAAAAAGCATAAAACGTACATCGACTCCATTGGCGGCAAGGGAGGGAATAGTGCTTGATCCGAAGGCAGCAACGCCATCAACAAGTTTTTCAATCAGCGATCTATCTCGAACTTTAGAGTCTAGTTGTACGAGTGTGACTTTGCTAAAGTCGAAACCTGCTTTTTTGGCATAAAGGGGTAAGAATGGATACTCACCGGATCCGACGCTTGCGCCAAGTTTTTTTCCTTCGAGGTCTTTTGGCGTTTTAATGGGCGAATTAGCTAACACACCGACACCCATGAGAGCGTCGTAATTGAGTTGTGCAATAGACGTGATGGGTAGCCCTTTTGCAGCTTGGACCATCACCGTTGGTGCCGCGCCCATTCCAAACATAAAAGTGTTCGCACCCACGGCTTGTGCGGTTGGGCCCGAACCCGAACCACGTGCGACAGTGACATCAAGCCCATTACTTTTCCAAAACCCTTTATCTCGAGCGACATAGGCGAAAAGGTTTGGTCCTTCGGGTAGCCAAGAGGTCGTGAAGGTAATCTTGTTTGCACTTTGACCAATACTCGGTGCTGAAATACCGAGAGCCGCAATAGCGCCACTAGCGCCAGCTAATTTAATGAAGCTTCGACGTGTTTGGTACATGAGCATTCCTTTTGAGCAGGGAAAGGTGAGGGGTTGTACGCCTTTACACTAACAAATATCATGTATACGTCAAGAGAAATATTGCTTATGCTTTTGATTGTTGATTGTGATGGAAGTACTCAACGCACATCGTCGGAGCACAAGTTGTTATTTTTTTTCAGTACTTTTAAAAATGCACCGGACTGGTGCCTAAACAAACACACAAGATATGTTTAAACCCACCTCTGCCTTTGATGTAGACATGCCTAAGTCTGATGGTTTGAAACAGCCTAAGAGCTCTAAGCAGCCTTTGTCGATTTCTATTGTCGAGACGCTTTCGCTTGAAATTGGTAATGGAAAAATTCCTCCAGGCATGCACTTAGAAGAGGAGTGGCTTTGTAACCGTTTTGGTGCCTCTCGTACGCCTGTTCGAGAGGCGCTAAGACAACTCGCAGCGCGAGGCTTAATCGAAATTAAACCAAGACAAGGTGCTTTTGTTATTCAGCTTGGTACAGCCCTTGTGATCGAAATGTTTGAAGTAATGGGGTTTCTAGAGGCTGCGTGTTCAAGTCTAGCTGCGCGTCGACATAACGCTCAAGATCGACTGGCGTTAACACAAGCGCACCAAGAGTGTATTGACGCAGCAGATCAGGATGACCCTGAGGCTTTCTATCGCGCGAACGCAAAATTCCACGAGTGTATTTATGGAGCCAGTCATAATCGTCATCTACAAGAACAAACTTTAGGATTACGCAATCGCCTAGAGACGTACCGTAAAGAGGTTACATTCCACGCGGGATTAATGGCAATTTCGATTCAAGAGCATGCAATGGTATTGCGTGGAATATTAGAAATGAACCAAGAGCTTGCAGCGAGTTGTATGTCTAAGCACCTCGATACATTGCGAAGTGATGCCGTCTCGATGGCCTCAATTGCTTCGAGGCGATCGGAGTCTTTCAGACGCCAAATAGGTCGTTAGTTGTTCTTCTATCACTTACACATTAATCGTTCTCTTGATCGAGATATTTATTGGATTCTTTTTGCACTAGGAGCATTTATTTGTAATGAGCAAAAACGGACCCAATTACCCGAGAGTTTCATAATGCAACTATTGGTTCAGTTACACGAACTATTACACAGTGATCTTTTTTGAAGATAAGTTACTGTTTTCAATATATATTTAAACAACCGACTTTTCTGTTAATCCTGCTGGTCGCTGGTGCGAGCCCAGCGGCGGGAGCCAAGAATAAATGGTCCATTTTTAACTCTTTGGACAAGCTTTTTTAATACTCGGACGTTGAGGATACTGTTAAGCTCAATATATCGTATTGCAAGTATTCCGAGATCAAAATGCGTCATGCGACTGCCAAGCCCCTCGTTGAGCTAAGTGAAGTGTCAAAACGTTTTAAATCCGGAACGCTTGCACTAAGCGATATCTCACTTTCTGTCGACGCAGGTGAGTTTGTCACCTTACTGGGGCCCTCTGGCTGCGGTAAAAGTACAGTCTTGCGCATGGTCGCAGGTCTTGACAGCCCTTCGGCTGGTAGCGTGCACGCACCCGCTCTCACGACCGATAAAGACTCAACAGCCTTTGTATTTCAAGAAGCCACCCTGATGCCTTGGGCGAGTGTCTTTGACAATGTTTGGCTGCCATTGCGTTTGCAGGGACTTTCGCAGCGAGAGAGCAAGTCGCGCGTGTTTGCCGCGCTAAAAAGTGTAGGGCTAGAGGATTTTGCATCTTCATTCCCCTCGCAGCTCTCGGGTGGGATGAGGATGCGTGCCTCCATCACGCGCGCGCTCATCACGGATCCTAAAATTTTGCTCATGGACGAGCCTTTTGGCGCGCTCGACGACTTTACTCGGCAAAAGCTCAACGATGACCTGCTACGTTGGCAACAAGAGCGCGCTGTTGCAACGCTCTTTGTGACACACAATATCGCCGAAGCCGTATTTTTGAGTCAACGGGTCCTTGTCATGCAGGCACGTCCGGGAAAAATTATGCATACATTAAGAATTAATGAGCCTTATCCTCGAACACCTGCTTTCAGAACGTCTATGACTTTTTTGAATTATTGTCGAGAACTCTCTGTTGCTCTCGAGCGTGCAATGCTCACGGAGACCTCTGCTCAATGAAGCGTCTGACGGATGTCATGCTCCCAATCGTCACACTCTTTCTCTTTGCTACGCTTTGGGAGTTCGGTGTGCGTTGGGCGAATATCCCTGCTTACACCTTACCTGCACCCTCAGTGATCTTACATAGTCTCATCGTGAATTGGACTTCGCTCGCAGCGAGCTGGTGGTTTACCCTCCAAATCACCTTCGGTGCGCTGCTGCTGGCTTGTAGCGGAGGAATTTTAATTGCTTCCGTTTTTTCTCTTTCTCCTGCTTTAGAGCGCGCTTTTTTTCCCATTGCGGTTGTATTGCAAGTGACACCGATTGTGGCGGTCGCCCCCCTGATCCTCATTTATGTCGACAGCACTACCGCAGCGCTTTTGTTATGTGCATGGATCGTCGCTTTTTTCCCTATTCTCTCAAACACAGTGACTGGACTGCGGATGACGGATCGCAACCTCATGGATCTTTTTAGGCTTTATCGGGCAAGCCCGTGGCAGCGCCTAAAATTACTGCGTGCGCCCTCAGCCCTGCCGTATTTTCTGGCTGGGCTGAAGATTTCTGGCGGGCTCAGCTTGATTGGCGCAGTCACCGCTGAAATGGTGGCGGGTGCCGCCGGGAGAGAGACAGGACTGGCTTCGCGCATTCTGGAAGCTAGTTTCAGAACCGAAACACCCAAAATGTTCGCCGCACTGGCGTTGTTGGTATTAACGGGTGTGTTGATCTTTATGTTGTTTACTGCACTTTCACGCGTATTGCTCGCACATTGGCATGATGCTGAGCAATTGACCGACACCGGTCGAACCCTTTAGGAGAGAAACATGATCTGGCGATTCATTCAATCTTTGATGCTGATGGTCATGCTATCAGCAACTTCTCACGCTCAGCAAGCCGTCACGTTTGCGACCAACTGGAAAGCGCAAGCGGCTCATGGAGGCTTTTATCAAGCGGTCGCAGACGGTACGTATAAAAAATTTGGACTTGATGTGACGATCCGTCAAGGTGGCCCTCAAGTCAACAACCGGCCGCTCTTACCCGCGCGGCGGATTGATTTTTTAATGACTGGAAATCTCCTGCATAGTTTTGATAATGTAAAAAATGATATCCCGGTGATAGTGGTGGCCGCGATGTTTCAAAAAGATCCGCAAGCGCTGATGGCGCATCCCAATCAAGGTTATGAAAATTTTTCCGCACTTAAAAATGCACCGATTGCACTTATCGCCAAGGACGGACAGTTCTCTTGGTGGCAATGGCTCAAGGTTGCACATGGCTTTAAAGATGAAGCACTCAGGCCTTACAACTACAACCTCGGTCCATTTCTTTCACAGCCCAAATCAATCCAACAGGGGTATTCGGTGGCGGAACCTATCTATGTCGAGCAGCAGGGGAAATTCAAACCCGTTGTTCATCTTTTATCTGATCATGGCTATTCAACTTACAGTACCTTGATTGAAACTAGAGCTGAAACCGTTAAGAACAATCCTGATCTCGTCCAACGCTTTGTCGACGCATCCATTATTGGCTGGGTCAATTTTATGTATGGTGATCGCACAGCAGCCAATGCACGCATGCTCAAAGACAACCCTGAAATCACAGTCGCTGAAATTGAAGCTTCGGTGGCGCTAATGAAGCAGCAGGGAATTGTGGACTCTGGGGACGCGAGCGTTGACGGAATAGGCGCAATGAAGCCTGCACGAATAGCGGACTTTTACACGCAAATGGTAAAGGCCGGTCTGTATCAAGCCAAGGATGTAGATTTGTCTAAAGTCGCAACAACTCAATTTGTAAATAAACAAGTGGGCGTCGAACTAAAGAAAATACTGACAAAACAATAGTTTTTCGGGGCATTGCGCATGAACTGTTGGTGACAGTCGCAACCCCAAGTCAGAGGACAAGACCACTCGGTCACCAAGCGGGTCAGCCACAGCGATTGCCCAAGCAGGCGAACCTGTTGCATGCAGCAAGAGCGCCTGATCCAGTGCCTATTTACTTTGAGCCTTAGGCCAAATAGGTACTAAAAGCTTTTGTCCTGTCAAAATCTTATCTGACTTTAGATTATTGAGCGCTTTTAAGGCCATAGGCGATGAGTCAAATCGCCGGCCAATAGAGGATAAGGTTTCACCGTCGGCCACGATTATTTCTCTTATATTGGCAGTTTCCAGGGGCACGACAGGAGGAGGTGACGGCTCAGGGGGCTTTGGAGGAGGATTGGCTTTTTTCTGAACCTGTTCCTCAATAAAGCGCGGTACAGTCAGCGAAGTTTGCGGCGTGGTATTTAAACTCCAGCACCGACCAGCTCGGGCAGGCACCTTGATCTCTAAACGCGAGACCGCTGATATTGTTGAGGGTGTGGTTTGTTCCAAGATATAACTGTAATCTTCTGCAAGTTTGAGCACCTCATTTTGCCCTTGCATTCCATAACGTAGAGTGATTTCACGAATATTCA
>Ga0164293_10006292_pt1 | contig 10107 bp, 8 predicted proteins | sample GEODES118metaG_FD_111487 | JGI IMG/M metagenome (GOLD analysis project Ga0164293, IMG submission 111487) | Eutrophic lake water microbial communities from Lake Mendota, Wisconsin, USA - GEODES118 metaG | ecosystem: Environmental > Aquatic > Freshwater > Lake | place: USA: Lake Mendota, Wisconsin...
AAATTTTTTTTTTATTTTTAAATTTATTATATAATCTATATAAAATTTTCTGATTTTCATCAGTTGAACCATCATCGATAATAATTAGTCTCCAATATTTATAACTCTTATTAAAAACAGAATTTATAGTTTTACGAATAAGTAATTTTGAATTGTAGGTAGGCAAAATTATATCTACAAAAAATTTATTATTCATTTAAAAATAATTTATCAAACTATTTATTTAAAACGCATACTAATATATGATTTAAAAAATTAATTTACAAAAGAATATTTATGAAAATAAAGTTTAATATATTTTTTAATCGATTAAATATCTTAAAGTTTTTATTTTACATTTTTCCAGCTGCAATGCTTACCTCTAGTGGCTATATCACTGCTTACACATCAGCTTTAACTATTTTTACTTTATATTATTTTTATTCTTACAAAATTAAAGTTAATCTTTATTTATTAGATTATTTGATTATTTTTTTTTTTATACTTTCTATAATTAGTACTTTTATTAATATTAATGTACTAGGAAATTTCATCTTTTTTAAATCAATTTTGAATGTCAGATTTGCAGTATTATTTTTTTTAATTAGAAATATTATTAATTATAAAATAATAGATATTAGAATATTTTCTTTTACAGCGCTAATTTGTACAATTTTTTTATCACTGAATATTTTTTTACAACATCTAATTGGTTTTGACATTCTTGGTCATCCTCCATTTGATGGGAGATATAATGGACTTTTTGAAAGCGAGGCTATCGCTGGTAGTTACCTTCAAAAATTTTCACTTTTTGCTATTTTTTTTATTTTATTATTAAAACCAAAAAAAAACATTAATTTTTTTTTAACTATTTTAGTCATAAATCTTTTAGCTTTAGGAATATTAATGAGTTTAGATAGAATGCCATTTTTAATTTATTTATTTAGCAATCTAATATTAATAATTTTATTAAAAAAATTTAGATTAAGATTTTTAATTAGCTTTGTCTTAATAATTTTTTTATTTCTAATTTTATTTAATAATTATTCAGTTATTAAACAAAGATATTTGTCCCTTTATAATGAAATTAACTCTCTTAAATTTAAAGAATCTATTTATTTATTAAATAAAAAAATAAAGACAACAATATCGCCTAATCAAATTGAAAATGATAAAATTGAATTATCTGGTGACTATGATTATTTAAGAATATTTTATACTGCTTACGAGGTTTTTTTAACAAATCCTATAATTGGATCTGGAGTAAAATCATTTGGAATAAAATGCGCTGAATTAAAAATTAAAAACCAAAATCTCAATTGTTCAACACATCCTCATAATATCTACCTCGAAATACTTGTAAACCAAGGGATTATCGGAACATTGATATTTGCCATTTTTTTAATAATTTTGTTAAAAAAAAATTATTTTGAAAAATTATTAAAAAAAAATATATATGAAAATAAATTGTTATTAATAATTTTTTTTACATTATTAATTACAGAATTATTACCAATTCGCTCTTTCGGTAGTATATTTCAAACAGTAAATGGCACTATTTTCTGGTTTTTTTTAGCTCTAATAAGCTCAAAATTGTATACTCAAAAATAGAAATAATATAAAAAATTAATCAATAATATTTATTAAATCTCGTAAAAAGTTTTTTTTAGTAGGTAAATTATTTTTATAAATTTCATTGACAATACTGCCATAATTTTTTTTAATATGATCAGCCGTATTTATAAAATCTTTTAGATTTCTTTGAGTTTTGAATATACCTATTCTATCTTCAACAACATGTGCAATATCGTTAAAAATAATAATAGGTTTTAATCTAGATAGAGCCTCATCAATAACTTTTGGATGGGCTTCTGTATAAGACGGCAGTATAAAGATATTACATGAATCGTAACAATCAATAAGATCCTGTGTATTATCAAAAAAATTAAAGAAATTAATATTCGAAGATTTTTGGAAATTTATTTTTTTGTCTCCTACAATTGTCAAATTATATTTAGAATTAAGTTTATAAAATATATCTAATAAGAAAAAAATTCCTTTCTCAACTCTAATTCTGCCAACAAATAAAAAATTAATATTTTCATTTGGAGTGTTTATTTTCCTATTTAAAAACCATAAATCATCTAATTCCGAGGGTCTGACGTAACAATAAGGTATTCCTCTAGAGAGATCTTTATGACACGAAATAATTTTTGATTTCTTGGTCATAAATAAAAACATTATTTTATATAAAAAAACCCATTTTTTTCCTAAAATCGCTTCATACTCTTTAAACCCATCACTTCTTAGATATAAAAAAATATTTTTTGAAAATAAAAATAAAATTATAAAAGAAAAAAAAGTAAATGGGGTTATTGAAATAATAAAATAAATATTATTTTTTTTTTTTTTGATTACTAAAAAAATATTCAACAAGTAAGTAAAAATATTTGATGATAGTGTAATATCTTTATAATTAACTAAAAAATTTTCATGTTTTTTTGATTTTCTAGCTAAAACTTTTATGTTAAAGCTGTAAGCAAGTCCTTCAATAATAGTTTTAAAATCAACATTAGCTGAGAAGAAATTTTTACCATTGTCACTAATTTTTTCATTGCCAATGATAAATAATTTTTTCATTATTTTATTAAATAAAATCTTTAAATATTATACTTTATAGTTATTGCAAAAAAATATTTAATAAAATTAATAAAAAATCTTTTGAAGAACAACGCTGCGTTATTAAAATTAATCAATAAATTCTTCATAGACCACAACAAGATAAGCAAATTCTCTTTAAATATAATATTTTTTTTAAGGGTTTGTGTTCGTTGATTTTTATGAACTCTGTAAAAAGTGTAAAATTTATTAATTATTTTTACTTTGCTAATTTTAAAAATCTTAAGATAAAAGTTATAGTCATACATATAAAAAAAAAATTTATCGTAAAATTTTAATTCTTGAATAAATTTACTTCTAAACATTGCCGAAGAATTGCATGCTAAATTCTCACATGGAAATCTTTTATTAAAATCTTTTTGGGAGAAGTGTCTGCTTTTTTTAATAAAATTGTTATTTTCATCTACTAATTTATATTTTGTTATTACAAGTCCAATATCTGAATTTTTTTCTAATTCTATTACTTGTCCTGAAATTCTTTTTGGGTGTGAATAATCATCAGCATCTAATATTGCCGTATATTTACCTTTAACTTTTTTAAATGCCAAATTTGTAGCTTTAAATGCTCCTATATTCTTTTTTAAATTAATAATTTTAATATTTTTAGACTGATATTTATTTAATATTTTATTTGTGGAATCTTGGGAATTATCATTAACAATTATCAACTCCCAATTTTTATAACTCTGGTTAATAATTGAATTAATTGATTTAGAAAGGAATTTTTCTCCATTAAAAACCGTCATTACTACACTGACCAATGGATAGCTCATTCTCATAATAATAGATTGTTAAAAATTAAAAAATTGTAAATAATATTTATTAATATAAATTTTTTAAAAAATTAAATATCATTAGTAGTTTTTTATCGATGTCTTTATTTAATGTCTATTCTTATAATTTTTTTTTAATAATTATTAGTCTTCTCTTTAATTCATAAATTTTTTATTTCCACTAATTTTTCTAAAAAGAAAGTATAATAGCGATAACCAAGCATTAGGATATATTAAATTCAGAAAAAAATGTTTCTTTAGGTTAACATAATTTAATCCCATTTTTTTTCCGTTTATAAAAATTTTAAAAAAGTAATTAAAAAAATTTCTTAATGCATAATTTTTACAAATAACATATCTAAAAAAATTTAAACCTTTACTTCTATAGTAGTCTAAAGCTTCGGGCATTCGCACTATTTCAATTAAAGGATATAAATTCCCCCATTCTCTAATTCCAAATAAATTTACGCTAAGTGGTTTTGAACAAAAATATGCTTTTGATTTCTTAAAAGCCTCACAATATACTTTTAGAAAAAAACAAGTATTTTCAAAATTTGACCATGAATTTGGATCTTTAATTAATTTTTTATCTATCACATGTAAATTTTTATCCCATTTTTTTCTTCTAAAAACAGAAAGAAACATCCCAAATAAAAAATCAGAGGACAATCTATGGTCAATAAGATCGAAAAAATTCAATTTTATATCATCTTTAACTGTAGATACTCTTTTCATATTTTTGGGCAAATTATTTGTATTAAATGGAAATGGATATTTTTGTAAATATTCTGAATTTAAATTAAATGAATTGATCCAAAAAAAATCACACTCTTTATTTTTAAGAATTAATTTTTGTAATCTTGCTATTGCATCTTTTATTAATAAATCGTCGTCACCTATAAACCATATAAACTCTCCTTTCGCCATTGAAGAAACTTTTAGTAAATTTAAAGCAAAACCTAAATTTTTTTTATTTTTATTAATTTTTATATTTAATTTTTTTTTATATGGATTAACTAAATTAAAGATATTTTTTTTTGAACAGTTGTCAGATATACAAACTTCAAAGTTTTTTTTTGTTTGTAACACTAAGGAATTTAACAAGTTTATTAGACTCTCAGGCCTATTGTAGGTCGGTACGCAAATGGAAATTAACATCCTGTTTGTTAATTATTAAAAAATATAGGCTCAGCAATATCAAGAAAGCAATTAGTTATATAATCAATATCTGATAAAGTTAAGTTTGCGTGGTTTGGCAAATATAAACCATACCTATCAACAAACTCTGCATTATTTAGTTTTTCTTTATTGATGAATTTATTTACGCAAAATGGCTGCTTTGCCATATTTCCACATATCACTGGTCTGCTTTGAATTTTCTTTTTTTCTAGATATTTATAAACTTCCATTCTATTTTTAACAAACGTGGCATATCCGAAACTTGATACTAAATTTAAATTACTACTTTGAGACCAAAAATTAATTAGTTTTATTTTATAATAGTTGAAGTTTTTATGTCTTATTTTTGATATTTTATTTATTTTTTTTAATTGATTGATTCCAAGAGCTGCATTCAGATCTGTGGATCTGATATTAAAACCTGAAAAATAAAAAGTATATAATGATTTGAATTGATCAATATTATATTTTTTTTCGAGTTTTCTAGCATATTTTTTTTCTATATCTCTGCTCCACCCATGTGCTCTAATAGCAAGAGAGATATTAGAAAAAGTTTTATCTTTAGTAGAGACCATCCCTCCCTCAATTGTAGATATATGATGCCCAAAATAAAATGAATGCGAAGAAGCTAGTCCATAAGTCCCTAATTTTTTTTTTTGGTAGCTACCTAAGCTTTCACAATTATCTTCTACTATCTCAAAATGATATTTTTTTTTAAGAAAAATAATTTTTTTTAAATTATTAGAATGTCCTAGAACATTTACTAAAACTACAAGCCCTGGATTATATTTTTTGCATATTAGTTCTAAATGCTGTGGATCAAGTCCCAAGCTAGTTTTGTCGCAATCACAAAATATAATTTTATAACCTAGTTGAATATATGGGCTAACTGTAGTCGCCCAAGAAACTGATGGTAACACTACAACTTTATTTCTAAGAAAATTCCCCTCAAGTAAAACTTGAGCAATTAATAAATTGGCTGAGGAACCTGAATTTACAAAAATTGAATATTTAGTTTTAAGAAAATCTGAGAAATTTTTCTGGAACTTATTAACAGTTTTCGACTGTGTTAGTATTTTTCTACTTTCTAAAAATTTAATTAGAATTTTATAATCGTCATCATCAATTGTATTATGGGCTAATTTATAAAGTTTCATATTTTAAGTACTTTTTATCAAAACTAACTAAGCATTTAACAATATAATTAACTTTTTTATTTGATAAATCTGGAAAAAATGGCAATGAAACAATTTCTTTCCAAACCTTCATAGCATTATCCAAGTTTTTATTATATTTCTTATAAAGTTTATGTAAAGGAAGCGGAACAAAATGAACTGCTGTACTAATATTTTTTTTTTTTAAAAAATCTATAAGATCATCTCTATATTTAGTTTTTACTTGAAATAACCAGTATGAAGATTTATTTAAAACATAGGGATAAACAGGGCTAATAATTTTGCATTTTTTTATTCCATTAAGATATTTTTTTAGAATATAAATTCTTTTTTTATTAAAATAATTTATTTTTTTAAGTTGGGCTAATCCAATGGATGCTAGTAAATCGTTCATATTGTATTTGTATCCCAAATTATTAATTTGATAATTCCAATGTTTTTTTTTACTTTTCTTTTTAACAAAACTGTCATTATGTCTTTTCCAAGGATCAACGTCCCATCCATGAAAACTTAAAGATTTTAAATAATGATATAGATGTTTATTATTTAGACAAATCATGCCTCCATCACCCGTGGTAATTATTTTTTTTTCCTCAAAACTAAAGCATGAAATATCTGACCAGGTTCCAATTTTCTTTTTTTTATAAATACCGCCGCAATTTTCGGCGCAATCTTCAATTACAAGTATTTTTTTTTTTTTTGCCCAGGGTATTATTTTTTCCATCATGCAAGGATGGCCTCCCATATGAACACAAATTACAGCAACACAATCTTTTGAATATTTCTTTTTTAAATCCTCAAAATCTATTGTTAAATTATTTGGATCTATATCAACAAATTTTGGTTCTAATCCACAGTATAATACAGACGCCGCAGTAGCGCTAAAAGTTATAGCTGGAACTAAAATTTTTTTTCCTTTTTTAAAATTTTGAGACAAAATAGATAAATGCAAGGCAGCTGTTCCAGAATTAACCGCGACTGCATATTTTGTTCCAATAAACTTAGAAAATTTTTCCTCAAATTTTTTAACTAACGGACCATAACCTAACCATGATCTTTTGAAAACATCCTTAATATTAGCAATCTCTTCAACACCAACTGAAGGTTTAAAAAGTCTAATTTTTTCCATAATTTATAATAATTTTAATTGTCAATTTAATGAAATTTTATTTTTATATTGGTTTATTTGATAAAAAGTAAATTCGATAATTTTCTTTTTTAAAGATTTATTATAATAAAACTTGTACCAATCAAGAGTAAGTCTTATTGCTTGCTTTGCATTTAATAAAGTTCTCCATTTTAAATATTTTGATGATTTAGAGCTATCTAAAGCTAAATGTTTAGACTCATAAAATTTATTTTTTTTTATTGTGATTTTTGATTTTGATTTTAAAATTTTTTTTCCATAATTTGCAACATTATAAACTTGTAAATTATTTCTAGAATTTGGGCCAAAATTCCAAGCACCAACATATTTTTTATCGAAATATAATTTTTCTGCTAATGTCAAATACCCAAATAAAGGTTCAATGACGTGCTGCCATGGTCTGGATGCTTTTGGGTTTCTAATAGTGATATTTTTGTTAAACAAAAATGCTTCTGCACAATCTTTCATAATTCTATCTTTGGTCCAATCACCTCCGCCTATACAATTTCCTGACCTCACTGTGGCAATTCTACAACTATTTTGATCTAAAAAAAAAGATTTAATGTAACTTTGAGTCAATATTTCACATGCTGCTTTACTGCCGCTATATATATCATGACCTCCTAAGGAAGAATCTTCTCTAAATTTAATTTTCTGTTCTAAATTTTGATAGACTTTGTCAGTTGTTACTATAACTGCTGACTTAATTGATCTACATGATTTAATAACTTCTAGCATATTAGTGGTCCCAATAACATTAGTTGCAATTGTATCTAAAGAATTTTTATAACTTACTAATACACTTGACTGGGCAGCTAAATGAAAAACGATTTCCGGTTTAAATTTTTTTGTAACCGCATAGAGTTTTTTTATGTTCCTAATATCAGAGCGGTAATCTTTAAAAATAAATTTATTTAATCCGCAACCATCAAAAAAATTAGGTTTAGAAATAGGATTCAGAGCATAACCAACTATCTTTGCTCCTAAATTATTCAATATTAACGTTAACCAACTTCCTTTAAAACCTGTATGACCTGTAATTAAAATTTTCTTATTTTTCCAAAAAGTTTTTTTCATAGATACTTAATTTTTTTTTTATTTTTTTTATAGAAAAAAATTTATTTGAGATTTTATCATTTGCTATATTTATATCTTTAATATTGTCAATTGAATACCAAAAGCCATTTAAACTTACAAAATTAGTCTTATATTTTTTAATTATGATTGGATAAAGTTGTTTTTCAAAATTATTGAAGTTTCTAAAACTTAATCTTAAGATCTTAGTATTAATAATTGAAATTCCTGAATAAATATACCCTGTAAAATTATTATAATTTTTTTTTTTTATAGAGTAAAAATCTATATCTCTGTCAAAACTCACAATTTTATTATTTATTTTTCCAACTATTCCCAAATTTAATTTAGTATTACATCCTAAAAAAGTGATTCCACAATTTTTTTTCTCATGCTTATAGTAAATTTTTTTTAAATTATCATCAAAAATAGCATCACCATTTAACAATAAAAAATTATTTGACTTAATCTTTTTTTTAATTTTATAAACTCGTTGAGCAATTGAGGAATTAATACCTGTCGGCACAGCCTCAATATTGAAATTCTTGTAATATTTATTATTTTTTAAATATTTTTTAATCAAATTTCCTTTATGTCCGAGAGTTAAAATAAAATGATTAAAAGAATTTCTTTTTAGGGTATTTAAAATATACCATAGAATTGGCTTATTTTGTACCTGTACAAGGGTTTTTGGGATTTTTTTACCAAGCTCTCCAAGTCTACTTCCCTTTCCTCCACATAAAATAATAGCAGTTCTTTTTTTTTTAATCATCAAAGTAATTAGTTTTTTTTACAAAACTATTATAATTATTAAATTTAATAAGTCTGCCTTTAAAAATATAATAAATTACATCGCATGTTTTAATTAATTCAGAATTATGAGAAATAATTATAATTGTTTTTTTTTTATTCAATTTTTTAATTAATTTTAAAATATTTTTTTTACTGAAAAAATCTAATGAATTTGTAGGTTCGTCAAATACTAAAATTTCTGAATCTTTATAAAGAGATCTTGCTATTGCAATTTTTTGCACTTGCCCTCCGGATAAATTTTTTCCTCTTTCTGATAAATTATATTTTAGTTTATTGGAAATTTTATTAATAAATTTATCTAGTTTTACTAATTTAATTACTTCTGTAATTTTAGATTGATCTAATTTTTGATTGTCAAAATTTAATGTTATATTGTCAACGATAGGCCCATTAAATATAAAAGGTTTTTGAGAAACATAGCTAATTTTTTGATGCCATAAATGAATATTTGATAAATTAATTTTTTTCTGGTCAATTGTTAAAGATCCTTTTCTAGGCTTTAATAGACCTAATAATATGTTAATAATCGTTGTTTTCCCTGATCCATTTGCTCCAATAACTGCTATGGTTTGATTTTTATAAATTTTTAAATTAATTTTTTTTAAAATATATTCACTTTGATTAGAATACCTAAAACTTATATTTTTAAATTCAATAATTTTTTCAAATAAAAAATTTTTTTTTGTATTATATAATGAATTTTTTTTATGATTGATAATTTTTTTTTCTAGGATTAAATCTTTATAAATTTCATAAAATGATGCTTCGCTGCCCCTAATAAGAGAAAAATTTTGAAAGATATTCTGAATTTGAGGAGCTAATTTCATGCCAGCTAAAACATAAATCGACATTATAGGCAATAAATCTAACAGATCACCATCAAAAAAACTTTTTGAGAAAACTAAAATTATGATTATTGTAATATAAATAAATAATTCAAGAATATTTCTTGGAATTTGTGACAATATCATTTGATTAGCACTATCAATTGAGATCTTATTTCCTATGTTTCTAAATTTATTATAAAAAAAATTTTGTGCATTAAGCAAAATAATATCTTTGATACCATCAAATCCTTGACTTAGTATTTCATATCTTTTTGTGAAATATTCCGAAATTCTGTAACTACTAATTATTAATTGTCTTTTAATTAAAAAAAAAAAAAATGAATAAAAAAAACCTATAATTAAAAAACACGTCAGTGCAAAAATCCAATTTATTGAAAAAAATAATAAAAAAATAATAATAAATGATAATATTTTCGAATTTAATATAATAATTGAAAAAA
>Ga0164293_10006293_pt1 | contig 10105 bp, 10 predicted proteins | sample GEODES118metaG_FD_111487 | JGI IMG/M metagenome (GOLD analysis project Ga0164293, IMG submission 111487) | Eutrophic lake water microbial communities from Lake Mendota, Wisconsin, USA - GEODES118 metaG | ecosystem: Environmental > Aquatic > Freshwater > Lake | place: USA: Lake Mendota...
ACGCCCATCCTTTGCAAGAGCCTGCCAGAGAGGAACCTGGTATTGAATTGGATGAGTGGTGAGTATGATGAGCATCAGAGAACTTCCTCAATCAAGGCCTGCCAGTGTTCGCCGTAGCGGGCCCATGTGAACTCCTCGGCACGGGCGCGTGCGGACTTTTTCATGGCGGGGAGCTTTTCCGGATGTGAAATCAATTGATTGATGGCGCTGGTCAGTCCACCGACATCGCCAGCTTCGATCAACAGGCCATTCTCGCCGGGTTGAATGACATCACATGCGCCAGAAGCGGTGGACGCAATGACCGGTAGTCCGCACGCCATTGACTCCAGTATCACACGGGCCAAGCCCTCGTAGAAACTGGGGAACACGAAAACATCACTCCCACTGAGCAATTGAGCCAGCTCTTTATGCGGGACAGGAGCAACGTGAGTGACGCCATTGAATTCGGAGATCAATTTTCGTGCGGATGGGGATGCATTTCCCACCAACAACAATTCTGCAGCTCCGCGTGGAATTTCCTTCCACGCTTCCAGCAACACCGGAATGCCCTTCGTTCCGTTGATCTGGCCGGCGTAGATAAAACGCATTGGTCTCCGACCGGACATGGATGCGTGTCCGACCGGCTGGAAAAGCCGGGTATCCACGCCGAATGGAATCTGACGAATCTTTGCAGGGTCGGCGCCATGCTCAACCAAAGATCTGCGAGTGTAGGTGCTGGGGACCACGATTCTGTCAGCCAGGCGGTGTTCCTGCAATTCGATCTCGATGAGTTCGGGCGGTTTGCTGACATAGCCCGTACTCCATTCCGGAAAGTTCTTTTCGAGATACTGAAAAACGTCAGCTTTGGTATTGGGATGGGGTGTGGTCTGCTCCAGAATGAAAGGAATACCAGCCCTTTTGCATCGTGCGGCCAGCAGCCATGAGCAGGTGTCGAATCCCACAACGACATCGCTTTGCTGAAGCGATGAACGTCTGACCGCATTCTGGAACCTTTCATTTCGCCGATGAATTGACCACTGAGCATCGACTCCCAGACGAAGGGAGGCAAGCGCCCGCAGTTCATTGAATGGGACAGTCCGCAGCTTGTTTCGTGGAATGCCCCTGATGATTCGTTTGGAGAAAACGCTTTGCAGTGTCCGCGATCTTAAAAAGGTGTCAGCAAATTCGGCACTTAGAGCAAAGCCGGTCCAAAATTCTCCGAGCAAGCCGTTCTGTTCGAACTCCTGTGCGAGAAGATGCGAGTGCTGGGTGCCGGGGTGTGCCAGCAGAACCCGTGGATTTGAGAGAGATTGGTGTAATGCGCTGGTCATGCGAAAGCAGTCTCAGTTCGCGGGCTTACGAAAAGCAAAGAGGATCTCGTAGCCTGACATGGAGAGGGTTTGGGCGCTTCCGTCCCAGTTTCTCAGCTGATCCAGCGGGTAAGGGCAGCCGCTGGCGAAGAAGGGCCGGCGTTCTGATGCCCGACGGAGAAACCTGTCATCAATCAATTGAGGATGCACTCCGCCCCAACTGTAGCGCCAGCCTTTAGGATCCTCTTTTCGGTGACTATCAGAGCCGTTGGGAGTCAGTGCCACAAAGATGCCGCCGGGTCGCAGCGAGCGCTCTCCCAGAGCGAGCATGTTCTCCACGGATGGGACATGTTCGATAACGTGAGAAGAAAAAAAGACATCAAACGATTCTGGTTGGATGTCCTCCATGTTCAATAACGTGGCCCCCAGTTTTTCCCGAGCATAGGTGGCGCGGGGTTGGGAGATTTCGAAAGACTCGACAATGAATCCGGCCTGCCGCATTTGGTAGCTTCCGTATCCCCACGAGCAGCCGAAATCCATCACCCGCTGTCCGGGTAGCGCGCCGAACGCTCGGATGATTTCGATATACGCTGGGTAGCTAGAGTTGATACTTGCAAAGTTCTCCGCTATGAGCTCCGAAAGACGGCTGTCAGACGGCATCTCAGTGGTCGTGCTCTCTTCGTAGTCGGACTGATAAAAGCGGGCGTTTTCCTCTTCTGTGGTGGTTGGCGTCCGGTAAAGCAATTCGCAGCGACCGCACCGACGCAGGGCCGTGACGAGATATTTGCGATCCACGGTTGCGCCGGGCTGGCCACCGCATGAAGGGCAAGTCAGGCCGCGGCCCAAGGCCTGTTTTTAGGCACAAAGGAGAAGGTATTTGAAGCTGCGCATAAGGAGGTGGGGTTACTCGTGGGTGGGGCTGACGTGACGGCGTGCCGGCACGCCCATGATCACGCTGTTGGCCGGGAAACTTCTGGTCACGACGGCTCCGGCCGCCACGACACATTCGTTTCCAAGCTCGACATCTTTGAGGATCACCGCCCGCGCTCCGATCCAGCAGCGGTTTCCAATCTTGATGCGACCCAACTGCATAGGAGCTTCCTTCGGAGAGAGGCCGGGGCCGAAAGTGTGATTGCTGTCAGTCATGTAAACATCAGGCCCGAACATGTTGTCATCACCGATTTCGATCAATCCGCAGGCATCAATCATGACATTGCGGTTGAAATAATTTCCGTTACCGATGCGGATGCGGATACCGTCGAAATCCGTATCTTCGGGCCAGAGCCATGCGCCTTGAGTGAAGGCGTTATGGTCACCGATCTGGATTTGGCTGAGCCGCCGACAACGACCGCCGCCTTCCATACGGTTCCGTCTGCCCAATTTCATTCCGAGCAGCCGGTAGACCGCAAGACGGACTCTGCTTGCCAGGCCACGAGGAGCTTTGAGTACCAGCGATTCAACATTCATTGCGGGCGTCAGACGAAAGGAGTGAAGCCATTTTTGGTCAGTTTCACAAATTCGCGGAGGGTGGCGCTTTTGACCGGACGGCGTACCCGCAGCGCGTCGGGGACTGACTTGGCAAACAACGCGAACGCTTCCAGGCAAGGCTTCATCAATTGGTGCTTCCAGGCATGGATCAAATGCCGGCATATTTTTGCCAGCAGTGCCATGGGCAGCAACAGGCCAGGCGTGCGTCTCAACGTCATGATCAGGTCATTGCAAACCCCGGAGCGGTGTTGGGCGTCGACATCCCGGGCCAGCATGGTCTTGTCATGCCATACATGAACACCACGCATCAGTACGATGCTATGTCCGGCATCCATGAGCCTGAGACATAAATCTTTTTCCTCTCCGCCATAGCTTCCCGGCGTTTTCTCATAGACGCCAACCTCACGGACGGCTGAAAGCCTGAGGAGGTGACCGCAACCGATAAACATGGCTGAGAGATGGGGGGGGTCCCGTGGAACAGCATCGGGACGGTCCGGGGACAGGATGTCAAAGGCTATAGCTGCAATTCGTGGATGCCGTTCCATGCAGGCCACGGCGAGAGCGATCTCATCTTTCTGCAAAAACCAGGCGTCATCGTCCAGACTTACGAAGTAGTCCGCGTCTGCACAGGCCATCCAGTGGTTTCGAGCCGCCATGTAGCCACGGCCCGGCATCCATCGGGTCCATTCGACATGAGTAAACTTTTCGGAGATTTCTGATGTTGCGTCAGTCGACCCGTCGTCAATCACCGACACCTGGACGTTGCAATCCAATTGATCCAAAGCTGAGGCAATTGCCTTTGGCAAGAGATCAGCCCGGTTGTGGGTGACGATTCCAACCACGACTTTGGGCAGTTTTGAAACCGCACCGTTACCGCCAGACTTGTTGATCGGTTCTTGCATGAAGGGTAATATCGACAGATGAAAAGGCGCTGCCAGCAAACGAAGGGTTGAAGAGGTCCTTGCAGCAGGTGCGCCCGAAATCGCATTTATTCGGGCAAACTCCAGTTCACGCTTCTGCGTTTCCCATCACGATGGCGGAGCCTCAAATAGGAGCGAACTGCCATTAAGGAGAGCGGACGGCGCAAACGGCGGTGACGCCAGAGTTCGATAGGAGTCCGCCATATCCCGGCGGCAATTCCAGCCATTCCCCGGGAGATCAGCATGGACCGGATGGTGTTCGTGTATTGAAGCATTCCAAGAGGCCAGAGAGACACCGGGTAGCGCAGCCAAACGAGCAGTGCGGCATTTTCGATCGATGCAGCGGTGATATCGGGACGGGGCTGATAGACAAGCGTCGTGTCGTGGAAAACCCGAAGGTCAGCGCAGTTGAGCAAGAGCCAACCCGCAGCGCTGAGTTGGAGCGACACATCCACCTCCTCAAGTCCATAGGCGACAGAACGATCGACATAGCCTGAAATGTTGCGGTAAGCGTCCACACGGAGTGCGTGACCGCAGCCCGGGTAATCCTGAACCTTCCTAGTGATGGGGCTGGCGGGTGGTGCGATCTCATTACCCAAGAAGATGCAGGCAGCCAGGCCGCCTATATCGGTTGAATGTGAAAAATGCGTCACGACTCTGGCGAAGTAGTCTGCATCGAGAGGCCATGAGTCGTCGTCGAAAGAGGCGAAGTAGGGTTGGGAAGCGGCGCGGAGGCAGCGGTCACGACCCCCGCCAGGGCCGATGCGTTTGACGGACGATAGGAAGTGAACCCCGGTAAATCTCTCCGCAATTTGCTGTTCGAGCGATCCGTCGCTTGCATCCACATGCACGATGATTTCTGCCGGCGGAGGAGTGCAGGCAAGAATGCGCTGAAGAGTCTCGAAGACGCGCGTGCCACGCGCATAGGTCGGGATGCCAACAGTAACGGGAGCTGGATGACTCATCCGAGGTAATGAAGCCTTTGGGAACAGGCTTGATTGGACACATTGGCAACAAGCGGGTGAGTGGGCACAGCGGTGTGCGGAAACCCGGCAGATGAATGATCAAGGGTTTGAAAGGCTTTGTTCGCGCATCTGATAGCAACGAGGGATGGCGCGTATCTTGCCCCAAAGAGTCCGGGCTAAGAGTCCCGGGCTGGGAGTTGAGCGGACAAGAGACAAGAGTTGGAAAGACTCCCACAGAGCCAATTTCATGAGCATCCGGAACCCTCGCCGGCCAAGGACTTGAGTCGTGACGTAGTAGCGGTTGAGCAGTTCCATTTCGGCCAAGGCGACGGGGTCGGACTTGTGAGAACCTGGCTGACTGTCGTGGAAAATGCGAGCGGTGCGGGCATTGAATAGCTTCCATTGGCGGGCCACGGTGGCTGAGAGGGTCAGGTCTTCCATCAAGGAATAGCCGGTGAAATGAGAGGGGAACGGAGGGTCTGGAAGCGCTTCCCGCCGATACAGAGTGCAGGTGGTGTTGAGCCATTCGACCGGGACCTGTTCGGGATAGGCGTCTGAGTCAGCGGGCAGAAGATTGACAGCGGGACCCAGAATTTGGCCAGCGTAGTCCGGCTTGTTGCCGGCAAGGAGACGATAGACGCAACGTGAAGCGCGTCCCGGGGGGTGATACTGTTGATTGGTGATCGTCGCGTTGACGCCACCGATGTCTGCTGATGATTGGAGGACTTGCCAGAGGAGGTCAAGGCAATGCGGTTGGAAGAGGATGTCTTCATCAAAGAAAGCGATGACTGGCTGAGTGGCGGTGGCGACACCCTGGTTACGCTGAGATGCGGCTCCGGGGGAATCTGCCCTGAGATACAAGACTTCGACTTGGCCTTCCCAGAGTGAGGCAAACGAGGTTAACATTTCCCTAGTGGTGTCGTTATCAGAGGCGTCCACTACGATCAGTTCAGCAGGCAACGTCCCCTGACTTTTGAGGGAATTCAGGGTGCGCTGGAGAGGGGCGGAGCGATTTCGGGTCGGTATGACAGTGCTAACCGGGAGGATCATTTGAATGAAGGCGCTCGAACTGGAGGATGGGCGATCACTGGCGGGCTTTACGGGGAGTCTAGTTTCTTGGTATGCAGTCCTGAAGGATATTCAGGACCTTGCCGTGTGTGGAGAGGGCATCGAAATGGCGCTCGACGTGCTGGCGCATTTGGGTGCCGAGGTTGGGTTGGGTTGCGCGCCATGATCCGAAGCGGAGGATGGCAGCGGCCAGGGCCTTCAGGTCGTCTGGGGGGACAAGGTGGCTCGCGAAATCTGGATCCAGGATTTCAGGGATTCCGCCGACGTTGGAAGCGATGACGGGTATGCCGGACGCCATGGCTTCGATGAGTACGCGGCCAAAAGGTTCGGGCCAGCGGGAGGGGAGGACGAGCACGTCAGCTGAGGCGAGAAAGGGGCGGACATCGTCGACGTGAGGGAGGAAGGAGCCTTTCAGCAGGCCATGCTCAGTTCGATTCTTTAGCGAAAGGTGATAGGCGCGACCTTCGTCAGTGGGGAAGGGGTTGCCGACGACGGAGAGTTGGATGGGTTGCGACTGCGAAGCCAATTCACAAGCTGCCACCAGGACGTCGACGCCTTTGTCCGGGATGACGCGTCCAAGGTAGAGGACGCGAATGTGGGCGGCGGCTGAAACGGGGCCGGGGGGCGGCGCGAAATGGGTTAGATTGGTGCCATTGTGGATGACTTTGATTGGAGCGGTGATGCCAGACTGACGGTAGGCATGGGCTGTGGCATGTGAAATGGCGATGAGTTGGGTGCAATGATTGAGGCCCCATTTGTGCTGTCTGGAAAAGGTTCCGTTGGGTGGGGGCAATCTGAGATGAGCGACAACCGGGCGACCGATGAGCTTCCCCAGAAGGACTGGGAGAAAAATGTCGAGGTATTGGTTCACATAAAGGATGTCCCAAGGGTGAAGCGAATGGCGGAGCACGAGTTTGGCCAGGGTCCGAAGGGAGGACAACGCGGTGGAGGAAGAGAAGTAGAAGGGGCCGGGAACCCGAATCAAAGACTTGGCGAAGTTTCGATAGTCGGATTCGAGATTTCCGGTTCTGATATGAGCCAAGTCTATCTCCACACCCTGTGCCGCAAGGCCCTGGAGGACCTCAAACAGACTGCGTTCCTGGCCCCCGAGTCGATTGTCGGGGCAGTTTTCAAAGGCGAGAACGTTCAAGTGAGGCAATGAGTATTGAGGGCAGACTAAAAAGTCTAGTGTGGCAGGCGAATTGATTCGAGGTGATCATCCTCGTGGATTGCAACATAGTCACACAGAGACAAGTCGGAGTGCACTCCGATTTCGTGAATGCGCTCCATTCGCGAGAAGTCTCCATTCTTGCTTTTAAGCACGCGGAACAGTCCATATTTTTGGTCTCGAAACCATTGCTCCAGGTCACTTTGCCGATGAATTCGGAATTGATTGTCAGCCGAGTGTACAGGGAGAATTTCAATGAGAATGAAAGGACGGTCCCGGGTCACCCATGGCGTAAGCCCTCTTACGACCTCAAGTTCCGCACCTTCAACGTCAATTTTAATGATTGCCGCTTTTTGACTTCGAATTCGGTCGGGAAGACTCGTAAACTGGAAAACTGGGACATGAATGCGGGATTGAACTGGATGGTTAGGACGGAAGTCAGGAATAATTGAAGCACACGAATCTGCATCATCGCTAGAGAACAAGTCCATTTCCAGCACCCTGTCATGAGTTAACCTGCCGACGGGTAGGAGATTACATTCTTGAAGATTGTTCGCCTTTATCAGTTCCTGAACATAGAACACGCAGACCGGGTTGGGTTCGAATCCGATGTACGCCCTGGCAAGTTCAACGGACTTCACCTTGATTAGAGTTTGACCGACGTTCACCCCTACATCGACGAAGGTGCCATTTTTTTGAGGTAAAAGTTGCGCCAACAATTGAGTCAACCAAGATTCAGTGGGGTTGCAGATGATGCCCTTTATCGAAGGGATCGTGAATGAAACGCCCTCTAAATTTATTGTCCGGCGGTAGTTGAACCGACGCAGCAGTTCGGACATGCACGACGACCAGCCAAACTTTGAGATTAAGGCTCCAATTTTCATTTGGGAAACAAAGTAGTGACCTGATTGGGGATCGGATAGGTCTTGCACACTTCAACTCAGGCGAAGAACAACCACGCCCTTCTTTGAGGTGGGTTCAAACGTTTTATGTCCGGGGTCCGCCAGAGTGAAAGGGCGACACAACGATTTTCTAGCCGCGCGCGTTGCATCATCGAAAAATCACGGATACAACACATCGCCGCATTCTTGTTTGTTTTGGACAGCAGTGACATCACCCCGTGCTTGAAATCATGTCCAACTCTACTGAAAGGCTCAACCATGGTCGGGAGGCGCAAGGGATGAAGCATCCGGTTCTGGCTTCGCGGAAGCGGGGCATGATCTCAAACGATGTCCGTAATGTTCTTTGAAACGGAGAATGGGCCGCTCGATCAAATGATAAGATAATGACGCAATTCCAATTGTTGCTGTCACCATTACAGCCTTGACATAAATCTGGCTAAAATCACTCAGTTCGTATTCAATGAAATGGTAAACAGGAAAGTGATAAAGGTAAAGACCATATGAGATCTTGCCGAAATAGGTAAAGAACGGATTCTCCAAAAATGATCGTATCAGAGAAAACGGTGACGCCACCAAATCCAGTACGATCACGCAAGAACCACCCGCAACCAAGGTGTATCCCAGTCTCGCCATCCAAGGGTTTCCCCAAGTAATGAAGTGCATGATAACAAGAAGCCCACAAATACTGGCAGGGACCACCAGTTTGCTCAGAAGTTGCAAGAACCGATCCAAAGCCACGCTGTCTTTGAGCGTTGCCAGGAACGCCGCAAAATACGCCAAAGCGGACCCCATGACCAAACCGTCCATGTGGGTATCAAGTGCAAAATTGATCCTTGTGGCATCAAAGGTGCCGACCATAGCCGCTCTGTAAAGCGCAAGCAATAGCGATAGGCTCAATAATGCCAGGAATTTGCTCAGAATGGTTCGGATGTTGCGCTCGACAACAACAACAACGAAAGGCCACAACAGGTAATATTGTTCTTCGATAGCCAATGACCAGCAATGCGCCAAAGATTGCAAATCATAATCAAAAAGCGCACGGGCATAATTGCTAGTGTATGTCAGTGTGATGGCTACAACATCAAGACGGACGAAGTTGTTAGAAATCCAAGTCAATACCGCGAAGAGGAAAACACTTGCGAGTAAGGCGGGTGTTAATCTCAGCAGCCTGCGAAGGTAGAAATTTTTTCGACTGATGGATCCGTATCGTTGGAACTCGGTGGAGAGAATCCCCGTGATGAGGAATCCACTTAATACGAAGAAGATGTCCACTCCGACACCACCGCTCCTGGGAAAAGGAGAACCGGCGTGGGCGAGCATGACGATGCCCACTGCCAACGCCCTTAGGCCATCTAGCGATTTCCAATAGTTCCTCATCGATCGTTTGCTAACTTTGCACAGCGCTCGAGTTCAGAGCTCTACGCGTCACGCAGGGATGCTTTTTTGTGCCGGCTAGGCGATTGCTTTTGAGGGCTCCGAGTCGTGTTGACCCTGGACGTACAGCGGGACTGCGGGGAGATTGGGGAGGATAAATGACAAATTGGGAGTATGGAATGTCGAGCGGAGTTCTTGAACGCCGGTTGCAGCTTGCCGTTTTGCAGGCGGGAGGTGGATTGGGTAGCATTCATGACGCATTTTCCACCATTGGGCGTATGGCTTGCATGCATGCGGAGCCAAGTTTTAACCAATTGATTCGGCTACGGAAAGCATGACTGTTGCGGCTTCGATTCCTAGATTCGAGGGGAATCAAAGATGCGAAATATGGTCAGCCTCTGTGCCGATCAATCATCTGCTGAGAGATGAAGACCAGATTGGATCTTCGCAATTGAGGCTCCCTGCGGAGCCATTCATTGATTTGTTCATAGACGCCGAAAAGATGATAGTTGCGCTGCTCCAAGTGTTTGTGAATGAGGGGGAATGGCACATGGAACTGGTTGTGGGAAGTCATGCCCGCCTCCACCTCAAGAATGTCGACGCATTGCCTGGTGAGCATGTTCTCCGCGCCCTTTAGCACCTCGAGATCGCTCCCTTCCGTATCGATCTTCAGGTAGCTGATGTGAGAGACGTCATGGGATCTGCAAAAGTCATCCAGGGTTGAGAGGTCCACCGATTCAGTGGAAGTCCCATCATCGGTTGATTGAGGTTCAGTCGCATCGATGAGATGGTTGGTCGTAGATGAACCCTGGGACAGCATTTTCGCCGTTCCATTGGTGGAACCCAGCGCCAGATGAAAACACTGCACTTGAGGATAAGATCGCGTGTGCTGCCGCAGTTTTTCGAAGGTGTCGGCAATCGGCTCAAAACA
>Ga0164293_10006295_pt1 | contig 10103 bp, 12 predicted proteins | sample GEODES118metaG_FD_111487 | JGI IMG/M metagenome (GOLD analysis project Ga0164293, IMG submission 111487) | Eutrophic lake water microbial communities from Lake Mendota, Wisconsin, USA - GEODES118 metaG | ecosystem: Environmental > Aquatic > Freshwater > Lake | place: USA: Lake Mendota...
TATATAATTAGTAATTTTCAAAATGATGGCGGTATAAATGGTCAACTATTAACTAGACCACTTTATAATTGGGAATTAAACATATGTCAAGAAAATATGGAGGATACAAGAGATATTATCATTAACGATGGAAGGCCGCAATATGCCCATTTAAATGTAGGTAGGGTAACACAATTACCATCACATCATAATAATAAATATTTTAGAATTAATTTTACTGTGATAAATAAAAGCGATGAAGATGCAAGAATATTAATACGGGGATTTATGGAGGAACTCCATGGTGGGGTTTGGATTGAGGATTTGGATGACCAAAATCGTTATTATAGCACACCTGGTCAAGACGTTGATATAGAGGCCAAAATAGAGTAGCAAAGATTCTATGTTTATTATAATTATTTAACTCGTGATTTAGAAAATGCACAACTCGATAAAACAGCATTATTAACTAGACAACTTAATCTTTACGAACTTGATGAAGGTCAAGAACAGATGGAACAGGCAAATCGTTTTGGTCTAGATTTACATGTCCACGATATAAAACAATTACGAAAACCTCGTAATAATAATCATTTTAGGGTAAATATAACTATCAAAAATAAGACTCACATTGAGGCAATAAATATAATACAGGATTATATGCGCATGGCCTCACAAAGCGATAATAATCTAAAGTTTGCCTCGACCGCTAAATCAGGAGATCGAAAGCAGTATCAGAATTCTTATCAAAATATAGAAATAACAGATTTCGACACCGATTTTTAGTTATATAAATGAATTGTATCAAAATAACTTTGAAATAGTTATGATTTCATATATCAAAAATATATATATATAATACTAATAATGGAATAATACTATCCTTTCTAAATATCATATCATGTCTATTTTTTTAATATTTTTTTCTAATTTTATTTATTGTTTAATTAAATAGATATTTTTATCGAATAAATCAAATAAAGTAAGAAAAGATACATATATATTATAAATAGCGGAAGAAACGCATTTTTTCCAAATACAAATATTGTAAATAATATACTAAATATTATATAATTTCGAATATTTGAATCTAATTCATAATTATATAAGAATGATAAATAATTAAAATTTAATAATACATATAATAATATTAGAAATGTCTTTTTATACATTAACAAAAACAATATTAATATAATAACATAAAAATACTGCATTTTATTTTATTATATTTTGTTCTATAAACATATATCAACTTTTTTTAAATATTATATACCTATTAATTTATTATAATAATATTTTAGAAATGAAGGTTTATCGTCTTTAACAATTTTTCGTTCTCTTATTCCTAATGAAATATCTACATCATTGTCTGGATTATATATATAATTTTTTTCTACATTACCTACATCAATCGGTTTAGAATAAATTGTATCAAATGTATCTAAAAATCGAGTATCCGAATAATAACTACCTGTTGGATTTCCGCAATAGTTCATAGAAATATATATTAATTATAATTGTTAATATTTTTATACCTAAATAAATTATTTACACCTTTACACCTTTAAACATTTAACGCCGATTATAATTAATATCATTCGGAATCATAATATTTAGCACCAGAATATTCTATCCAATCTTCTAATTTAAACTTTATAAAATCATCAGGAAGTAAATAATTTTTATATTCCATATGAAATCCAAGTGAAGTCATTTCATAGTAATGCGATGGGGCATTTTTCGTAATATTTAAAAATTCTTCAATAGAATGTATTTGTGACTCGTTTGCTCCTATTCCACTATAAAAGATATATGGCATTTTACTTATGTAACTATAAGTATTTATAATCAATATATTTTTATACCTAAATAAATTTTTTTAAAAAATTGATAATTGTTAAATTATATAAAAAATATATCAAAAAATGTTTTGTTTATATACTAAGGGTAATTGTGGATTTATTAGTTTATATTATGCTCTAAAATTTGAAAAAGAAGATATACTTAAAAAATATAACATAGAATGTGTGAAAGATTTGTATCACCTGTTTATGAATTTAGTATTTGATAAATATAAACATCAACCATTTTTAAAATCTTGGCCTGTATCTAAGTCAGTATCTATTGAGAAATTATTTAGATGGAAATACCTTGCTTATTATACTGAAAAAAATATTATTGAAATTGGTGGGTGTTCTCCAATATATTTTTGGATGATGGCTAAATACCTAAATATTCATATAAACTTGATTGAAATAGAAGCACCTGTTTTGTCCCATTTTGATAGTCAAATATCATATATGTCTAAAATCAACACACAAATTATAAATCCAGAATGCGTCGTAACTATACATTTATCTCGGCAGAATAGCACAAGCCATGCTGAATATATTGGTAAAAATGATGACGAAAAGAAAGAATTATATGAATTTGAAAAAGGTCGAGAATTAATAAGGGATGATATAAATTTTTGGAAAGATATTGAAATAAATGATGATGATGATGATGATGATGATTTTATTAAAGCTTTCTACCAAGATATTCAAGACCTGAATAATTATTTTGGAGAATTATAATCAGGTAAATCAGCCACTGATTCTTTCCAACTTTTTAAACCAACATTATCAAAAGCTAACTCTTTATTCGTTTTGGGATCATAAAAACCTAATATATAACGGTTTCTTCTAATTATATTATATATCCTTGGAATATTAGGTTTATTAGGTAATCTATTATCTAATAAATTTTTATACTCTATTGGGGGAAGTTTAATATTATTTTTATTTATTTTTTCTACAATTATTTCTTTTACTGAATATGAACTCTTTGGCTTTAATATTATAGAAGAAAAATCATTTTTTAAATTTACAATATAATTATATAGACCATATGATGAATGCACTATTTTAGAATTTAGTCTTTCGGGTATATCTAATTTAATACCATTTGTTTGAATTAATTTATGGTTAACTATTTTTTCACGGATCTCGGGTAAATCTAATATAGCATCAATTGAACTTCGTATATTAACATCAGGTTCTAACATTTTTTTAAGTATATACGACCAAATATGCGTATCTGAATAATTTGATTTCAATAATAATGGCTTATAATAACCTTTATTAATTTTTTGATTTAACATATTTATATTATTAGCCTCAAAAGGCTTCTCTAATGTAATTAATTCATATAAAATACATCCAAGTGACCAAATATCAGTTTTTTTATCATAATGGTCTGAATTATTTTGTTCTGGAGACATGAAATATGGCGTTCCTATTTTGGTATAACAATACGCATTTTCATTTTCTAAACATATTGATGCTCCAAAATCACATAATGCTATCTTAGTAGGCATATCTTTATTATTAAGAAGTATATTTGCTGGCTTTAAATCTCGGTGAATAACACCATTCCCATGTAAATATTGAATTCCTAAACAAATTTGAATAAAAATGTTCCAAATTACCTCATTAGATATTCGCTTTTGAACAGCTCTATGTTTTAATATAAAATTATTTAAATTACCACCATGATATAATTCTGTAACGATATCAAGTCTCGATTTTTCTCTTATATATGAAACATCTGAACCATGTAATAAATAATGACATTGATTAAAAAATAAAATATTCATTTCATGCATTTGACGACGATAATCGTTCACATGTAATAGTTGGGAAGTATTAATTCTTTTCATAGCATATGACTCATTGCTATCTTTTTTTTCTACAATAAATACTGAACCATATGAACCACTCCCTAAGTTACCTTTTATAGTATATGTGTTTTCTATTCTTTCATTAGAAAACATAATTGTGTGCTTATGTATATAAATTAATAATATAATTATAACAAAAACTAAATAAAAAAGTGTTATTTAACAATATTACTTTTTTAATTACTACTTACTTAAATAAGAACGCAAAATCTTTCATTGTGAGACTCTTGATATTGCCCTTTCCACGGAAATTTTCATTGAATTCCAGTGTTGTGTCCTTCAAATAATCGGCCATCAACATGCGCTTTGAATTCTGTATAGAAATGATTCGTTCATCAATAGTCGGCTTACCTGTATCATCACTTATTATAATCTTCACAACATCAACATCACGATCTTGCCCAATACGATGGCAACGGGCTATGGCTTGAATTTCATTACAAGGGTTCCAGTCAGGAGTTGTGATGTAGACTTTGTTGAACATCTGTAAGTTGAGTCCAACACCACCACACTGAATTTGGATAATAAGACAATCAACAAGTCCCGCCTTCGCACGCTCAATCATTTCGTTTCTCTTCTCCATAGTGAGACTTCCATCAAAAATCTCAACACGCAACCCTGGAAAGTTTTTTCGAAGAAACATATGGATTAAGTCTGCTTCTTCCACAAAATGACTGACTATAAGGGTCTTATCCTCCGCGGTCTGAGAACGAACCAACTCCAAAATCTTCTTGATTTTTGTAGAAGGCCTCTTTGACCAGAAAAGAATCCGCTCAATTAACCTCTTTCGCGTCTCGTCAATGTTATCATAGGTATCCGATGGGGATGTAATCAACTTCCGTAGAAGACCATTGTAAACTAAACATGGGTGAATTGTTGCTTGACGAAGACGCAACAGCAGCTCAAAAATGTGGCTCATAATGGTTCGACCATCATCTGAACTATGAGTGAGTTGAATGAATTCCTTATGAATTTCAAGTCTCAAATTTTCATAGAAAATCTGCTCGAGCGGGTCGTCAAAACCAACATCATCAATATTGATGTTTAGCGATTTGTATGCGTCGGGCAGAATATGACGATTTCTTCGCAAGATGTAAATGTCCTTCAACGCATCCAGATTGGAACGGATAGCCACATCGCTAATGTGCAGGAATGAGAAAAGAGAACGCATGTCGGATATGTTGTTTTGTAATGGTGTTCCAGACAAGCCCCAACGATTGACGGCATTGATGTCGTTGCAACCTTTCCAAAGCTTGCTGTTTTTGTTTTTGATTTTGTGAATTTCGTCACAAATGACCCTTGTCCATTTGACAGAGTGTAGCACTGTTCGTAGATAAACTCCCTTTTCTGTGCCGAAGACTTGGTTGTATGAGACCAGCGCAATAAAGCAACCAGACCTTTCAATTTCTGCTTTTGTCTTGAATGATGACGCCCCATGACTAATTATGATTTTCTCACCTGGAAACATCTTTTTTGCGGCTTGGTTCCACTGTTCAAGAAGAGACACTGGACAGACAATAAGTGTCCTTTCTGCCGAAAAGGAACGAGTGTTGGCGGCAATCAGCGCAAGTGACTGTAGAGTTTTGCCTAGTCCTGGGTCATCGCATAGTAGTCCGCCTGCTTTGTTTGTATTGTCTAATTCGCGGGATATCATCCATTTAATCCCTTCTTCTTGATGAGGGTATGGTGTGTATCCACACCTAGACATTCTGTGAATTGCCCTTTCATAGGCTATGGTGACTGCGGCAGTTTCGTTGATCATTAGATACAAAATAATGAATGCTACCTGCGTCTAACCCAATAAATTTTTATCCATCAATTTTTTTTAGCCATCAACGGTCATCAAAAAAACAAAATTTACAATAGATATTTAAAATTTTACTACAAAATTAATATTTAATGGATAGTTTACTTATACAGCACATTACTTCGGAACCATTGCTTGTAAGCAATTAGAGAAAAGTATCGTGGATGAATCAGATGTCTCTTTTTGGGTTGCTGTGCTATTGAAAGTTTATCGGGATTGTCTATTTTATGTTTTTCAATCAATACCGTTTTTTGTCCATTGATATATTGTGTAACGTTACATTCTAATGGAATAGCGAAAGGGTCTATAGTTCCTTTTCCAGATCGAGGGCATAACGTACAAAGCATTTCACACTCAAACAACGCTTCATGACTATTATCTTTATAAGATACAATAGATGTATATTTTACATCCGCTACATTTGGAGCCATAGCCTTTATAACATAATATAGGTCTCCACCGTTTTCGTTACATTCGTCTATAATATCTTTTACAACTGACGCAACCTTTCCATGGCCAAATGATGTGTCCTCACATGCAATGGCTTTAAAAGCACATCTAGAATAAATGGTTCTTATTTTATCTAAAGAAACATCAAACGGTTTCCCCTGTATTTCGGCAATTTCCGTTTTAAACAATGAAATGTCTTCACTTAGAACTGCTTTCATATCTTCAACTTTAATACTATTTCCAGTAACATACATTGTTTTATCTTGAGTCGCCATATTTCTTTTTTGGATTTAACTATTTTTAACCATTTTGAAATAGTTACAGATCAAATTTTTCATTATAATAATGATTATTTAAGTATACATATGGCTAAAATTTAAATTTGGTTAAAAAAAATGATTTATGCGTTTCTTATTATAAGGTTTTCAATACACATTTTATTTTTAAAGTAAAATTAACAAATATTTTTATTTTAAAAAAATTTTTATAATACAATATAGTCATGTTCTAATGTTTCACCATTTTGTATAAATAAATTTATTGTTATTTCTAAGGGAACTGACTCACCTAATGATCTATCTCCTTTTAAGAATAAATGTCGTATTAAATTAATAACATTAGGTTTAAATAAATAATAATGGGGAATTTCCTGGTCACATGAAATCATAATAGAATTTTCTAATGATGTTAGTTGTAACAATGGATCAAAATTTGTTTTTACTATTGCGGTTGACTTACATTTACAATCTGTTAAATATGGATCTTTCAACAAATCCTCTATATATTTTGGAAGATTACTAAAGCCTAATCCCATACGCAATTCCGCTGAAAATTGTCTCCATAAAGTTTCAGCAATTAAGGGACCATTATAGTTTATACGTATATTAAATTCATTTTTTTTTTGGAAGACCACCTTTAATAGATTTTTTCTTAATAAATCTGTTTTTTTTTGAATATTTCATATATTATTAATACTTTAACCCTTAAAGCGTTTTGACACCTCCAGGAGGTTTCCTAGACTTTTATAAAATTACCAATTTATTGAATATTTTATTATTATCTTGCTTGTAAAATAATAAAATATTTAGTTTTATCCTGAAAAATACACAATTTGGTTGACGCTGTAAGGGTTAAAATAATTTTATAAATTTTTTTAAATAATAAATATCATGAACAAGTATGTTTGACCAATAATTATATTATTATCTATTATCTAATATAAAATTACTATATACAAATTATAGTATAAAAACATTAAACTATTATTAATATATTATCATGGTAAAAATCTTTGGTGTTAATACTAATGTAAGCGAAATTAAAATTACTAAAGAAAGTCCACAAGACAGTGATAAAATAAAATCTTTAGAAAAAGCAGGTGATATTCACAAAGAAGTTCGTCGACATCTACACAGTATTTTAAAGCCAGGTGTAAAAATAACAGATATTGTTAAAACTATAGAAACTAAAACTATTGAATTATCCAATAAAAATGAATGCATTAATAATGGTATTGGATTTCCAGTTGGAATTTCCATTAATTCTTGTGCCGCACACTTCCATCCAGAAGAAAATGATAATACGACAATTAAAAAAGATGATGTTATTAAAATTGATTTTGGAATTGAAGTAAATAGATGGATTATTGATTCTGCGTTCACTGTTTATTTTAATGAAAAACATGATAATCTTGTTAAAGCTGTAAAAGAAGCAACGGAAATAGGTATTAAAAATGCGGGTATAGATGTGGACATTAATGATTGGGCAAAAAGTATTAAAGAAGTTATGAATTCATATGATATCAACCCAATAACAAATTTGGGAGGTCATAATATTGAAAAAGGTATAATACATGGTGGCTATTTTTTACCAAGTTCACCTAATGATAACTTAGTATATAAAAGAATGACCGAAGGTGTATATGCTATTGAAACATTTGGTTCAACTATAGATGATTATGTACATGAAGTAGGTGAACCTACTATTTTTCGTATAAAACCCGATAGTAATGGAATATCTTTAAAAATGGAGAGCACTAAAAAAACTCTAAATACTATTAAAAGAAAATTCAACACATTACCTTTTACTAATAGGTATTTATCGGATATCCCCAATTGTAAAACGCATTTAAATATACTTGATAAGAATAATTTTATTAATAGTTATCCACCATTATGTGTAAAAAATGGAATTACTGCTCAATATGAACACACAATATTTATTGGAGAAAATATTAAAAAAAATTTTTCACATAGTGACGATTATTAAATAAATTATTGTAATTAATTTATTTATATATATATATATAAATTAATAGTATGGCCGAATTACGTGAAGATGCGTTAACTAATTTTTTTAATAGAATTGATAATGACCACAATGGAACTATCGACGCTCAAGAATTACTCAATGGAATAAATACTCTTTTTATAACACCGCTAAGCACTCAAACATCAATTCGTATTAGTCCTATAGATGAGACTTTTATTAGTAATTTTGATGAAAATGAAAATAGCGAATTTGAAAGAGGTGAAATTAGAGCTATTATTGAAAGTTGTATTGAAAGGATAATTGTGAATCATTTAGCACTATTATTTCCCCACAGTCCAGGTATAAGTAGAATTTTTTTACACAATTTTTTTAATTTAATTTTTGATGGATTAACCGCACAACAAGCAGAAAGAACACGAGATATGACCGCAGGTTTAGCTAAACAGAACGCACCTCAACCACGTAGATAAATAAAATATATTATAAAATCAAATATATTTTATTATTTTTTTATAAATAACAATATATACTTGAAATTATAAGGGTAAAATATTTTTAATTTATTTATATATATATAAATTAATAGTATGTCCGAATTACGTGAAGATGCGTTAACTACTTTTTTTAATAGAATTGATAATGACGGAAATGGAACTATCGACGCTCAAGAATTACTTAATGGAATAAATACTCTTTTTATAACACCGCTAAGTACTCAAATATCAATTCGTATTAATCCTATAGATATTAATTTTATAAGTCACTTTGATGAAAATGGAAATAACGAATTTGAAAGAGGTGAAATTAGAGCTATTATTGAAAGTTGTATTGAAAGGATAATTATGGATCATTTAGAACTATTATTTCCCCAAAGTCCAAGTATAAGTAGACTTTTTTTACACAGTTTTTTTAATTTAATTTTTAATGGATTAACCGCACAACAAGCAGAAAGAACACGAGATATGATTAATGGTTTAGCTAGACGGAATGCTTTGCGACATCCGCAACCACTTCCGCAACCACTTCCGCAACCACATCCGCAACCACAACCAGAACCGCAACCAAGACCTCCAAGTGAAGTCCCAATTCCAGATGAATTTATTTGCCCTATATCACAAGATATTATGATAGACCCAGTAAAGGCAAGTGATGGTCATACCTATGACCGTGACCAAATAAGTGCTTGGTTTAATGCTGGACATAGAAATAGTCCATTATCTAATGTTGTATTAACTAATTTAAACTTACAACCAAATGTCCAACTGCGACAAGCTATTCAATCATTTATAGCACGGACAGGTAGGTCACTGCCCCGACCACTACAAATTCAAGCACCAATAGAAACTGACCCAACTATAGAAAGACATCGTTTAGAACAATTTACGCATGCTGAAATATTAGAATTACAAAGACTAGGTCTATTACACGCTCAACGGTTATTACAACGTTATCCTAGAGATACGGAACAAGATACACAAGAAATCAGTAGAGACTATTTCCTACCATATATTATACAAGACAATAGAGACCCTGGTTGGGTTAAAGCTATATTAAGAAATGTATATCAACAATTATTTAGTATAGATCAACACAGAACTCATTTACTAAGAAGGGTAGCTGAATGCATAGAGTATACACCTAGTTATGGAGGAGGATATAGGCAAAATAAATTGAAAAAATAAAAATATTATTTTACTTGTAAAATCTATTTATTAAAATGAATATTACAAGGAAAATTTATAAATTTTTTAAATTAACCCTTAAAGCGTTTTGACACCTCCAGGAGGTTTCCTAGACTTTCATAAAATTACCAATTTATTGAATATTTTATTATTATCTGCTTGTAAAATAATAAAATATTTAGTTTTATCCTGA
>Ga0164293_10006296_pt1 | contig 10102 bp, 6 predicted proteins | sample GEODES118metaG_FD_111487 | JGI IMG/M metagenome (GOLD analysis project Ga0164293, IMG submission 111487) | Eutrophic lake water microbial communities from Lake Mendota, Wisconsin, USA - GEODES118 metaG | ecosystem: Environmental > Aquatic > Freshwater > Lake | place: USA: Lake Mendota, Wisconsin...
ACGCGAGCGAAACCGAATACATTTCCAAGTCTTTGAAGAACTGTTCTAGTTAAAGGAATAGTGAAAGCAAAACTTTGGATATGAGCTTTATTTCCAGCATCATCTAATTCAGTAAATCCATCATTAACTGGTAAACTAAGAACAATATCACCTGGACGAAGAGCAGAAACTGTACTTACTCCTGTTGTATTGTTTCCAGTGCCAATAACATAACCTCTATTAATTCCAGTTAAACGAGTGGCTGGAGTTTGAGAATAATCAATAGCAGGAGATCTTCCTGTTAAAACGCTTGTACCTGCAATACCTGTGAGTCTGTTAACATCACTTTTTATATTAAATCCTTCTACTGTTACGCTTGCAGTAGGAATAGATCCAACAGAAGCGTCAAGACTGTATTCTGTAATAAATCCATTACCTATAGCGATAACAGAATTAGTAGTGCTAGTTAAATTAGCTCCAACAACGTCTTCACCTTCATCAACGGTTAGAATATAATAATTATTACCTTGTGTATCAACCATTAAGCCAGAAATAGCACTGCTATCATTAATGCATTGAAGATCAGCCGCTGCACTTCTTCCAGAGAAATTAAATCCCATCAATCTTTCATTTAAACCATCAGTTACATAATAACTATAATCCAAACCAACTGTTGGGGTATCATTTACAATGCTATCGATACGAGCTAGTTGACCTAGTTCATTAATATCTTGACGATTAATTGTAAAGTTGAAATTACAATTTTGCACTCTGTCGAGTTTATAAAGAAGGCTTGTACCGCTGGCTAATTCGCCAGTTGTATAATCTCCTGTAAATGGATTGACTATCCCCAAACCACTAGTTTGAATTCCAGTGCTATTTGGAGCGATATATAAAGCTTGACTTTGATAAATTACGCGATTTCTTGCCATATTTTTTTATTTGTTAAAATGTTAATTAGTTTTACAGTGTATGGTATATATTGTGAAATTTTTATAATCTTGGATATCTTATTACACCGATTTCGAAATCTACAAAACCGATGTGCAATGTTGGATTAAGTTCTCTGATTACGTTGTCTTTTATTTTTGATGTGGTGACATCATATATATAGCATTTTCCATTACTTATGGAGTTTTTATTTACGTTTATATAATCGTATCCTGTAGGATATAGTCCTGTTTTTAAATTATTAAATTCAGCAAGAGGATGTTGAATCATTGGAATTACATTAAAGTTTGTATTAAAAGTATCTGCGAAAACACTTAAACTTCCATCAAGCTGATATAAATTTTCACAAAAAAGAACCGCTTTAATAAGTATTTTGGTTTCGTCTTCTCCTCCTAAAGCGAAAGGGTTATTATCTATTTTTTCCATAGAAATAAACGCTGAAGGTGTTACTGGATTGTATGGAGGAACGTATGTTTCTGTAACGGTGAATCGACTGTTTTGAATGTATTTTCCTTCAACTATTAAATTATCTTCTGGTTGATCGGTTATATAACTATTTATTTCTTTTACTGAATATGTACCGGATACAGTTAAAGAACTTGAAACTCCACTATTGAAAATAATTCTGCCATTATCAAAATCCATTATCATGCCGCTAGTTCCAGTTGCAATAAATGTATTATCTACAGTCACTCCGCTAGGTATTGTAATTCCTGCGATGCTTTTATCATAAGCCCATTGTTTATAAGGGCTACCATATATAACTTTACCAACTAATCTATTATCAGTATAATTATATAATTTAGTCGTGTATGTTTTGAAAGCTTGACCTTTTCTCATTAAAGCGTTGTCAAACCAAAGAAAAAAACTATTGTTTACGTCATGTGAAAATGCTGGAATCATAAAATTGTGTTTTTAGATAAATCTAATATTTTTTTATTATATTTTTGTATAAGATCGCTTATATATTTTGTGTTTCTAAATCTTACGCCACTTCTTATTTGCTTTTCAGATTGAACACCGAGACCAGATCTGCTGTTTTCTTTTTGTTTAATGTAGTAACCTAATCCAGATATACCAGTTTCAATTCCTTGCGCCCAACTTCTGCCGGTTGCCCAAGGAAGAGGTGTTACTCTAAAAATATCTTTAGCAGTTGGAAAATCTATTGTAAAAGTAATTTCCCCTCTTGAAGCTATATTATATCTTAATTTAATTTTTTGCAATTCTTGTTTTATTGGTTCCAGTGGTCTATCTCCACTATTAAAACCAATAAATGAATAAAGATTTGTAATGCCATTTAAAGTTTCAGATATATTGGAAGCGGTTATGCCTCCATCAATTTCTTTAGAAATGGGATGTTGTTCAAATTCTTGAATCATTTCGATTTGAATTTTATCCACTTCCTTTTTCATAGCATCGTATACAAACTTTAAATAAATATTCTCTTTAGGAAGTTGAGCTGAAATTGCATCAAGATCTTTTTGATCTATTTTCATTTTATGGATCGGGTTTTAGATATAATGTATAGTATTTATTATCAAATAAACCATGAGGTCTAAAGCTAGAATCCAAAACGAATCGTTTGCCATCGACATCGAAGCGTCTGCCGTCTTTTATATATTCATAAGCTTCTGCATCTATTTTTAAGCGAACGGTGCCAACTACTGCTTCTAGTTTAATTTGTGTATTTACTGATTGTTCGCTCCAATATTGTTTTTTAATATCATCATTATAAAAGATTCTTGCTTTAAAAGTCTTGTATACAGGTGTATTCATTATAGAGGTCGTTTGTCCTGCTGTTCTATATAATGGATTAAAATTAGGATCTGTTATTATAACTATAGACGAAGCTTCTTTAAATACGGTTATGGTGCGAGCAAATGTTTCATGTATATCATCGATAACAGCCTCAAGAGCTGCTTTTTCTGAACTAGATATTAAACTTGTTGCCATAATTGAAATTTAAGTATATAATATTTATAATAAAATAAACATGTCTAAATCTATTTACACCTTTAATATCGAAAAGATCGCAAAAATTACAGAAAAAAGACAAGAGAAATATACTGATGAAAGCGGTATAGAAAAAGAACGCAGCATTTCTGAAACTGTTGAGAAGAGTATTCCTGTGGAAATTCTTATTAGACAACCAAATAGAAAACAAATTCAAGAAGCCGAAATGGTTTTTTCTATTGAGATGAGTAAGTGTATCAAGCAGGGAGTATTGACAAAAGCAATGTTGCTTAACAAATATAGTGATACAGGTGGTTTAGTAAATCAAAAAGATTCAGAAGAGCTTAACGCTGGATATGAAAAATACAGCCAGCTTCAAATTGAGATAGTTAACCTCGGTTTAAAGCCAGAATCAGAAAGAACTCAAGAAGAAAAAGATTTAATCTCAGCAAAACAATCTGATCTTATTGATGTCAGAAGAGAAATAGTAGAAAGAGAGACTAGTTATTTGAATCTTTTTAATCATACTGCCGATACAAAGGCTCAAAATAGATCAATTCTATGGTATGTTTTGAGTTTGAGTTTTTATAAAGATTCAAGTAAAAACCATACTGATTTTATTCCAATATTTCCAGGAAAGACTTTGGAAGAAAAGGAAGATTATCTTTATTCTTTAGAAGAGAAAGAAGACGAACTTTACACTAAGACTTATAATAAATTGGCTAGTGTTGTTAGCTTTTGGTTCTTCACTGGCAAGATCGATAAGGAAGAGTTTGATAAGATCCTTGCTGGACAATAATGGATCATTTATTAGATTATAAAAAGAGTTTTAGAGACATTTGCCAAGGTTACACAATTATAAACTGTAGCTTTGGCAAATTGTATTTTAAACATATTAATATCTCAGATCAAGTTTTGATCGACGAATCAAGAGAAGAATACATAAAAGAAGCTAAAAATCGAGGTATTCCTACAACCGAAGAAGCTTTAATAAATTTAAAAGAAGAAGGTTATTGGACGGATCCTGAAGAGAAAATTATTAAAGAAGAAGAGTTGTTTTTACAAAAGGTCGCTGAACAGAAAAAAAATACTTATCTTAAATCTCAGATAGACGCGCTCAACAAACAGATTAATGAATCTTTGATTAAAGTTAACGAATTAAAAAATAAGAGAAATTCTTATTTAGGTAATACCTGCGAACATTATGCCGAACAAAGAGTAACCGAAGAGTTTCTTAAATTTACTATATATAAAGATAAAAATTTAGATACTTTATTCTATTTAGAAGAAGAATTTGATTGTATAAATTCAGACGATCTGGTCGAGCTTATTAAAATTTATAATTCTATATTAAATAATTTTTCTGATTCAAAGATTCAGAAATTAGTTTTAGAAGATTTTTTTAATTATTACATGCCTTATTGTGAAGATCCTATACATTTTTATGGAAAACCTATTGTTAATTTAACTTATAATCAACTTAGATTAATATTATACGCTCGTTATTTTAAAAATATAATTTCAAATAATGACAAAATCCCTGATCAGTATAAGAAAGATCCTGATAAATTGATTGATTATGTTAATGCTAATGAAAAAGCTAAAGAAAAGATGCAACAAAAAGATAATCAAGCCACATCAATCGTTGGAGCCACAAAAGAAGATTATAAATATATAAACATGGACAAGGGAAATACAAAAAATGTAAGTTTGGCCGAAGAAGCTAAGAAAAAAGGCGGTAGTTTAGATATGAAAGATTTGATGAAATTAATGGGTGTTGAATAAAATTAAGTGTAATTACTTAATATATGGCCGTACAGATTAATGTTCAAGCGAGTCAAACAGCATTAGCTCAAAGCATATCGCAAGGCGTAGCAGCGTATAATGCTAGATTTGCGAGTCAAAATCAATTAAATTTACAAATAAATCCTAGAACTTTTTCTCAACCATTGGGAAGAATAACTAGTGATTTAGCTGATTTTGAATCTGCATTGAAGGCTTCTAATGCTCGCGTGCTTGCATTCGGAGCTTCTACTGCTGTATTGGGTGGATCAGTAAAGGTTTTTAAAGAAATAGCCAATATTACCATTGAAATTGAAAAATCTTTAACTGACGTAAATCGCGTTTTAGGATTGTCAACTTCTGGATTACAAAAATTTTCAACTGAGTTGTTTAGCATTTCTAAACAAACGGCTTCATCGTTTGATGACGCAACTAAAGCTGCATTAGAGTTTTCTCGTCAAGGTCTAAACACACAAGAGACTTTAAAAAGAACTGCTGATGCTTTAACTTTAGTTCGTTTAACAGGAATAAGTTCTAGACAAGCGGTTGAAGATTTGACTTCAACAATCAACGGTTTTTCTAAAGCTGGATTAACAACTAGTCAAGTTGTTAATAAATTAGCGGCGGTTGAACAAGATTTCGCAGTATCAGCCAGTGATTTGACTGAAGCTTTATCAAGAACAGGTCAAGCGGCACAAGAAGCTGGTGTTGGATTCGATGAATTAAACGCTTTAGTTACTACGGCTCAACAAAGTACAGCAAGAGGCGGCGCTGTAATTGGTAACGCATTAAAAACAATTTTTACTCGTCTGCAAAGAACCGATACGTTAGAACAGTTGGAGAATTTTAATATTTCTGTTAGAGATATAGAAGGAAATATTTTACCTGCCACTCAAATACTAAAAAACTTTGCAGATCAATATAAGAATTTAGCAGATAGTCAACGCGCTCAATTATCAGAACAAGTTGCTGGCGTTTATCAAGTTAACATTCTTAAAGGAATAATTGGTGATTTAAGTAACGCTCAAGGAACTTATACTAAAGCTTTAGAAAGAGGAACGATGGCTTCAAACGAAGCTGATATAGCGAATCAAAAATTAAATAAAACATTAAGTGCGCTTTCTACTCAAACAGGCTTGGGGTTACAACAGTTAGCTAATAACATAGGCAAAGTAACGTTCGCTCCAATATTTGAAGCTATAGTTTCTCCAATAAATGATGCTGTAACATATATAAATGAGACTTTAGAAGGAGAAGGCCCAGGATCTATTTTTGCTAATGGTTTATTAAAAGGTATTCGTAATGTAATCACTGGACCTGGGTTAGCGGTTGCATTTGCAGTTATAGCTAAAGTGGCTAAAAATACATTTGAAGACGCTACAAAAGCTTTACCAGCTATCTTAGGCATAACTACAGAAGCTCAAAGAAGAGCCAATATTGAGAAATCAATTTTAGCAATTTTACAAACACAATCTAATTTATCTTTAGCTTTGCAAGGTCAACAGGGAAATGCGACTGCTCAAGCGGCAACCGTATTAAATTACGCAAAACTACAAACAGCGCAATATCAACAACAATTACAAATAGCTCAACAATTAGCTCCATTACTTGCCGCACAAAACGTTACTATCGGAGCAAGAGGTGTTCAGGTCGGTGCAAAAATTAAAGCAGGTGGTCATATTCCAGCGTTTGCTGAAATGTCTGAAAGAATGGGTGCTGCAATGGGCGGCTACAAATCCGGTAAAGTTGTTAAAGCTCCAAAATCAGTAGGAGCTAACACTTATATGAATACAGCCGAGGAAACAAAATATGTTCCCGGTTTTACTCAACCTTTTATTAATCCTCCTGCTGGATCAAAAGCTGGCCGCGCACATAGACAAAATGCTATAAGTAGAACAGGCGTTGATCCGTATACGGCTGGTGGATTTATACCTAATTTTAGCGAATCAAAGTATTTTGATCAAAATTTTAATAGAAAAAAACAAATCTTAAGATTAAAAGGAACTGATAGCAACCCTTTAATTATTCCAAACAATAAAGAATTATCGCCGATTACTAATCCAGGTTTAGACAGTGTTTTTGGTTTAAAATATGAAATTATCTTAGCTGGTTCAAAAGCAACATTTGAAAAGGATTTTGATAAAAAAATGCAAGCCGCACAACAAGCAAAAAATTTATTGGAATACAGCAGTTTGAACGATGCTCAAAAAAACACATTTATAGAAGATTATCAACGATATAAAAATAACAAGAATAAAGATTTTCTAGTTAAACCTTTCACTCCAAATAAAAAAGAAGAGATTAACTTTTCAAAACAACTACAAGGAGTAAAAAGCGATACTTTAGGTAATCTTTATGAAAAATATCTTGAGGATGAATTCCAACTAAAACGATATAAAAATCAAAATGCTATTTCTGATTTAGATTTTGTAAATGCCGAAGCTAAATTTGGAGACTACGATTACGCTAATTTATTAGCAAAAGCTATAAGGCAAAAAGCTAAAACAACTAAAAAATTCAAAGAAAAACCACATTATAAAAATAAAGACGCAGATATAATCGATTTAGAAAATAAAACCTTAAAATTATATACTACAAACGCTTCGCAAGGTTTTATTCCTAATTTTGGTATTCCAATGGAAGCAGGAAGAATACCTTGGTTTAAAAAATATTCTACTTTGCTTAAAAATACTTCTGGAGATAAAGATTTATTTAGACAAAAAGATTTTCCAACTTTTGGAAATGGTTTAGACCATTTTTATGCGACAAATGGTAATAATGATATGGTTGGATCTTTATATGAAAAATTCATTCTATCTGCAATGAATATCGCAAGAAATTCTTCTGTTTTTAAAACAACAAAAGAACTTGGATTAAAAGAATTTCCAGTTACTGATTTAAGCAATACGGCTGCTTTTGATTTAGGTGAAGATATGGGACCAGAAGGTTTGATAGGAATTCAAGCTAAAGCAGGTTCAAAAAATAATCAAACTTCTGGTGGTGGAGTAAATAAAACTTTAACAAGTAATATTAAAAGATTTGGTGATCAAAATCCTAGTCGCATAAAAGATCTTAAAAAAGCAGTTCTTATATATAATGATCCAAGATACCACGATCCAACAGGCAAAAATCCTGCTGGATTTCTAAGCCCTTTCGAGCAAACTATTAGTGGAATAGTTAAATCTAATTATTCTAGCGTAGATGAAGCTTTAAAACCAAAATTGACAAAAGTAACTGATGATTTACTAAGCTATTACGAAAAAAACAAAAATACTAAAAACGCTAAATCTTTATTTGATGGTTTTGTTCCTAATTTTGGTAATAATATTGATGCTACTTCTAGTTCAATGCGTAAAGCTCTTGGCTTGATGCCATTCCTAGTTGATTTAAAGAGAAAAACATATGCTGAAGCTGATATGTTCCATTATCAAATTGCAAATTCAAAATTTATTGATCCAGAAACTGGAAAATCTGTTTATGGATCTTTGTCAGATAAGGATATGCATGGAAGTACATATCAAGATACTTTTGTAAGAGGTTTTTATAATGCATCTTTAGGAAAAGCTGAATTTGAATTAACAAAAGCTCAAAAAGAAGATAAAAACTTCATGCCCAAACATTCTGCGCTTTTAGAAAAAGTAAAAGCTAGATATGCGGAAAGATTTAAATCGGCAGTTCCGGTAAAAGCTAAACGCGTTTCACCTTTGGCGGCATTTAGAAATGAAGGTTTTATACCTAATTTTGCTCGTAATTCTCCTTCTTTTGTTAACGTAAAAGCTCTGAGTAAAAATCCAGTTACTTATTCTGGCGACTTGCTAGATTTTATGAGACAAATTGAAGCTTCTGCGGGTCGTAATTTAAGTAAAGGAGAAGAAAGAGCTTTAAAATATCCAGGAGCAAATCTATCAAAACTAAATGATCAAAATGCACTGGATAAATTTCTAGATTCTGAAGGTGCGAGTGGGTTCGCGCGACTTGCTAAAGGCTTTATTCCTAATTTCGCAAGCAGACGAGAAATGATAAGAGATTTAGTAAAATTCAACTTAGAATCCACTCCAGACATAAAAGATAAAAATGTTTTTGGAAGCAAAACAACTCTCTTTAGAGGGGTTAGAAATAAAGGTGCAAGATATTCTGGCAAATTTGGACGCGATATTTTTGAACAATCAAGAAACTATTCTACAACAGAAAACGATATTGATTATTTTCGTGATACAGATATAAATAAAATTGCTAATGACCACATTAAAGAAAAGAAACTATTACCATTTTTATCCGCTTCTAGAGATGAAGATATTGCAAAATATTTTGCAAGAGGAAGAGAAGATAGTGGTTTTTCAGATGAAGGAAAAGTAGGATCAAAAACAATAAATAATTCAAGAATCTTTAGCGCAGAATCCATCAGAAAATTCACAAAAAAATACGGACAAAAAGCTTTGAAACAGCTTATGATGGAGCATTCTACTTGGGGTACTTTTGGTTTAGGTAAAGGTGTTGCCATGAATTTTGAGTCTTTTTCTGATAAAAGAGGTTTCGAAGGAACTGATTTTGCAAAAGAAATATCGTTCCTTTCCAACGGTTTTATTCCTAATTTTAATTCTATAAAAGGAAGAAACTCTTTTCAGAAAAATTGGCTAATAGAAACAGCAAAGAAAAGAAATTTAAATTTAAACGATCCAAATGTATTTAGTAAATTAGGTGCAGAATTTGCTAAGACTTATCCTAATGATCAAGGAATGTTTGGTTTGAGTGAAGGCTTTATTCCCAACTTTGCGTATAAACAAGCAGTAATGGGCTTAGAAGAAAGCATGAGCGGCAATAAAGCCGTTCTAGATACTAAAAGCGGGCCTTTTCCATTTATTAGAAACACTAGTCAATCAAATTTCGCTTCTGCGATATCAGATCATGGTGGTTTAAGTAATGCTTTGAGTGATTCAATACGTAATCAAGAAGCTGCTGGATTGATGAACAAAGGTTATGTTCCTAATTTTGCAGTAGTTAAATCGCGACAAAGTCTGGGTGCAGATTTTGCCTCGCTGTCGGATACGGAAAAAACATTATTTTTACAATTAAATATAGCTTTAACCAGATTAACTAAAGATACCACTTTAACGTCTCAGCAGCAACAATTATTGCAAACCACAGTACAGAATAACGCTTTGATGTTGCAACAAAGTACGAAATCTATAAATATAGTTAATGATGCTAATCATGCATTAGTATTAGCGATTCAACAAAATCAAGACGCGCAAAAAGCAGCGGCCAAAGCGGCTAAAGCTCAAGCTGGACCATCTACTCCAAAAAAAGCAGATCAAACTTTATCAACGAGAATAGGTGGATTATTTTGACGTAAACGAGGCGCTGTTCGTGGAAGACAATTTGATAGAAGCCTTTGTGGTCTGTCTAATAATATAGGTTTTACATTAGCCGCTCCAAT
>Ga0164293_10006297_pt1 | contig 10099 bp, 9 predicted proteins | sample GEODES118metaG_FD_111487 | JGI IMG/M metagenome (GOLD analysis project Ga0164293, IMG submission 111487) | Eutrophic lake water microbial communities from Lake Mendota, Wisconsin, USA - GEODES118 metaG | ecosystem: Environmental > Aquatic > Freshwater > Lake | place: USA: Lake Mendota, Wisconsin...
CGCGCGGCCCCCACCAGCGATGCGGAGCGACCTCGGACCACGGAAGCACGGTCACGTTTGAACGCGCTTGCCGCGCCTCGCCGCCGTAGACAAGTACCTGCTCGGGCTCGCCTCCGACGATCGCGGCGACCTCCTCGAGCCCTTCGAAGAAGTCCGCAGCCACGGTCTTGCCACTTTTGACCTCGACCAGAACTGTACGCGCGCCGTCTTCGAGCACGAGATCGACCTCGCGGCCCGACTGGTCGCGGTAGAACGCGAGGGAGGGTTCGAGCCCGCGGTGCACTCGGGCTTTGACGATCTCCGACACGACCCAGTTTTCGACGATCGCCCCGCGCAGTGGGTGGTCGGTGAGGTCCTCGGGGCGCCGAATGCCAACGAGCCATGCGAGCAAGCCCGTGTCGTAAAAGTAGAGCTTCGGACTCTTCGTGAGCCCCTTGCCGAGGTTGCGGTGAAGGGTCGGCAATCGAAACACGAGGTACCCCGCCTCAAGCACAGAAAGCCACGCGCGCGCGGTAGGTTGCGAGATCCCGGCGTCGGCCCCGAGCGACGAGAGGTTGAGCAGCTGCCCCGATCGCCCAGCAACGAGACGCAAAAACGTCTGAAACGAGAGCAGGTCGCCGACGTTCGTGACCGTGCGCACGTCCCTCTCAAGGTACGTCGCCACGTAACTCGCGTACCAGCTCGCGCTCGCGAGGCGACGGTCGTGGATCTCCGGGTAACTCCCTGCGACGATCACTGCCTCCAGGCCCCTTGGCGGCCTCCGGAACGCATGCACCTCCTCAAGGCCCAGGGGCACGAGCTGCAACACCGCGGAGCGGCCTGCGAGCGACTGAGAGACCGACGCCGCGAGCGCAAGCTGATGCGAGCCCGTCGGCACGAACTGCCCGCGCCGTCGATCGGCGTCGACACGCTCCTGCACATACGACAGCAGATCCAGCGCGCGCTGGATTTCATCAAGGATCGCACCCTGCGGAAACTGCGCCAGAAACGCGCGTGGGTTTGCGAGCGCGAACGCACGGATATCGGGTGACTCGAGGGAGGCGTACGGAAGCCCTGAAAACACCTCGCGGCACAAAGTAGTCTTTCCCGATTGCCTCGATCCGGTGAGCGTAACGACACGAAACTAGCGCGCCGCGCGCCGCAGAGGCTCCGCCAAGGTTCGATCCACCATGCGACAAACCTGGCACGAGCCTAGACGGATTCAAAGTCGGACTTTGAATCTGCAGCAAGCAAACGACTAATGATTACCGACGACCCGCACGTTCGAAGTTGCGTACTGCAATGATTGAAGCGTGTCTCGCAATCCGGCTTCGAGGGTATACGCCGGACGAAATCCGAGGCTAAACAGCCGGCCTGCATCCGCGGCCACAAACATCGGATCTCCCCTGCGATACGGAATGGCCCCGACCCGAAGCGCGTCACTGCGGCCGCACAAACGCCCAATCGTCCGCACCACAGACTCGACGGTCATCGGAACTCCACTTGCGATATTCACCACGCCCTCGACCGATGAGAGCGCCACGGCAGCAATCGCGCGCGCCACATCTGCAACATGCATATAATCGCGCACCTGCGCCCCCGGTGACGTCTCGGCGAGTTCCCCCGCCAGCAACGAACGGATGACGCCCGAAACAAGTTTGCCCGAAGGCTCGCAAGGACCGTACGGAAAAAACACACGACACCAGGCAAAACTCAGATCGCCGTGCACATCGACGACGCGCTGCACCATCGTCGCCAGTGAAAGCTTGCATATCGCATATAAGCTCTCCGGCCTCGTCGGACTGCTCTCGTGCAAAGGCTCTGTGCCTCGTGTGTCGTACTCAAGGCAGGTCCCGATGCCGACAAGGCGACGACATCCCGCGCTTCGCAATGCCTGCACAAGCTCAACGCTGGCCGCAACGTGATCGAGATTCTTCGGCGACTCCAAGTAATGTCCCGGCTCTGCATACCATGCAGCATGCACACATAGGTCAGGTTTGATTCGCTCAACGAGACGCCTCATCGCGCGAGCATTGGTGACATCACCTTTATGGATCGTGGCGAGCCCTCCAAGCGGCAACACGCGCTCAGAATCCCCCCCGCGACGCACCACCGCGTGCAATTCGATTTTCTGCGCGTGGGCTAGCTCGCGAACAGACCCCGGCGTGGACGTGCTGCTGTTCGTAGCAAGTGCACGCGCAAGAGGCACGCCGATAAAACCAGAAGCGCCAGTCAACAGCACGCGTGTCATTTCGTTCCTTTATTGGGCGTTATGCTTGCGTGATACAACCTTCAACCGCACGCGCTGCGTAAGCGCGTCAGTGCTGCCATACTGCCCAATCGTATCCAATCGATGGGTCCGTCGGGGGGCGACGCTCGCTCCGCTCAGGGTTGTGCTCGTGGGTGCAGCAATTAGCAACCATCGAAAACGGTTCTGCCATGCCTTTAAACCCATTCCACACGCCCGGCGGAACGATAAGAAGCGCGTAGTTTTCGGGCCCGAGATAAACCTCCATGAGCGAACCACGCGACGGCGAATCAGGTCGGTCATCAAACAGCGCACACTTTACTCGGCCCAGAATGCATGCATAATGCAAAGTCATTTCGGCGTGTTTATGCCAGCCTTTCACGACATTCTGGTACACGGTCGAAAAGTAAATTTCCCCGAATTGCTGAAATTCCGGGTCGCTCGCGCGAAGCATATGAAAGATCGTACCACGCTCATCGGGTATCCGCCGCAACGGTTTTACGGTTACGCCTTCGATCGTGCGCTGACCGCGCACCAGAATGACCCCATCAGCAACATGGCGAGGTTTTTCGCGAGCGTTCATGCCCATCGCTCGTATCGTGACGTGCGCACCGCGTAAAGAACGCACCAAGGTTGCAGGCCCTTCCGAAAGTTGCCGGCTGCCGCGAACGGGGAAACGTGGTGATGACGGCGGTCTGCCTCCCGTCCTATGGTCCAGCGTTGTCATTTTATGTCATCGACTTCGTCGCACCCGCCGTCGCTCTCGCCAAGCCACCTATTGCCAGCATTCGCGTCGCTGGCAACGCGCCTCGCCGGTCGCGAGCTCGTCATCGGCGTTGTCGGCCTCGGCTACGTCGGGATAACGACCGCGGCCGCGTTCGCAGGCGCAGGTTTTCGCGTCATCGGAACGGACCGCAACGCCGACCGAATCGCTACGCTTCAACGCGGCGGCCCGCCCTTCGTTCCGTTCGAACCCGCCCTTGCGGACTTGATCACCCGCGCTGTAACCGAAAAAAAACTGGCATTCGCCGATGCAATCGACGCGCTGGCCTACGCCGATGTCGCGCTCGTTTGCGTCGAAACCCCCGTCGATGCGCATGACCACGTGCCGCGCTTCGAGGCCCTTTCGAGCGCAAGCCTCGCACTCGGCGCAGTCCTCAAGCGCGGCGCGCTTGTCATCGTCGAGTCCACGCTCGCACCGCGATGCATGCAGACCACCGTCATTCCAGCGCTCGAGCAGGCCTCAGGCCTAACGCACCTCAAAGACTTCAGTGTCGGGCACTGCCCGCAGCGTGTGATGCCGGGAAAACTACTTTCCAATCTTCAATCCATGCCGCGCGTGTGTGGCGGAGACACTGCGCAAACAGCGCAGTTTATGGCAAAGCTTTATTCGACGATTACGTCAGGACAATGTCACGCCACCGATATTCTGACCGCTGAAATCGTGAAGACTGCGGAAAATACGTATCGCGATATAAAAATTGCATTTGCCAATGAACTTGGTCGCATCTGCGAATCCGCCGGCGCTGATTTTCACCAGATTCGCGAGCTCATGCTCCAGCCCGACCCGCAGAAAGAACACCATGTGCTGCTCCCGGGAGCCGGCGTTGGAGGCCACTGTATTCCGAAAGATCCGTGGCTGCTTCTGCACGGCTCACCCGCGCACACAGGCGAACTGCTTCGAGCCGCACGTGCCGTCAACGACAGCATGCCTTTGCACATTGCACGCGTGCTTGAAGAAGCCCTCTCGGAGGCGAAGCTGGCGCTCGCAGACGCCCGGGTCGTCATTCTGGGCTACGCGTACCTCGAAAACACATCCGAAACCCGCGGCAGTCCGAGCGAACTCCTCGTTCAGCACCTCTCCTCCAAGGTTAGCAGTCTCGTCGTTCACGACCCCTGGGTCCACGCGTTTAATACCGCTATCGACGAAGGGCTTGCAGACGCCGATGCTGTCGTCGTCATGGTCGCCCACGACGTCTACAGAACCATGGATCTTACACGTATCGCCTCCGCACTGCGTACGCGCATCCTCATCGACGGGCGTAACGTTTTCGACCTCTCAAAAGCCATGCGCGCGGGTTTCATCGTTCGTGCGATCGGAAAGGGCGTACCCGCCACGTCGGACGACGCATGCACCTCGCTGACGAGCGTCATGATGACCCCGCACGACCAAGCAAACAAAAGCGTTTGACAACCCCGAGCGAGACAACTAAACGCAGCCTCACTTTCGATTCGACGGGCCAATAGCTCAATTGGTAGAGCAGTGGACTCTTAATCCATTGGTTTCGGGTTCAAGTCCCGGTTGGCCCACTAGACTGAGAACACTGTGCACGTGAGGCGACCCGTTTTGGCGGTCGAAGCCTGTCCGTCCACGACTCGCACGGCGGCTACGTGCTTGCGTTATTTTCGACGAGCGAAGTGACCTCAAGTGCACCACAGACTTGCAGGATAGGCCGCCAGTCGGATAGCGTTCTCGCAGTCTTTCCGGCCCCACACGGGGCTGCAAAGTCTCGCTCGGGAAACAGTGACCTCGCGCTTGGTTGCGCGAACCGCGCGGTCTCAGCGACCTGCGCGATCCGCGCGAGCTCGAAGCTTAGATAGGAACGTGAGGGTTCGATGGTTAGTCCCCAGATGGTGATGTACGAAGAGGAGTTCAACCTGATTCAAGCGGTCGTCGACCGCCTCGTTCGGGATGCCAACGCCAAAGTCGTGTTCATCGTCGACAAGAACGGCCAACTCATCGCGGCCTCCGGCGACATCGACCACGTTGACACCACGAGCCTCGCGTCACTCACCGCGGGCAACATCGCCGCCACCGGCGGCATGGCGAAGGTTCTCAAAGAAAACGAATTCGCCACTCAATTCCACGAGGGCGAGAAGGCCAACATTCACATTCAGCTTGTCGGCAACCGCGTTATTCTTGTGGTGATCTTCGATTCTCGGTCAAGCCTTGGGCTGGTTCGTCTCCGCGTCAAAAAAGCCAGCGAGGAGCTCAACCACGTGTTCGAATCACTACTCGCCAAGGGTCAAGAGCCCGGCTCCGATTCGCCCTTCGCTGAGATCACGGACGAAGACATCGATAATCTTTTCAACGACTAACCACCGCGCGCGAGAAAAACCGATGAGTTTCATCAACTATATGGCGCGTGAGATCAACTGTAAGCTGGTTTATTACGGCCCCGGTCTCTGCGGCAAAACCACCAATCTCCAATACATCTACGAGCGCACCAATCCCGATGCGAAAGGCAAAATGATAAGCCTCGCAACGGAGACTGAGCGGACGCTCTTTTTTGACTTCTTGCCGTTGTCGCTTGGAGAGATTCGCGGTTTTAAAACGCGCTTTCACCTCTACACAGTGCCGGGCCAAGTCTTTTACGATGCGTCGCGAAAGCTCATTTTAAAGGGCGTGGATGGCGTCGTATTCGTGGCAGACTCCCAAGAAGAGCGCACCGAAGCGAACTTGGAATCCGTCGAGAATTTGCGAACCAATCTTGCCGAGCAGGGCTACTCGCTCGACAAACTCCCGTACGTCATCCAATACAACAAGCGCGACTTGCCAAACGCCACGTCGGTTGAAGAGCTACGTGAGATGCTCAACCCGACCAATGTGCCGGAGTTTGAGGCCGTGGCGCGGACCGGTGTCGGTGTGTTTGATACGCTCAAAGCGGTAGCGAAGTTGGTTCTCACCGAGCTCAAAAAAGGCTCCGGCGGCTGACTTCACCTCCGCGCGGTCGCGCGCCCGGACGGGGCGAGAACGCCGGCTCGCTACCGCGCGCGCACCAGCTTGCGCACGCCACAAAGATAAAAACGAGAGCGGCGCGCGCCGAGGCGAGACCTGCCGGAGTGGAGCAATGCGCCCACCAGTCCGCGGCATTGCCTGCCCGGCGCGCGTGACTTGCTAGCTGCGACGATGCGCCTGATACACGCGAGCCCTACGCCCGCGATCTTTGGCAGCGAGCTTCGAGCGGTAACGATTGGTCTTTCCGCGGTTCGACTTGCGGGGCTTCTTCGACAGAGTGAGGTACATGGGGAGATTCCTTCGAATTTTCGAAATGACGCGCCATCTTCCTACCCGAACCTCGCGAATCCGGCAAGAACGCTGGCGAGGGGTTCTCGTCGCGTAGCCCACTTTCGTGAATGAAACAGCGACAGCTTCAAAAGCAGCTTCAGCGACCTCAGTAACGCGCTGGCTAGAGCGCGAGATCGAGCGGCCTCGTATCGATGGCCAACGAGAAGTGCCACCACTCTTCAGAATAAGGGCTCAATCCGGCTTCTGTCATGACGCTTCGGAGAAGCTCGCGATTGCGACGCGCCAGCGACCCCGCGGGCATTGCCTCGAACTTCGAGCGCGGCGAGAACTCATCGAAGTCGGATCCCATATCGAGCGGCTTGCCATCAGCGCCTACAATCGTAACGTCGATGGCAATTCCGCCATTGTGCCCGCCGTAACGCGGCGGACTAGGCTGGGCAACCCAGATGGGGTCGTTGACGATACTCGCCATTCGCTTTTGCACGTAAACCGGACGGTAGCAATCAAGCATGGAGACCTTTGCGCCAGGCAACCTTGCCTTCAACTTCGCGGCGGCCACCTGAATCCTGTCAAATACTGCAGGATGCACGTAACATCGATTCATGCCGTAAAGGGATTCGTTGATTCGGCACCCCTTGCCGGGCATACAAAAACCTCGATTTCCGGCGTAATTCATCGACACATCGATGCCGCTGTTCGCATTCACACGCCGAAGCGCGTTTTTGGGGTAAGCGTCGTCGGCAATCACAACCGTTTCCGCTTTCACCCAACCACGATAGGAGTCGGCCATCGCAGCGTTGCAAGGCTTACGGCCGGGCAAGTAAATGCGGTATTGTCCTTTTTCAAACCGCGCAACATCGACTTTCGCGCCTTGCGCAAGAGAGCATAGCTTGGTGGCCGCGCCGGTCGATTCCGACATCACGTCGACTGCCGCGTTGAGCGTCGCCGGGATCTGACGGTCGTCGGGCTGTCCTTGCACAATCGCGTTCGCGCCGTCCGTCCCCTCCGCATCAGAGTGATCGCCCAACTCGCTTTCGCTTGCACAGCCCATCGCAGAGGCCCAAGCAAGCGATGCCGCTCCCACAGCCAGGCGGGCAGTCTTGCGTCGGGAAATGAAAGAATATGCACTTTACATCAACTTGGCCATGGTGAGGTCCCTCTGAGCAGCGACGCGCGAGCGGCGCATCGAACCGTTCGCTCGTGAGGCCACCAGAATATGCACGGTAGGTGCCAACTTACCCGGCTTGCGCTAGGTCGATGCGCGATTTGCACGGCGCATCGCGAGGACCGCTGCCTACCAAAAACGAAAGGGCCGGTGGCTCACACCGCGTCACAACCGATTCGGGCTATAGTTTCTCCCAGTAGCCCTGGTCGGTTGCTCCATGGACAGCCGGCGCACCACCTTTTTGCACGTACCGCGGTTTCAATCCCATGAATCTCAGCATCATAATCCCCACGAAGGACATGTCCGGCCACTTGCCCGCACTTTGGGAGAGCCTTGTGCGCTCCGGGCTTGCCTCTCGGGCTCGCGAGGTCATCGTCGTCAATGACGGATCCACGGACGAAACACGCGACGTTCTCGACCGCCTTGCGCGCTCCGACGCGCACGCGAGGCTCCGCCCGTTGCACCTCGAGCGCAACGTCGGCCGATTTCACGCGCGGCTGCTTGGGGCTGAAGCCGCGACGAGCGAAAATCTCCTCTTTCTCGACACCCGGCTCGAACTCCCCTCAAACTTTGGTGAGGCACTCGAGCGAGCCGCGGCAACACATCGATCCATCGTGGGCTCGGTCGATATCGACACACGCCGCAATACGTTCTGCCTTTACTGGGACCGTTCCCATCGAGCCATATTTCGTAAACACTTTAAAGCGGCTCACAAACCCATTTCGCTCACAGTAGACAACTTCGACGAATACCTCAAAGGAACAACTGTTTTTTATTGTCCAAAAGACAACTTTCTATCTGCTTGCGAGGACTTCCGCGAGTCTGATCTACTGAGCGACGACACTTTTCTAATGAAGAAGATGGTCGAGGAGTGCCCGATCACCGTTCACCCGGATGTTCGGATTTCATGGGTGCCGCGCGAATCGTTTGGCCAATTTTTAGGACGCATTTGGGACCGCGGCCCGGGGTTTGCCGAGTATCATATTTTCACGCATCGCGGCGTTTTCTTCTACGCCACGCTGGCAGGTGTTACCGCCGCTACTGGCGTGGGGATTCTCATGTTTGTTCTGCCACCCGTAGGCTGGTCAGCCGCAGCGCTTGGCGTCGGCGCGGTCGCGGCCTCGACCGCGTTGGTCGCGCACTCACCGAAAGAATTTGTCCAACTCATGCCATTGCATGTTGCAACCGCCGCTACGTTCGGCGCGGCAGCCGTTTGGGGCACCGCCGTCAATGTGGCTCGAAAGATGCGCAGGCCTCGAGCATCGCGGCCACTGCCGACTTAGCCTAGGTGACGTTGTACTGCTCATTCGCATTCGAGACTAAGCAGCATGCACTTTGATAGCCATTCTTCTGTTCCGCTTCTTTGGTTTTCTTGCGGTACCGCTGCAGAGCTCATCAAGCTCTATCCGGTGATCTCCCGTGCAAGCGCGGCAAATCATCCGTGGCGGCTTTTGTTTACGGGTCAGAGCCCCAAAAGCTGCTTTGCCCAATGGCAAGACTTTAACCTCCCCGACTCCCATTGGGTTGAGCTCCTCCACCGCGACGAGGACCTGCACAAGGGAACGCAGGCAGCATCGTGGTTCGCGAATGCCCTGACCCGAGGCACCTTCACGTTGCGCAAGCACGTCGAGACAGCGCAAGGCTCGGAGATAAAGCCCAATCAAATATGGGTTGTGCACGGCGACACGCTTTCGACGCTACTCGGCGCTCTGTACGGCGCTCACCTCCGACTCCGCGTCGCACACGTCGAGGCGGGGCTGCGCTCAGGTACGTTTCGCCAGCCGTTTCCTGAAGAACTTACGCGGACACTCGTCGGTCAAATCGCTCGCATCCACTTTCCCCCAGAGCCATCAGCGGCAAGGCACCTGGCTCGCGAGCGAGTGCGCGGCGAAGTAATTCCTACCGCGGGCAATACCCAGATTGATGCCATTGAAGCCGCTCTTACACTCTCGCCGCCAACGGATCTCATTCAAGGCCGTTATGGCCTCGTGAATATTCACCGCTTTGAAACATTGATTCACGATGAACGAAAACGTCACGTTAAAAGCACGCTTTTAAAGGCTGCAAGCAAACATCGACTGATAATCGTCGCACACGAAACCACGAACGCGTGGGTTAGAAGCGAGCCCGAGTTTCGCAATGCTCTGGAAAACGCCGGTGCCACGTGGCTGCCGCGCCAACCTTTCACCAAGTTCGCTCATTGGCTCGCGCGTTCTGAATTCGTCATCTCCGACAGCGGTGGCAACCAAGAGGAGTGCGCCCACCTCGGCACGCCGTGCCTCCTGCTACGCGACGTCACCGAGCGATCCATTCCGGAAGGACGAAGCAACGTCGTGCTAAGTCACTTTCAGTCGAGCCTCATCGACGAATTTCTCCGGGATCCTGCTCAACGCCGACTTCCACGGATGGCGTTGCTGCAGTCACCAGCCGATGTGATTTGGCGCGCGATGCAAAATAGCAATTAGAAGACAAAGACCTCGCGAACACGCGTCATGCCAATACCTTTTATTGACCTCAAACGTCTTGTCACTCGCGTGCGTAGCGATGTGCTCAACGCCTGGACCGAGTGCCTCGATAATTGCGAATTCGTCGGCGGGCCTCGCGTTCAGAATCTCGAGACAAAGCTGCAAGGTCTCATCGGCGCGCCGCACGTGGTGACGTGCGCAAACGGCACGGA
>Ga0164293_10006298_pt1 | contig 10098 bp, 7 predicted proteins | sample GEODES118metaG_FD_111487 | JGI IMG/M metagenome (GOLD analysis project Ga0164293, IMG submission 111487) | Eutrophic lake water microbial communities from Lake Mendota, Wisconsin, USA - GEODES118 metaG | ecosystem: Environmental > Aquatic > Freshwater > Lake | place: USA: Lake Mendota, Wisconsin...
CAACCGCGCGATGATCGTCTCTGGAGATCGACAAAGCGAAGTCGAATACCTCGCCAATTTGGTTGGGATTAAGGAGGTTTACGCCAGCCAATCCCCGGAGCAGAAGCTGGAAATCATTCGCAAAGAAACCAAGCAGCAGCGCACGATTTATGTTGGCGATGGAATCAATGATGCTCCAGCCCTGCTTGCAGCGTCAATCGGCATCGCCTTCGGACAAAACAGCGATGTCACGACCGAGGCCGCCGATGCAGTGATCATCGACAGCTCACTGCAGAAGGTCGATGAGTTCCTGCACATCGGCCGGCGGATGCGACAGATCGCATTGCAGAGCGCCGTTGGCGGAATGGCGCTCAGCATTCTCGGGATGTTCTTCGCCGCCTTCGGCTATCTTCCGCCAGTCGCCGGAGCCGTCGCTCAAGAAGCAATCGACGTTCTTGCCGTCCTTAATGCCCTTCGCGTCGCCATCCCCCCCAGCCGCCTCGCGGATTATTAATGCGGAATGAAAATCCGAAGAGGCGCTCTCACGGAGGCGCGGAGGCACAGAGGAAGACTAACAGTAAGATGACAATCAATGAGGAGAATCGTTATGCCGTTGAACTCTGATCTATGTCAACAGCTATCGAATGAAAAGGAAATTGATGGTTTGCCTACTCACAACAAAAAAACCATCGTTTAATAATCCGTCTCTTCTTAGCCCATTTCGAAATTCAAAAAGAGATTTCAGCTCGGCGCGACTCCTTCTTGCCCCAGTGCCCCAGTGCCTCCGTGAGAGCCCCTCTTCATTCCTGCTCTCCGGTCTCAATCAAACAACCACTTTTGTCCCGAACTCGGAGTCGGTGGACGAAATTGACTGACATCCAGCTCAGCGCCGCGCGTTTGGTCGAGCCCCAGTTTCTTGGCGAACACGTGAAAAGTTCGACGGATCTGTTCGGCGATCTCGCCGGTGCCCCGCATCCGCTCGACGAACTTGCTTTGATACAACTCACCCCCGCGCGTGCTCCGAATTCGGGATTCAACTCGGTCGCGATGCTGCGGTTGGGTGCGTTCCAACCATTCCAGAAATACTGGCTCGACCGTCATCGGTAACCGCAACAGAATGTAACTGGCGGTCCGTGCCCCGGCCTCTGCTGCTGCCTTCAGTAACGCCGGGATTTCATGGTCAGTCAGCCCGGGTATCAGCGGTGCGAGCATCACATGAACAGGCACTCCCGCCTGAGTTAACTCCTGAATTGTCCGCAGCCTTGCCGCCGGGCTGCTGGTGCGTGGTTCCATTACCCGCGTCAGCTTTTGATCGAGGGAAGTCAGGCTGATGGCTACTTTGGCCAGTCGTTGGCGCGCCATCGGCTCGAGCAAATCGAGATCTCGAGTCACGAGTGCATTTTTTGTGACGATTGCCAGCGGCTGCCGGGCTTCAGCTGCGACCTCGATGCATTGTCGCGTCAGCCGCAAATGCCGCTCGACGGGTTGATAACAATCGGTAACTCCGGAGAACATTACAGTTTCGGGCCGATAACCCTTGCGGCAAAGCCAGTCGCGAAATAACTGGGGAGCTCTTTGTTTGACGAAGACCCGGGTTTCGAAATCGATTCCCGCATTGAGGTCAAGATACTCGTGCGTTGGCCGCGCGTAGCAATAACTGCAGCCATGTTCACAGCCGCGGTAAGGATTCAGGCTGTAGCGAAACGGAATATCGGGGCTGTCGTTTTCGCTGATGATCGACTGGGCGTCGTCGATGAAGTACTCAGTTGCGACCTTGGTCGGTAACTCGGCAAGTTCCTCCTCGAGCGAGTCGGGATCCCGCTCGAACTCCAGTTTCGCAAAACGCCCCAATGGGGCGAGTTGCGAGCCGCGTCCGGCGATGACTGGTAGCTTCCGTTCGCTCATGAAGGTTAACTCGGACAAGGCGAGGCGAATCGCACAGGGCAGGGGAGTGAAAGACACTCCGATTCTACCCTGTGAATCCCGGTTGCCCAGTTTTCGCCGGAGCGAAAACCTGCCTCGCACAATTCATCGCACTATTCATCGCGTTTGCGTTTGAACTTGCCCGGCTTGAAGCTTTTGCCTTTGGAGAAGGAGCCGCCCTTTTGGAACTTGCGTTTGCCAAATTTGGGCTTATCAAAACGGCCCTTGCCGCGGCGAGGCATTCCGCCGCCGGCGGAATCACCCTCGTCGCTCGCACCGGCAGGACGAATCCGCAGTTGCTTGCCGGAAACCCAAGTTTCCTGAAGTACTTCGCAGATGTCCTCTGCGACCCAAACCGGCAGGTCGATAGTGCTGAAGGAGTCGTGAATCGTAATCGGTCCGATGTCGGAGCCATCCAGACCCGCCTCATTCGTTACCGCTCCAACGATATTTCCGGGTCGCACCCCATCTTGGTGGCCGACCTCGATTCGGTAGCGTTCCATGCCAGCCGTGGGAGGTCCGCTTTTCCGGAAGCTGGTTCGCTCGCCCTGATCGCGACGGCGATCGCGGCGTTCATCGGGTTGCTCGTCGCGGTCGCGGAAACTGCGTTCGCGCCTCTGGAAACGGCCCTCGTCCCGGCCTTCGCCTCGACCGTGATCGCGTGGTTCGCGATCCCAGTCCCGCTCGCGGCGTCCCCGTCCGCGCTCCTCTCCGGAGTGCCGATCGTCACGGTCCTGTTCGTTCCAGGCCTTCGGTTCGCGAATGCCGAACAACTGGCGATCGCCTTGCAGCAGTTGAGTGACCGCAGCGGCGATCGTGGCCATGGATTGTCCCGATTCGCTGGACAGTTCGTTCAGCAGACCTTCAACCTTTTCGAGGTTCTGCTCGGCGACTGTCTTGAGGATCTGCTCCTTGAAGCGACGAATTCGCGCCTGGGAGATTTCGCCAGCGGTTGGAGGTTGGACCAGCTCAATTGGCTGGCGGGTAATCTTTTCAATCGACTTGAGCTTGCCGCGCTGCGAAGGTGCCAGGAGGATGAACGCCTCGCCCTTGCGGCCTGCCCGACCGGTGCGGCCGACGCGATGTACGTACGAAGAACTGTCCTGAGGAAGGTCGAAATTGACTACGTGGCTGACGCGGGAGACATCCAGTCCGCGGGCAGCAACGTCGGTGGCAACAAGGATATCGAGCTTGCCATTTTTCAACTGCTCAATCGTACGTTCCCGAGTCTTTTGCGGCATGTCGCCATTGAGGGCGACCGCAGCCAGTCCGGCTTTGACCAAGCGTTCGGCAACCTCGACCGATGCTTCACGCGTCTTCGTGAACACAATGACGCCGTCCGTTTCCTCGATTTCCAAAAGCCGGGTGAGCACTTCGATCTTGAAATGCGGCTTCACTACGACTGCCCGTTGCCGGATGTTTTCCGCGGTCATGGTCTTCTGTTTGATCGTGATCCGCGCCGGATTCCGCAGGTAACGGTCGGCAATTTCCCGAATCGGAGGTGGCATGGTCGCCGAGAACAGAGCGATACGTCGCTCGGCCGGCGTGTGTTCCAGCACCTTTTTGACGTCGTCCAGAAAGCCCATGTTGAGCATTTCATCGGCTTCGTCCAGAACCAGCCATTGCAATTGGCTGAGGTCGAGCGTGCCTCGTTCAAGATGATCAATCACGCGACCGGGAGTGCCGACCACGACTTGTGGCCGCTGTTTCAATTGCCGGAGCTGTGGTTCATAACTCTGCCCGCCGTAAATGGTGGCAATCGCAAAGCTCTTCGTGCGGCTGGCGTAGGTTTCAAACGACTTTGAAACCTGAATCGCCAACTCCCGGGTCGGTGCGAGGACCAAAACTTGGGGTTTCTTTTGCACGCGATCGAGCCGTGACAGAATCGGCAAAGCAAACGCGGCCGTCTTCCCTGAACCGGTCTGCGATTGAGCGAGCACGTCGCGGCCAGCAATCATTTCGGGAATAATCGCCGCCTGAATCGGAGTCGGTTGCTCGTAACCCGATTTCTCCAGTGCCTGCAGCAACTTCTCACCCAAGCCGAGTGCGGCGAAGGCGGGCAACCGCGCGGCAACCGATTGCTCTGCATCGTCGGTCTGTCCGGTTGCTTCAGCAGTTGCAAGCGCCGTCCCTTCGGACGACGAATCAACTAATCGATGATCTTCTTGATCCTCTTCATCATCCTCGTCGGCGTCCACTTCCAGCAGAACTTCGACTGGCAGATTGAGCTGTGGCGGTACATCGAGTTCCGCGGCTTCTGGCGAGCCAATGTGGCCGGCCGAGTTGCTTGCTTCTGCGGCCTGGCTGCAGACGGCAGAATCGCCAGTGGAGCAAGTCTCATCTTGGGAGTCAGCAAACAACAACTGCTGGGCATGCGGGACTTCGGCCGCAGTTTGGCCAGGTTGATCAGCGTGACAGTTTTCGGGCATTTCGTGTTCGTTCATTGTCTTTTCTTGGTTCATTTTGTTCAGCAAAGCAAATAGGGGCCCGGGCCCTCGCTGCAACTCTTTCAGGACGTGCCTGGCAGCCGCAAGTTGGCCTGGTTTGATTAACCCGTCTGATTGACCCAGTTCGGGCAGACCAGTCTGGATCGCCGCACAACAGCCACCATTCGAAAACGAATCGAATGACTGGAGCTGATGCGGAAAAAAAGGAATGTGCCAGGAAATTCGGCGAAAACACTCGTTCGCCAATCGGGGCTACAGCGGTACTCCGTCCCAAAGGCCAATCAAGCCCTGGATGAAGAGTGGCACGCGTCGCGTTTTCGAACCTGGTCTTGCCGGGTGATTTACCCACCAATAACTGGTTCGGCACAGGTTGCGACGTTGCTTCACGTAACTTCAGTACACGCAGCTGGGATTTGATAAGCCGCTGATTGAAGCGGCAGACACCAGCAGAAGACTTGTCGCGGTATTTAGCCCAAATCGCCCGAAAACCACTCACTCAGCGACGGCGATTGGACATCACTGCATTTGGACAACGCCAATCGAGTGAATGCCAACCAGGAAGCTGCTGTGGGGCGGGAAATTGAAACAGCAAGGGGCTGAACTTGCCATGGAAAGCAGTGAGAATTCTCACTCTGGATGGGACCGTCAGCCGAGCCGTTTTTCGAAACTGTGTAACCTTCGAAGGCTCAATCTGGTTCCAAGAGTACACGAGCGAGGGGAAACGGGATAGGGCTAAAATTTTGTCGCAGCCGTGTTTCCGGGAAAAGCAGATGCTGTTAGTTGTAGCCAGCCGCTAGCCCACGGCAGCTGATCGCAACCCGGCTACGCCTGCGATGCGGAGCCGGGCTGGGGCAATATCTGCCTACGGCTCAAGCCGCTCCTGGCCGGCATACACGTTCATTCGTGAAGCTGACGTGAAGCCGACGAGTGTCAGGCCGTATTGGGCGGCCAATTCGACAGCGAGGCTGGTCGGCGCTCCAACCGCAATGATGATTGGGATCTGGGCGGCCAGTGCCTTTTGCATGATTTCAAAACTGACTCGGCCGCTGATTACCAAGCCGAACTGTTCCAGCGGCATTTGGCGGTCGAGAAACGCGCGGCCAAAAAGCTTGTCGACGGCATTGTGGCGGCCGACATCCTCTCGAACCGTGTGCAGGTGTCCCTTCGAGTCAAACAAACCCGCAGCATGCAGCCCGCCGGTCAACTCAAAGGTCGGCTGAGCCGCTCGCAAGAGGTCCGGGAGCTGGTGGACCAAGCTGCCCGGAATCTTCCAGGACGAAGTGACCGGCGAGGCCCCCCGCAACTCCAGCAACTCCAAGGAGGCTTTGCCGCAAACGCCACAACTGCTGCTGGTATAAAAATGCCGCTGGAGTTTGGCAAAATCGATTTCGACTTCCGGGCGGAGGGCGACCCGAATCGTATTTCCCGTCGGCTGTCCGCTGGCATCCACCCCGCGGGCTTCAATCCCTTCGATTTGATCCGGAGTGGTCAGGATCCCCTCAGTGAACAGAAAACCGGCCGCGAGTTCTTCATCCTCTCCCGGTGTTCGCATGGTAACCGAAAGACTGCGAACAATCCTTTTTTCCGGCCGCCCAAACAGCAGCCTGATTTCCATTGGCTCTTCAATTACCAAGTGGTCTTGTCGCATGACCCGACCGGACGGACTCCAAGCTTCGATCGGAAAGTTTCGAATCCTGGCCGCAGTGCCTGGAGCAGGGGGAGTTGGCGGGTCGATTGCCATAGGGAACGTCCAAGAGGCGATGGCGGGTGGTCCGGAGAGGGGGGGCCGGCGTCTGGCGGCCAGTGCGAGCACGATTCAGCTTCTGAAGTGCCTCGCCCGGCATTCTAACTTCAATTCGCGGAATGCCAGGGAACCGACCAAACTGAAGGCGTCGATTTTTACAGGTTTCCAGCTTCCCAAGCATACATCAGGAAGCCAAAATCTACGGCGTCGTCTCGCGCTTTGTTATTGTCTGGTTCTTTTCAGGCTCATTTTAATCAAGGCCCTGTCATGCTTTTCGCGCGCGCAAGCCGTCTTTTGCTCTGGACCAACTTTCTGATGAGTTTGGGACTGGTCTTGGGGTTGGGAATGCCAACTTGGGGACAAGACCAAGCGGACTCAGTCAAGGTCAACAACTCGCCGGTGCGAACCTGGAGCAGTCCCGATGGCAAGTTCAAACGCGAGGGAAAACTCACGGAGATTCTCGGTGACCGAGTCCGTTTGGAAATGCAGGACGGCAAGTCGACCGTAGCGCAGGCCAGCAAATTGTCTTCAGGCGATCAAGCGTTCATCGCCGCCGAGCGGGCTCGGATGGCGGCGACTGCCGACAGTCCGTTTATGGATGAAGAGTCTTCCGAAGAAAACGCTTCGGGCGGTAATAACGTTGCCGGAAGTGATGCGGCCGGCTCAGGTAAAGAGATTGACATCATCCCCGAGTTTACGACCGTATCGGTCGTTGACTTGGAGACTTCGGCTACCTCGAATTCCGAAGCAACTCTCTGGAAGCCGGCCGAGCGCAAGCCAGTCAAAAGGTTTCGCATTCCTGCTTACAGTGTTCACTCGCGAGTCACTGGGCATGCATGCTCGCCGGGGCAGGTCCTGTTTGCCGTGACCATGCATGAACCGTTTGGGGTAGACCCGAACGCCGGCGGCGGAAATCGTCGCGGCGGGAGGTCGCGACAGCCAGCCGAGGAAGGCCCCAAAGTCAAAAGTTGGATTGATATTGTTGACCTCGCCGCCGCCAAGACCAAAGCCCGCTTTCCACTCCCGGTCGAAGAGGAGGTCGTGGCAGACCTCGATGATCAAGCCAATCTGTTGGTCACGTTCGACGGAAATTTCTCGCAAGATCCGAAAGTTCGAGTCTACACCGTCACCAATGATGGGCTCGTCTTGCGCAAGAGTTGGGCGGCGAAAGGGCCGGACGACTTCCGAGGGAAAGTCCGCAGTGCCCGCTTGCTTCCGGAAAAGCGGCTCCTCGTTGAATACGAAGAATACCTGATGGTGATGCAACTCGATCCGGTTGAGGCACTCTTCAAGATTCCCAATGATTCGACCGACTGGCAGTTGTCGAATGATCGCAGCCGGGCAATGGTCACGAAGCAAGGTCGGAAATATGAGGTCGATTTGAAAGCTGGGGAGTGCCTCGGCGCGGTCGGTGGCGCGGTTATCGCGGGCAGCGGCAGCCCTTCCCCGGATGGCTCCCGATTGGCGAAGTTCGAAAATGGCGTTTTGACCTTGCGGGACGAGCAAAGCAAGTTGCTCGACGAATTTTACTGCCCGCTCTTTTGGCCCAATCCCCAACTCAGCTGGCTGGACGACCGGACCATTCTGCTGCAGTCACCCCATCAGCAGCATTTCGTCGACCTCGACCGAAGAGTCGTCTTCCTCGAGATTGCCAATGCGTCTGCACCGCAACCGAGCAATGGCTGGATTGTGGAAAAGATTTCCGATGCCGGCGCCCAGATCGTGCAAGTTGCCCAGGCTTCAGTGGAAAACAAGTCCGGTCCGAATCTGGCTGAATACCAACAGGATTTGCCCGCAGATGCGGAGTCGCTTTTATTGCTGAAATCCGGAGACAGTGTTCGAATCACAACTCAACTGGCGGCCGACCCTTCACAGGAATCGGTCGTGCGACAGCGGTTGGGAACTCTGCTGCAACAGCGGGGAGTGTCCGTCGATCCCAATGCTTCCAACGAACTGCGAGTCAGTTCTGGGGTGCGGAATGATCAAGTTGAATATCGCACTATTGGCGCTCCGCCGTGGGCGGGCGGCGGAACCCAGTCGGTAAATGTCCGATTGGTAGATCAAAAAGTTGAATTGGTCGTCGACGGTGAAGTGGTTTGGCAGAAAGCGAGCACCAGCGGACCTGGGTTCATGCTCCAGATTCGAGACGGGGAATCGGCTCAGCAAGCGGCAGACCGACAGAGCGGAGATGGCGCGGGCTTTTGGCAGTCAATCACGTTCCCCAAAAATCTGGCTCGACACCCTCAAGGCGGACCTTGGAATCGAGTGATGCAAACCGGCAATGGCTACCAGCGGATTAACTGATTCCCCGAGAACGGGCTCCAGGCACATCAAAGCTAAGTTGACTTCTTGGCCGCAGGGACGCGGATCTGAAAAGTGCTTCCTTTGCCAACCTTGCTCGTCAACCTCACGCTGCCGCCAAGGACCTGCACCAGGTGCTTGACGATTGACAGCCCCAGTCCGGTTCCGCCTAACTCCCGCGACCGGGCCTTGTCGACCCGATAAAAGCGTTCGAAGATTCGCGGCTGGTGTTCGGGAGCAATTCCGATTCCGGTATCAGCGACCGAGACGAAGGCTTCATTGCCCTCTTTCCCCCAAGTGACAGTCACCGCTCCTCCCTCGGGAGTGTAGCGGATGGCATTGGATACCAGATTGTCGATGATCGTGCGCATCGCCTCCCAATCGGCTTGGGCCACAACTTCTTCGGTTGCCGGGATGAGCTCGAGGCGAATGCTGCGAGCCGTCGCCTCGGCCTGACGCAGCCTGGCCACTTCTTCGCAAACTTCACCCACCGGAATTCGGGTGATGTCCAGCATCGCCTGTCCCGATTCGACCTTCGCCAATTGCAGCAAGTCCATAATCTGCTCGTACAGCAATTGCGCGTGCGTGTCGATTTGCTGCACAAACTGCAAGTTGTTGTCGGGGTCATTGATTGCCCCCATCAGCAAGGTCTCGGTGTAAGCCCGGATTGATGAGAGCGGGGTCTTCAATTCATGCGAGACATTCGCGACGAAATCGCGACGCATGTTTTCCAGATGTCGCAGCTCAGTAATATCCTGCAACACCAGGGTCACCCCGGGCTCCTTCTCGTCAGCCAGAATCGAGACCCGGGCGCTGATGATTTTTCGGGGCAAATCAAGCGTTTGGAATTCGACCGAACTAAAAGTCCGGTTTTTGCGGGTTTCGTCAATTGCCTGTCGCAATTGCGGGATCCGCACCAGTTCGAGCAATTGACGGCCCAGCAATTGAGCCGGACTCAAGCCGAGCATTTCACAGGCAGCCTGATTGGCCAGCAAGACGGCGCCGTGAGAGTCCAGGGCCAGAACACCTTCGATCATGCTGCTCAAAACGGCCTCGAGGCGCTCACTGTTTTCCGCGAGGCGGCTTTCCCGAGACTCCAGTTCCGTCTGCATATGGCGAAAGGCATCGGAAAGATTGCGCCATTCGTCACTTCGTCCCAGTACCGTCGGCACATCGTCGTATTGCCCGGCGGCAATTCGCCGGGCCGCTTCGGAGAATTCATGCAGCGGTTCCATTTCCCGTCTCGCGTAAGCCCACATCACGGCGGCTGCCAGCCCCGCCAGTGACAGGCCAAACAGCCAAAGCAATTGCTGCAGTCGTGAGTCGAGCGTGATCGCTTCCTGTTCCTTTTCTGACAGGCGGATAAAGCCTTCCAGCTCTGCGGATTCGCGGGAAGGGTAGGCGACCGCAACATTCAGGTAGAATCCCGATTGGGGATCGCGCTCGCGGCGATCGAAACCGTGAGCCGACCTGGCTGCCATCCGTAACTCGGGTCGGGGACCATCACGGAGCGGACCCCCCTCGGGCCAGCTGGCCAACAAATTCGAATCGCGATCGAACAGCGAAAGCTCAGCTCCGGATCGTTCGACCATCGGCCGCAGACTGGCAATCGCATCCGGCGAATTCAAGCGACAATTCTTTTGCCGCAGATGTTCCCCCATCGTCTCAGCCAAAATCTCCAAGCGCGTCTCGACCTGCTTGATC
>Ga0164293_10006300_pt1 | contig 10096 bp, 8 predicted proteins | sample GEODES118metaG_FD_111487 | JGI IMG/M metagenome (GOLD analysis project Ga0164293, IMG submission 111487) | Eutrophic lake water microbial communities from Lake Mendota, Wisconsin, USA - GEODES118 metaG | ecosystem: Environmental > Aquatic > Freshwater > Lake | place: USA: Lake Mendota, Wisconsin...
TGCAGGAACTTCAGGTACATCAGGTGGTGGTGGTGGTTCCATTGCGATTTACGATGAGGGTACTTTAGTAACATCAAGTGCGGTTAGTTTAAATTTTGCGGGTACTTGTATAACGGCGGTTGATGATGGTGGTGGAGCAATTACCGTTGGAATTGACTGCTCAAAGATATATGTAATTGCTTCAACTTCAGCAACCATTGGTGACTTTCAAGTGAATGAATCTCTCGACAATTATCGTATTGGAGACTCGGCTTGCGGATGGAATGGATGTGAATGGACTGTCTTAAGTCCAATAGTTAGTGGTGTTGGGACTCCATTCCCCACTCAGAATGGTTCTTGTGCAATTCCTAATCTATACGATACGTCGGTACCACCATTTAAAATAAATCTTTGTGGTCATGTATTTTGCGATACCGCAGTAGGTGCTGACCAGGTGGGTGTGAGTGTATCGTGGGTTAAATGTTCAGACTTAAGTCAGATTGGGGTGTCACAACCTCAGATAATTTTCGAAGATGTATATAATTATAATCCACAAACCAAGTCCGTATGTATTGGGTCACAAGTTACATATTATGACCCAATATCTCAATGTGACGGTATGTTTATTGTTGGTATTAGTAGTCGTCTAGGTACCCCAAATAAAGTTCGATTTACTTGGACACTCTCAATATTATATTAAAATAAAAAAGGGAGTCAAACGACTCCCTTTTTTAATATTCCTTGTATGACTTCTCTTCAACAAAAAGAGACCCATATTTTAAATTAATCTCTTTCTTTAATTCTGCTCGTTTATCGTTTGTTACATAAACGGACCGAGCTAATTCTATGAATTCGGTGTCAAATACCTTATCTCTTTCTTTATCTCTAATAAGGTCTTCAATATCCCAAAGACGTTCATTAACCAATAATAGATTATAAAAATCATCTGATTCAATTTTTAATTGATTAAATACAACATCATATAGATAATCGTATTCTGTAATAACATTAAAAAGTTTACCTTTATCTGTTATATTATTTTTTTTAATTCTTAGGATAGTTAATTTGTCAACTATTTCCCCAATTGAAACTTCTATATTCATTATAATAAATGTTGTATTCTGTCAATAACCATTTGAGAGGTTATCGATTTATGGCATTCAAACTGTCTTTCTGTTCCTTTATGTTCAGGACACCAATTCCAATCACCCTTATCAAATTTAAACATTGGATTATTCCAACACCCGTTACAAACTGATGGGTTAGTGATTCTTGTGCAATTAGAAGTAAACTCATGGTCAGGTTCGGTAAAGTTAGAAATCATAACAACATGTTTTCCTAATGCCCATGTCAACCAAGATAATCCACTTGATAAACCAATAAAGAACTCACTATGATGAATACAATTCATTGTGTTCTCAATTGACGTGTCCTTTAGTTTTGTCACACCATCCATTCGGTCACTTTCTTTAGATACATTAATGACCCTATATCCTTTAGATACTAAGTAATCAATTAGTTCCCTCCACCCATTAGGATTATTCCAATACTTAACTCCCGCGGTTGATTCATTTGCAATCGTAATATACTTTTCCGTAAATGGTCGTTCTGATGGAATAAAATCAATGTTTGGTTTAATTTCGTTAAACTCTAAACCAATAATATTTGTTATTGCTTTTTGTAATGGGATTGTATTTGGTAATTCGGGTTCTTTATTTGTATCATAGAACCACCCAATTGTATACATACCAATTAAATCATGAACCGTACTTCCTGGTGAAACAAACTCAATCTCAGAGTAAGATTTTTCAAATAACTTATTCCAAAATGTTGAAACAATAACATGACAATTGTGTTTCTTCTTAAATTCTAAAACATATGGTATCCAAGCAATACTATCCCCAAGAGAACGAGAATCGAATGAAATGAATACTCTTTTGTTAATAAAATTTGGTTTATATTCATAAATTAATTCCTCACCATCAAGAACTTTAACATCCCAATCAGTATAATACTGTCTAGATAGTTTAGTCCACATATTTGGTTTTAACTCGGTTGAGTAGTATAAATTTTCTTTATCATAAAATTGTACTTTGTATGACTTTACGCCAGAACCTTTAATTTCTAAAAAAGGATTATTGACGAAATGTATAACACAATCAATATCTTCTTCAACAACAGGTACAAATTTTTCTGTGTTTTCAATATTATCAACTAATAATTCTTTTGTATCATTTGAGTTATATTCTTTTTTAATTAATTTAGTTACTTCATACATTTTTAACATACGCTCACAAATTACCAACCAATCAAATTTTTCTCTATTCTTCAGTGTTTGGGACACATAAAAATTATAATTATTAATAATATCTTGTATTCCGTTTATGACAGAATTAGTGTTAAGTTCACAAACAATCATACCTTTAATTTTTTGGGTACCACTATAAGTACCAACAATTGGTATTCCACAAGAAATTGCTTCAAGTAATGTTAAATTAGGATGACCCGCCTCTAAACAAGATGGGTGTAGAAAAATTGAATGCGATTTGTATAATTCTAATATCTCATCCTCATTTGGATTTGTTAATAATAGTGTTAACTTATCATATTCTAATAAGTCTTTGTGGTGTTCAAAAAAGTTATGGTTATTTTCAGGGCCAGCAATTGTTATTGGTAACCCCAATGACTTAGCCGCTTCAATAGCATATCTAAATCCTTTTCTATCGTAAGACGAGTCTCCTCCAATACCGTTGTTCGCTAAACACAATAATTTATGTTCCGTTCGATAAGGTTGGTCTACTTTAAAGAATTTAGTATCAACTCCGTGAGATAAATAAAATAATTTATCAGTCTCACTAAAGTAATCCACTAAGAACTCCGCATGACAAAATGAAATAACAGACTTTTGGATTGCTTCTAAATTTTGTTGATAGTTAAATGAATCTTTACCATTATACACAACATGATGGTCGTGTAATGAAAAAATGTAAGGTATACCTCGTTCATACGCTTCAATAGCTAAATTTGCGATATGAATGTGAACAATATCGGTATTGTTAATGTCAACCCCATTTAAATACTTTATATCAGAAATATGACCTAATGAGTTTAAATGGTTATTGTAGTTAAAAATTATCTTTTCAACGGCACCCCATCCATTTGGGGGTATGGAAATAATTCCTGGTGTTACTTGTGTTATATTCATATTAATTATTTTTAATTAATTTGTTATTTTTTTTAAATTTTTCAATAACTTCATCATCATCTAATTGATATTCAAATATTAATATATTATTTGAATATAATTTTACTTTTTTAATGTCCTTTAATTCACCAATAGTTCTAAAATGAAACGTGTTTGGTTTTATCATAGGAATATTTAAATAGGTGTTATCGTTAATGATAATGTCAATATTTTCGTTAATTTTATTTGGGTTACTATTATTACAATACACATGTAGTTTATTGTCATCATAAAATAATGTCTTAAACACTACAGGAGAATCTGAATTACTTTTAATGATGTCCGCATTGAGTCCTTGGTTTAATAATTCTGACTTATCAAATGATATGAAATTTTTATTATTAATTAATAACGATTCTGACACCTTTTCAACTAAAAGATTATTATCTTCTTTTGAAAATTCGTCTAAAATTTTTTCTCGATTCCATAATAATTCATCATATGTGTATGAATTAAGGTTATATACTGAGTACGGACCAAATAAATGGTCTGAATCCCCGTCAAACCCTCGTTTTGTTAAATAATAAACACCATCATAATCTTTAAGTAAAACGTCATTATTATCAATAACTTTAATGTCGGTTATTTCCGAATCATATTCAATATAATGTAATACATCATATCCCAACATTTTAGAAATAAACATTCCAAAGAATAGATTTCTAGTACAAGGTAAAATTGATGTTGATTGTTTTATAACATCTTTACTCACTAACTTATTCCCAAAAACTTCAATGTACCCCCATCCTTTTAAATTGTCTTCATTAACGAATTCGTTTTCACTATCATAAAAATGATAGTTAACATCAGATATAATGTCAGAGGGGGTAAAACTATGGGTTATTAGAAAAATGTCTTTTTTTTCTTTTTTTAATTTTCTAATTAAATTTCTTAACGCATCTTGTTTTTCTTTTGTTGGTGTGTGAGACGCGACTAAACAAATTGATTTCATTTTAATATTTGTGTTTGTTGGTTATGTGAACCATTAAATAATCTCTACTCTCTTCCTGAGAATCGACAATGATATAATCTTTCATTAGTAAAAACGTGACCGCGTCCCCACCAATATCTTCTAACCAAATCATCGGTTTATCTTTTTCTAATAAATTAACCATTCCTTCAAACGAAGATTTTTCAAATCCCTCAACATCAATTTTAATAAACTTAACGGGTTCGGGTAAATTAAATGTATCTAAAGAAATTACTAAATTAGTGTTATTACTATACTCAACTACTTTAACAACACCACTATTAGAGTCATGACCATTGTCGAAATGTACCATGGAATTACAACTACCAACACCTAAACAAAAACAATGTACGTTATCCAATTGTTTAGTGTTTAATCTAAGTAATTCATAATTTTCAAAATACGGCTCAAAAGCCCAAATAGATATATTTGGTAAATAATGTTTTAATTGTACGCAGTGATTACCTATGTTAGCCCCAATATCCAGATAAAGACCGTTTTTAGGAAAAAAATGTAACCATTTGTTAACAATCTTAAATTCCCAAAAATTATTGTATTTTACTATGTCATCTGAAATACATTCAGGGCCATCAAATACCACCATTGGTTTATTAAATATACTAACTAATCTAATATCTCTTTTCATTTAATTAAATTCAATTAATCCTTTTTCTTTTATTTGTTCTAAACTATCCTCATTTAATACTAATGTTTTCACATATTCTATTGTATCATTTTCGTACACCTCAATTATTAATTTATCGTCTCTTAAAGATAGTGGTATATAAAACCAATGTGTAGGATAAACAATTTTATCTGTAATGACTTTATTATTCATTTTAACAACGACTCGATATTCATATGAATTTCTGACACCACTGTGACAATATAATATTGGTGTTGATGGGTCTTTAACGTTATGTAATACCTCAATCATAAAATTCTCAACCCTAAATAAATTAATATCACTTTCATTAAAATACTCACTTGAGTGTTCGTTGATTATTAAAAACTCATGCTCATAATGTTGTAATTTTTGGAAAAACGCCAACTCTAATGTTAACGGCATTAAGTGTTCGTACCACTCATTTTCTGTGACAGGTAATTTTAAAATTTCATTAAAGTAGGAAGGTGTAATCCCGAATAGTTGTGTCTCATAAACATAAGACCCACTATCTCTATACCCCTCAGGTTTAAAGAAAATACATTTCTTTCTTTCCTCAACCATAGTATCAACCAATTGATTTAATTTTGTAACATCATTTTCCGAGAATAAATTATCATTCTCAATAAAATAAACAAAATCGTATTTTTTTATATCGGCAAATTTAAATGCGTTAAACATATTTTGACAAATCGGTAACGAATGTCTTGAGTTATTAACCCTTAAGAAAAAAGAGTCGGTTTTAAACCAATAATACGGTGATTTATCTAATGGTGTTAGAGTTTGGTTTTTATCGTAAATATAATACTCAACCATTGATTGTAATTCAATTGATACAGGGTAATGACTAACTAACATAAAATCAAAACCACTATTTTTTAATGAGTTTATTTCATTAATTAGAACTTGTTCTTTTTTTGGTGTATTCGGGTATGCTCCGATAACTATTAATTTTTTCATTACTTAATAAATGTTTTAAATTCCTTATCGATTAATGACACTCCATCAGCTTGAGTTGTAATTCTGTTTTTTAGAATACCCATATTTAACCCATGTTCGATAAAAATAAGGTTGAAATATGAGTCAGCACAATCCCACTTATGATTACGTAATTGTTCGTATAAGAATTCTCTAGTTTTTCTTGGGAACATAATACATTGTAACCCAATAATTTTATCAGTAATAAACAACAAGTCTTGGTTCGGGATTTCTTTAATCACATTTGATTGATGCCAAGCGAAGTCTAATGTTTTAGTGTCCCCAAATGAAAAATATTGTATGTCCGATTCGATAACGGTATCACACACTTGTTTAACTTTATCAATGAATTCCTCAATAGGGACCTCAATTAAACAGTCTCCCTCACAAACAATTAAGAAATCCAAATCTTTATCGAATTCAGATATAATACCATTTTTAAATGATTCAAAACATCCGTAATGTGCTGGTGTTAGTGCAGTACCTAGTCGGTTTGTTGTCTCTTCATCAAAAAGTTCCATAGACACACATTGTGGTCTAACACAATTATGTGATGGAGGTATAGATTTGTATAGTTCATTTGTATGTAAAACATATTCAATACCGTATTTTGATACTTGTTGTAACGACTCTCTTGATAAGATTTCTCTCTCATCGTTATTTGTTGTTTGTAAATGAACTAATTTAATTTTAGGTAATCGTTTATACTTAAACCATCCATTATTTTTGTAACTAATTATTGTTTCATTATTTAATATGTAAGATTCTGATTTATATTGAACCCCACCCTCAAAAAAGGTTAACTTAATCTCTATTGGAACTCCATCATAGTCAATTTCTTTTAAGAATTCTCGGGTTTGTAGAATATTAAATGATTTAGAATAAATGGTTTCGTTATTTTTATTAATCTCAACACTAACTGTTCTGTCATCAATATTATATGTGTAGAAATAAAACACCCATTTATTCTCGTTATTAATAATTGGTAATATAGAATAGTATTCTGAATTAGATGAGACTCCTTTACCTGAATTAATTAAGAATGTATGACTATCATTTGTAATGACATTAACTGTTGGTTCGTGAATTAATTTCTTATAAAAGAAATCCTCTAAGAAGTTTTGACAATTATTTATTCTACATTCTGATTTGTAAATTTCTTTAGTTATTATATGTGAAAATTTTTCTAAAAAGAAATCAGTTTTAAACGTCATTGCGGTAGTCTCAATACCAACATTAAACGCCGTAGGTAAAGTACATAAGAATGCGTCTTTTTCATCCAACAATTTAAATGATTGATTAACATATTCAATATCATCATGATGTAATATAACATCGTAGGTTATGTAAAATACTTTATTAAAATTAAAATCTTTTGCGGATTTAAACCCATTAATTAAATTAGTTAAAACAGGTAATGATTGGTTAGTATCTTTTAATCCGTTAATGTTAATCTCAACATCAAACTCTGATTTATAATTATAAAACTTAGTATAATAAGAATGTTCTGTTGTTGGGTTATTTGAATCAAAAATATAATAGTCGACCATTTTTTGAATATCGTTCGACACTGGATAATGAGAAACCAACATTACTTTTCGACCTAATTTTTTAACAGACTTAATACATTCGATAGTTAATTTTTCTCGTGATTTAGTATTCGGATAAGTACCAACAATAACTAACTCATTATTATCATATTTTTCTTTATAAGGATTTAATAATGATAGTAATTTTGATGTATCATGATTAATATCTCCTGTTAAAAATGTTATATTTTCGTACTTATCGTATTTTCCACAATAAACATCCAAGTTATACATCATCATTGGGATTCTATACTCCAAAGCCTCTTTTAAGGCGATTGGGTTTAATTCTTTATTGTTTCTGTCACCTTTTGAAGGAAACAAGAATAAGTCCGACGCTTCAATAAATGATTGTACGTCTTTTCTTTCTCCCCAAACAACGCAGTTATCAGGTTTATTTTTAATCAACGGACCCCAATATGATTGGAAGTTTTCGGCCTGATTACCCAAAAAATGAAATTTTATTTTATAATCCTTTAATTTATGTGCGATGTCAAAAATATAGGATTGATTTTTTCTTGCCGTGAACAATCCAACATTTAAAACATGTTTATATGTTGGGTCTAAATCTAATAATTCTTGGTTTTGTTTTTTATTTTTTTCTTTATAGTCTACAGGGTATTCAACAATGTCATACGGAATATCATATATAGAATATCTAAATGCGTTATACGCACTTACGAATATAAATTTATCGGGGAACCATCTTTTATGTGAAACAGAAAAACTAGAATCATGTGTGGTTTCAAATATTGTGTATTCCCTATCTTCCCTATATAATTCTTTTGTGACAGAATCATCCATGAAAAATTCAGGAAATTCTTCCATACTAACAACATCAGGTTTAAACTCATTAACAATTCTAATTAACTCGTTTTTATCTTCCCCTAAAGAATGGAAATTATCACCAAGTAATTCTTGTATTTGATTTCTTTGAACGACAAACGTCCAAGCAACAAATGCGTACTCAACACATTTGATTTCATATTCATTGTTAATTAATTGTATTTTATTTAATGTGACTTGAGGCGCTCCTCCAGTACTTAAATGAGGAGAAACAACTAATATTTTTTTCTTTTTCATTATTTTATTAAATTAATATTATATGCGTAAATTAATCCGATATCGTTAGACCCTAAAGTATCCTCAATTATAAAGTTGTTTGATTTTAGTATATCTAAAACTTCATCGTAAATTTCTTTTGAGTGGTATTCCATTGCAATTTTACCAATATTATTTTGTAAATATTCTTTATCAATTGTTCGGAATAAATCCAACTCACCACCTTCACAATCAACTTTTAAAAAATCAATTCTGTCGATATCGTAGTCAGAAATTAATTGGTTAATAGTGATAGTCTCAACAATCTCTTCACCAATCACTGTTGATGGGTGAAACCCACTTTCGTTTTTTTGTGAAAAATTATTACCATTAACTTCGGTTATCATAAATTTCTCAAACCCATTCTCATTACTAACCGCCTTATTAATACAAGTTACTCCGTGTTCGGAAAGATTCTTTTTCATACTTTTAAATGTAGCCTTAAGAGGTTCTACCGCATAAACGTTAGATGGGTTAAACATTTGTGAGTATAATGAGAATACTCCGTAATTCGCCCCAATATCAACAACCGTATCATTGATGCTAAGTCTAACAAAATCCCTCTCATATACTTTATCGTAAAAAATCTCAGTAACAATTGGAAATAAATCATCCCCCAAGTGAGATAATTTAACTTGTTTTGAGTTAATTACTAAAAATCTATTTTGACCAAATAGTTTTAATTCCTGAGAATATTGTAGGTCACCATACATAATGGATAAGGTTATGTTTCTAAGTCTTTTTGCGTTAGATTCACCAGTCGATATCCACCAATTGGTTCCTTTTCGTAACCCCATGTTTGATTTATGTACGGTTAATCCCGTATTGTTATCAATAATTGAGACCTCGTATATTTCTTTTATGTCATCACCATTAAAGTCAAAATGGATTATACCATTCTCTTCAATATTAGTTACTGTAAAAATATTATTCATATTATATGTGTATAAATTCGTTATGGATTATTTGTTTGTTTAATGTCACCTCAACTCTAAATTTTTTGAACTCATTTTTTAAGTTTATCCAAGGACGTAAACACTCATCAATATATTCTTCGGAGTTGTATGCCGAAAGTAATATCCCTATTTTCATATAATTTCCAATATTTTATTAAACACTTGGTCAACCGATGGATGACATTCAAATGTGGGTTTATTTTCCAAACAATTAATTAATGGAGGCACTCCTTGAATATCTCCCCATTCCTTCACCCCATATTTCATATCAGAACCGCAGAACAAACTACACCCACCACCAACATAATGGTATTTATAATCTTGGGAACCGTTTCGATACGGAGCTCTAAATTCTTTGTTAATTGAGCTACCTAATTGTAAAATATTAGAATCGGTTGTTCCGGCTAAGTGCAATAAACCTGAATCCATTGTGATAAAACACATTGATTTATCAATCAAATGCCATGACTGACTTAATGTTGTTTTATTCATTAGGTTAATTCCGTTTTTGATTTCAAAATTAAAGATTGGTTTCTTAACATTAAAAAATCCTACTTCGCTAGATTCTTTTCCTATTGAAACAACACTAATGTTTTGTTCATTTAATCTTTTAGTTAA
>Ga0164293_10006302_pt1 | contig 10094 bp, 8 predicted proteins | sample GEODES118metaG_FD_111487 | JGI IMG/M metagenome (GOLD analysis project Ga0164293, IMG submission 111487) | Eutrophic lake water microbial communities from Lake Mendota, Wisconsin, USA - GEODES118 metaG | ecosystem: Environmental > Aquatic > Freshwater > Lake | place: USA: Lake Mendota, Wisconsin...
GGAACTCCACCAGCAACATCTGTTGGCAGCGTTACGCTTATAATTTTGTAAGGGTCGGCAGCCACCTCATAGTCAGCGAGTATTCTCGTGGACAACTCAGAAAACAAAACCGTTTGCGGAGAATCAATACCTACTGCTAATATTAAGTGTAACTGGCTCAATCCCTGCACCATAGAGTTCTGATACGAGAACTCAAATACATCGTTGTCCTTTTTCTCTTGGTTTCTGCGCTGCGGAAACAGCAACCCATCAATAACGCTATACTGCGCTAAGTTTATAAACGACTCTTTCTCAGGGTCGCTAAAGTAGTCGCTGCCTACCTTGTCACAGATTAGGTCAAATAAACTATCAAATTCTGCTGCTGTCATGTCGTAGTGCTTCTATATGCAAACAAGCACATAGGCTGCTATGTTACAAAACAAAAAAGGGCTACACATTTCTGCATAGCCCTTTATGAACAATTAGCGATTAGCCGATTATGCCACCCTTGCCACGCTTAGGGGCAGGAAACTTAGGTGCAACAGCTTCTTCTTTGTCAATAGCAGCAACCTCTTCGTCCTGCACTACCTCCAATTCTTCGGAAACATTTACACGAGTAGAGATAAGGCGCAACGTCTCTGGCTCTGTAATCAAACGTGCCACAGCATTGTCTTCGTTAACACCGATAGTCAAGCTACCAAAGCGTAAGCCGCTGTTTGTCTTCTGCACAATGCCTTCACGGATAGCGGCAGCAAGCAGGTAGCGGATTTTAACATCTTGACGTGAGCGCTTAGATAAGTCGAGGTACTTCTGCGGGTCTCTTTCAGCCTGCAAGATGATAAACTCTAATGCCTGAGCGTCTGTGTCTTCGTTGTAGTAAGCACCGAACATAGAACACATCTCGTACAAGTGCGTGCCTTCAAGCTGCGAAGCGTGGGCGATAGCCTTGGCACGGAGTACCTTGTCTGCTGTACGTACCTTTGCTTCTCTCTCCAAGTCCACAAGACGATATACGGGAGTGCCGTTGTAGTTGTTGCCGCCAACAAAGTTAGGGTGCCCAACAAGGAAAGCATATAGCTCCGTGTTCTCAATGGGTAACATCAAAGGATTATCCTCTGTGATTACAATGTTCTTCTTTAGCGCCTTGCCTTCATCGTTGTATTCTTCAACAATAAAGTGCTTCTTGCCGTCTTTAGTCGTGTAGGTGTTAAACCAAAAGATACCACCACGATTGGGGAATCCGTTTTCATCACGTACTAATTCAAAAATGTGATAGTCTTTAATTTGCATTGCGTTACTTTTTGCCATTATAACGCAAAGTTTGCCTTAGTGTTTAAGTTTGTTAGGCATAGCATCTTGCTTCTTTGACTCGTTGTCCCAAAAGTAATCACACTTGCCCTTGTCGTCAGGAGCAAAGTCCGCATAAGACTGCCAATCGCTGGGCTTGGCAGTGTATCGGTAGCAGCTATCCTTTAGAGGACACAGCTTGCTCTTGCACATAGATATATCAGGCATTGCGCTGCCCCTTCAGTAAGTCATACAACTCTCCTGCGTTGCTCAGGGGTATCTCCACACCCTCTGCGTCGTGCGCCTTAATGGCATCAATACACTTTACAAATGTTTCCTTGTTCATACACAGTTGTTTAAGTTACAAACATACAAATAGAATTTCGTATAAACAAAAAAAGAGGGAAGCATTGCTGCCTCCCTCTCTACATTCAGGTAATCAATATTAGGCTGAGTGCAAGATACCGAATGAGTTCGGCATACGCAACTGCAATCCAATAGAAGAGTACAACTCTACGGTAAAGCCGTCCAATGCGTTAGACGCTTGGGCAGGAGCACCAGTAGAAGATGCAGTGATACCGTTGATTTCCTTACGGGTGAACTCCAAGCTGTTGCCATGCAAGTCAGTCTTAAACTTCAACTCCAACAAAGAACCGTTACGGTCAGCACCCATGTTCAAGAACACGGCAGCGTTGTCCCAGTTGATACCGCCACGCACAGGCGTAGGCAATACACTCTGGTCAGCAAACGGATAGTACAACTTAAAGTGAATAGTCTTGTCCATGAAGGTATAAGACTGCAACTTCAAGCCTACAAGGCTCAAGCCTGAGAACGCACCGTAATCCACAGCGCCAGCGAGTGAGTAGTGACGCAAAGCGTAAGTAGCGTCCTTGAAGAACTTGCTACCGCACATTACAGTGAACTCGGTGGCAGGGCTGTTGATACACATCAAGCGAATCTGCTCAAGGATGTCGGTCTCAGCGACAGTGCCGCTAAAGTTACCTACAACACCACGGTTTAAGATACGTGGGATGATACCATTACCGCCTTGTACAGAAGTAGTGCTGATGTTGGTGTCAGTCTGCTGACCGAACATTACATACATCTCACGGTCAAATGCCATCTGCTCCATGGTCTCCATCTCGTTGATGAAGTAGTAGCGGTCTTTGCCGTTGTACTTCACCCACTTCACGTTGCCAGCTTCAGTAGTCGAACAAGTGATGCTACGACGCATGATAGCCATTTTCTCAGTGAAGGTCTGCTCTTGCCATACACGACCGCCAGGGCTGTTGCTGTATTCCTTTTGCAAGTTGTAGTGGTGTGCGAAAGCATCACCTGCTGCCAATGCGAAGTTACCCGCAGTCAGCTTGCTTACTACTACGTCTACGTCAGCAGTGCTCTGTGTCAAAGACACTACGATACCAGTCTCGCCATTCTCAAAACGAACTACGTCGTTTACAAGTAAGTTAGTGGTAACAACAGTAGTGGCTAACAACTTTACAGTTGCAGTGTCAGTAGTGAGGTTAGAAGAACCTGCACCGATGGTGTAAGACTTACGGAACTTAGCCTTCTCGAAATACTGCCATTGGTCGTTCTTTACAGACTCCTTGCGGCCAATGCGTCCGAGGATGCTGGTTGTGCCGAACTGTGGGAAGTTGTAAGTGATAAAGTCTGCAATATCTGGGTATTGCAAATCAGAGAATACGTGCGACTTGGTGATATTACCAGTAGACGCTCCGTAAAAGTCTTGCCCTGCGGTATTCGCTGGGTTATTAATTGGTGTAAATGCCATTTTTTTTGGTTTTTAAAAGGTGGGTTTTAAAGAAGCTGTGCTTGCCCTTTCTTCAACGCCTCTTGATAAGTCAATTCTTTCTTTGGAGTAGCATCCGCAATATTGCGCTGCTCTTGCGGCTTAACATTTGTGATTGTCTTCATCAACTCTTTCTTGCCTTCTGTTTTGGCATTCTTCTTAGCGACGTCCACAATGGCATCAAACATTTCCAGTTTATAGGCAACCTCGGACATCTTCTTGAAGTCAGGCTGTCCTTTCTCGTTGAGAAAGTATTTAGCATTGAACTCCGTAGCGTTGACGCCTTGGTTGTACGTTGTAAGTAATTTGGCAATCTTCGTTCTGCTCTGTTCGGGTATCTTCACACCACCCACCGCAGACACCGACTTAACAGCTTGCTCTACACTTGTATCAAACCATTGCTGGTACTCCTTAGCTTGTGTCTTAATCTTTTCTTTTTCAGCGCTCTGTTTGCTTTTAAAATCTCTACGGACTTTATCTGCATGGAACTTTAGCTGCGCCTCGGTCATCTCTTCTACAAACGCATTCGCATCATCTTCTCCCATTGATGCCCTTACATCGTAAAGGACAAGGGTAGCGTCAGGGAAAGCATCGTAGTCAACTTCCGAGATAGCAAGGTACTGCTGCCAGTCTCCACCTTGTCGTGCTAACTCATTCGCTTCTTTGAGCATTGGGTTAGCAAAAACAGTTTCGACCTGAGCCTTAGCCTCTTTTAACTCTGAATCAATAGACTTGACTTTATCAAAGAACTCGTCGATAGACTTAGCCTCTACCCCTAACTCTTGCAGCTTATCGTTGTATTTTGAAATAAACTCATCAGGCTGCAAACCTGCTTCGAGGTCGAGAAGCAAATCTTCTTCATTGGTGCTAACATCCTCAACAACATCAGTGTTATCGGCTTGCTCAATATTTTCTTCTTCTTGTATTTCTACTCCCTCTGCTCCCTCGGTGGGGTCATCTGCCACCTCGTTTACAGCTTCGCTTACAGCTTCGTTTGCTACTTCGTTTACAGCTTCGTTGGCTGCTTCGTTTGCAGTAGCATCTGGCTGCGGGTTTTGCTTGTCTAAGAACTCAAAGAGTCCCTTGTCCTGCTCGGCAATAGGCTTTTCAGCCTGTCCTTGCACGGCATTCATTGCTTGTTCAAAATTGTCCATAATTGTTTTTTAGCTACCTTTTTGTTCCTTGATAGCCTCAAGTAAAATCTGCATCTCTGCACGCTGACTCTCCATCATAGACTTAAAGGCGTTGTTCTGCTCGTTCGTAGACTGCTTTAACATCTCCTTCATTTCCATTAGCTGCGCCTTGTTTTCGGAGCGCCCCTTGTCGATAGTAAGCTGAGATTGTACTTCGGCTTCTTTCTCAACAACGTTTTGCTCGGACTGTTGCGCTGACAATGCCTGCTGCTGCTGCGCCATCATTTGCTCCTTACGTTCCTGCAACGCCATAAACTTCTTGATAGCCACTTTAACGTCTGGCTCGTACAATAAGATAAGCGCCTCTTGGATAGGTAAGCCGTTAGCTTGAATAGCAAACATCACCATCTGCTCAAACTTGCTGCGGTCGTTAAGGATGCTGTCCTTAGATACGCTGCAAAAGATAGCGTAGTCCTGCAAAGGTATATTCTCATCAACGCTGATAACGTCAACGCCTAACTCGCTGATAACAGCCACATACTGCTCCTTGATGGTTTCCCATATAGTCTTGATGTAGTTGGCGTAGTCTTGAAACAGCAGGTTCTCGAATGACTCAAAGGCTTGGAACAGCGGCTGCGTGATAAGGCTCGACTGCATCATCGCAATCTGAGTAACGCCCACAAGGTCGCCTGACTTCTGGAAGCCACCACGAGCATCGTTGATACCTGATACCTTGTCAATCTCTTGGTCTATGTATGCCGCTAAGTTTAAGTATAAAGTGATAGCACTCGTCAAGCCCGTGTCAATAGTAGGGAATGGGTTGCCACCTGCTGGGTTCTCTTCTCTTCCTGAGTTAACAAAGGCAATACCGCTAATCTTCTGGAAGTACATAATGTCCTGCTTGGACACGCCTTCGGGTAAGTACCTTGTATCGTACACAAAGCCCTTGCGTCCTGCTGTGGACATCTCAAGCTGGATGGTGTACATGATTAAGTCCTTAAACTCCTGCAAGGCACGCAACTCCTCCGCCTTGCTCACGCTGCGGTAGTTAACGTACTGCGGTGAAACGCAGCTATAAGTAAATCTAACGGTAGACATATCGTCCACGCTCTCACGCAGTTGATTTGTTAACTCGCCCCAGTTCTTAACGTACTGACCGCCAATAACATCTGCCTTACGGATAGTCTGTATATTGCGGGTTTCGATATACGCACCTGCATCCTTCTCCTTCTGAGTAAGACCACCCTTGTCCTTGTCGCCAAGAACCTTAACGTGCTCATTGCCGTACTTGTCTTTGGTAATCTTACAGCGTAGCTGCTTAATGTCCTTCCACTGCGCCTTTAATACCAAGCCGTAGTTTTGGTTGTCAATCATAGTGTATGGCATCAGCCACTCGGTGCTGCCAGAGCTATAACCATTCCACAGCCATGTAGATGGATTGGTTGCTGCTGTTTCTAACTCCTTGAGCGTCAAGCCATACGTTTCCGCAAGCTGCGCCAAAGGGACATAATCCCATTCGCCACAATACGAAGCAGTAGTAAAGAAATCATCGTCAACATAAGGGTCTATGATAAACTTGCGGGGGTCTACTCTGCGAAGCTGCGTTCTGTTGTTTAGAACCTCCTTGACGCACACGGCTCTACCCGTGATAAATACGTCCCTACCCAACGTAAGGCGTATAGACTTATAGCGGGTTTTCTTTACCTCGTAGTCCAACACACCCTGCATAGCAACCTCTATGGTTTCTTTGTATGAAGAGCGCATATATAAATCCAGCTCCTCTTCGCTGTATGGGATGTACTTGGTAGGTGGTGGCGGGAGCATCTGCCCCGTAGGGTCTATCTCTGGCATTATCTCAGACATAATTTTATCCGACATAATCTTGTGCTTCGCCTTCATCTTGCGGTTTACGGCATCTTTGTTTATGGTGTTTACATTCACCTTAAACTCTTGTGCGCTTAACTCTCCCTCAAGTAAGTTAATCTTATTACGTATCTTGTTGTAGTTAATCCATACCGCTGGCAGCGACTGTCCGTTTGCTGACTCCTGCAAGTAGTCAAACTTATTGTCTATCGTAGCATCACCATTGTAAAACCTCATGCAGCTATCCATTGTAGCGTAGAGGTTAGGGTAAAAGCCGCTGCCTATCGTTTGGCTTACAATAGTCATCACACATTCCTTATGGTAGTCCTCGTCCTTTAAGGAGTCTGCCTTCCACATATTCGGAAAGGAAAAGGACATCATAGAATCTGACATATATGTTTTTTATTAGTTTCTGACAATGCGCCCTGACTTATCTCTCGTGTAGCCTAAGCCCATAAAATCGTTGCCATCGTCCTTATTGGCAAACATAGATTTCTGTCTTACTGTTCGCAAATTCAGTAGCGTCCAGCCCCAAGCATCTACTCTGTCAAACTTTCTGCCCTTAATGTGCGGGTTAAACCTCGCAAGGTCTAATAGCAAGTCCACAAACTTATAGTTTGTAATGTTGGCGTTTATATCATCGTCCTCCATTCCTATGAGCAACTGCTTTGTCTGCTCGTCCATTACCCCGCCATACTCCTTTACCCTTGAGCGCACCACGCCTGTTTTGTCTGCCTTCTTAGGCCTGCGTGCAAGCAAGTGCATATAGCCATTCTCTTGAAACCACGTAAGCATCCTTGCTCTGTTTCTTTCGATAAGCACCGTGCAGGTAGTCCCGCCAACGGAGTAGTATTCGCACGCCAAGGCGCACTGCTCGTATGCTTCGTTTATGTCGTCAGGCTTTGCCGTGTATTGGAATACCGCACCTACGGCAGCGTTGTAGTCTTCATCTACCATTCCCTTGGCAATAAAGAACGATACGTCCGAGCCATTGGTGGTAGACACAGCACCATCGGTAGGGTCACTGCCTGCGGCATACACAAACCCTGCCTGTGGTTCTTCCGCAATGCGGCAGTTGCCATCCTGCTGTGGCTTGAATGTAACCGAGCCATCGAGGTTTCTGATAAAGCTGCCCTCTTTAATAATCGGAGGGTCTAAGTCCAAGCTGGCTATCTGTGCGTTTATAAGGTCAATGTTAAAAGGCGTTTCGCCTACAATAACAAACGCCTCCTCTGGGTCGAGCGGGTACTGCACTACAAAGTCGTAGTACCTGCGCATAGAGATGCGCTTCTTTTTCTCCCTTTCGTCAAGGATATAGCGTATGCCCTCGATTATGTTCTCGTTGCCAAAGCCATCGCTCTCAATCTTAAAGCCCGACCATCCTGCTGCAAAGTATCTCTCCAATCCGTACTCCTCTGCCTTGTACCAAAAGGTCTTGAAGTCATCTCCGTTTAATCATATGTCACCCGCTGTACCTGCCAAGATAGGCACGCCCTGCTGCGTAATACCATCGTCTGCTGCTAAGGCAGGAAGCATATATGACCAGTTTTGTTGTAGCTGACCTGCATCCCACTTTCCTGGCTCTTCATACACCACCATGCGCAATCCCTTACCCTCAAACGAGGTAGGCTCAGGGCTTCTGCCAAAGATAGTGCTGTTTAGCCCTGCCTTGCGGTAGCTGCCATCCTTTTGCTTTATGCGCTTGGCAAACTCCATCCTGTCTTGCGTGTTGCTTACCGTGCTTGCCCGCAAGAAATCAGGGAGGTTGTCGTAGCCAGTCTTGAATACCTTGGAGAAAAACTCCTGCATATCCTTCTCTGTCTTAGATGTAAAGCCTATGTCCGTGTACCTATTGTGCATGGCAGTGGCATACATAGCATTGGCAAGCGAGTAAGACTTACCCCAGCGTCTGCGTCCCACGAGTATAACGCCTTTGCCCCTATTGTCGGGGTATAGCCCTTCGGGGTGTTCGCCATACAGGCAGGACTCTATGAGGTTAAAGAACTCGGAGTGGCATCGCCTAAACTCAGGGGATATGATGCCACCATTCTTAGACTTCATCTTCCAGTAGTAGGTGTACAGATACATCATTCCAGATATATCGTTATGCCCATGGCGTGTCCTGCGTATCTCCTCCATCTCCCACTTTAGCTGCTCGCTGCGGTTGGAGAAGTGTGGTATCTTGTGGTTAAAGGGCTTGTAGGTGCTGCGGTCTATACTTTCTATCTTGTCGAGGTATCGTTTTATGTCCTCGTCTACATCAAAGGCTTGATTATAGAGATACTCTACTACCGATTGCTTAACCGCCATAGTTGTCTATTGTGCTTGCCCCATCGTCCGTTGTCATCTGCATATCCTCAATATTCAGCTTGTCGTTAATCAAGTCTGATATTAGCTTGCGCTGCTTGGTGAGGGAAACAAGGGAGTCCGACAGCTTCTTAAACTCATCTGACTCTAACTTGGCAGAGTCCCTGAGTCGCTTGCGTATCTCGTTTAGTGCGGCATCTAATGCCCCTACGGACTCTCGCTCGTTGGCGATGCCCTGCATCTCGTAATACGCTGTTATGTATGCCTCGCATCCCTTGTCGCTCTTTAGCCCTGCGTCTGTCATCGCTGCTTCTTTGCGCTGTAAGTCGGGGAGATTGCGGTATGGGCTTTTCCAGTCTGCATAGAACGCTACAAACCTAAACTGCTCATCGGTAATGCTCTTAAAGGCAGCCATTGAGGTAAGGTGCGGATTGCTTTCGAATACAGTTTCTTCTGAGTTGATATTGAATAACATAGGTTTTATTTGCTTGTTAAACGTATCTTTCGTAAGTTTGTTAAACTTAATGTTCCATTAAACAAACAACTATGCCAATAAAAGGCGAAAGCGTGTATCTACCCTATAAAGAGCAGATACAAAAGTGGAGAGAAGAGGGGTTGTCGATAAGAGGAGTTGTTGCAGAATTAGAAAAACAAGGTTTAGATGCGTCGTTTACGGGAGTGAGATACTTCTTAGTAGAACACCTTGGCAACAGCAACACCAATACATTCGAGGCTAAGTTAGAAGAAGAGGGCTTTACGCCCCCTGAGAACTGGTCGCACGGATGGCTAAAGACAAAGCAAGCCTCTATCTTTATTAAGAATGACAAAGGGCTAATGCCTATCGAAGATGTCTCCGAAGTCATCAAAAGAGCAGCAAACGGAATAAAGGAGTTAAGACTCCCCGAAATTAAGTCCGATAACGAAAAGGCGCTACGAGCAGTTATATCAGACGCTCACGTTGGCATGAAGTCAGACAGCAGAGATGCTATGTTTTCTTTTGAATACAATGAAGATGTATTTAAAAAGCACCTATCTGTTTTGTTTAACTCTATGAAAAGCAGAATAGATGCACACGGAACATTCGACCAGATAATCATTGACGACTTAGGCGATGGTCTTGATGGCTTTGATGGGGAGACTACAAGGGGAGGGCACAAGCTGCCTCAGAACATGGATAACAAAGGGGCGTGGGAGGCTTATGTATCTGGAAAGTTAGAAACGTATGTTGCTATTATAAAGCTAAATGCGGCAAGGCATTATGTGTTTAGGAATGTAACTAACTGTAATCATAGCGGAGACTTTGGCTGGACTGCCAATATAGCTATTAAAATGGTTATAGAGAAAATGTTCCCCAGCGTTGAGTACCTTCTTTTGGACAGACCGATTGAACACTTCTTTTATGGAGACCACTGCTTCATGCTTACTCACGGAAAGGACAAGGCATTAATGGTTAGGAATTGGCCTATACATCTAACAGACAAAATATCAAACATTGTCCGTCAATACATAGACCACCACGATATAAGAAGCAGGTTTATACACCTTGACAAAGGAGACCTGCATCAGTCAGGGTATGCAAGAGAACCTAAGTTTGATTACAGAAACTTTATGTCTTTTGCCCCACCCTCTACATGGGTGCAAAGTAACTTTGGGGTTAGCTACTGCGGGTTTTCCTTGCAGGTTATCCCTAAGTACAGCAATCAGATAGAGCATAC
>Ga0164293_10006304_pt1 | contig 10091 bp, 5 predicted proteins | sample GEODES118metaG_FD_111487 | JGI IMG/M metagenome (GOLD analysis project Ga0164293, IMG submission 111487) | Eutrophic lake water microbial communities from Lake Mendota, Wisconsin, USA - GEODES118 metaG | ecosystem: Environmental > Aquatic > Freshwater > Lake | place: USA: Lake Mendota, Wisconsin...
GACAGGTATGGCGCTGACACAGCGCGGATGTTCATCCTGTTCAAGGCGCCGCCCGAAAAGGATCTGGAGTGGGACGACGCTGATGTGGAAGGTCAGTTTCGCTTCCTGCAGCGCCTTTGGCGCTTGGTGGATGGGGCAGTGGCGCGGGGTCTGAGCCTCACCACGGTCGACGCCGCCGCCAGCACAACTGCCGATGCCATCCAGGGCAGCCCAGCCGAGAAGGAGCTCCGCCGCGCCGTGCACACCGCCATCGCCGCGGTGAGCGAAGACCTAGAAGGTGAGCTGCAGTTCAACACGGCTGTGTCAGAGCTGATGAAGCTCAGCAATGCCATGGGTGAGCACCTGGGCCATGCCAGCGAGCCGGTAGCGGTGGAAGCCCTGCGCACTTTGCTGCTGCTGCTGGCGCCGTTCGCGCCGCACCTTGCTGAAGAGCTGTGGACCCGGCTGGGCGGATCGGCCAGCGGCAGTGTGCATCGCCAGTGCTGGCCGGTTGCCGACCCGGATGCCTTGGTGCGCGACACCGTGCCGCTGGTGATCCAGGTGAAGGGCAAGGTGCGCGGCAATCTCGACGTACCGTCCGACGCCGATAGGGCCACGCTGGAGAGGCTCGCCCTGGAGAGCGACATCGCCGCCAAGTGGTTGGAGGGCAAGGCTCCCAGCCGGGTGATCGTGGTGCCGGGCAAGTTGGTCAACCTGGTTCCTTGAGCAAAGGCCTGCCGGCAACGGCAGGCCGGATCAGGCAACCCAGTTCGACCACTACAGCAACAGTCGCGTCACCATCAGCAGCTGAATCATCAGCGGTGCAGAGCATTCATCGTGCTGACGATCGCGGTGCAATCGCTTTGCAGAGCAGGATCTGATTGATAGGGCGCTCTGTTGATCTCACCTGCTCGATCACGGCTTGTCACACACGAGGCAGGCCAGCTTCCAACTGACTAGTTTTCATCAAGCTCAAGCGGACAAGCGCGAGGATGGGACAGGGGAGCAGCAGCACCACATCCCTGTCGCCCGCTGTCCAGGCCCGTATCGCCGACTTCTGCCTGCTGGCTGATCTGGCCGGTGTCGAGCTGATGGTGATGGATGCGGCCAGCGGCTGCTATCTCGCCTGCAACGACGCCGCCTCCACCCGCCGGGGGTACGGCCGCAGCGAAATGGCGGGCCTGTCTGCGGCGGCCATTCAGGTCGACCCCGACCACGATCAATCCTTGGTTGCCGCACGTATCCATGAGCTGGTGACGGCCGGTGGCGGCAGCTTTGAGACCCGCCACCGCTGCAAGGATGGTTCAATCCTGCATGTTTCCATCAGCTCCCGGGTGGTGGAGCTGGAGGGCCGCACGGTCCTAATCAATCTGGTGGTCGACCGCACCCGGGTTCACCTGCGGGAGCGCCAACTGCAGCAACAGCTGGATCTGCTCTGCGCCGGTGAGATGTTCAACGGGGTCGGGAGTTGGGATCTTCGCTTCGCTGATGGACGGATGCGCTGGTCGCCACAGATGGAGCGTCTCTGTCGCTTCAGCCACCACGGAGAGGACACCACTCTCTGGAACTACGGCACGCTGGTGCACCCCGATGACCGCACTGGCTGGCACCATGACCTCCAGCGGGCCATCACGCGGGGAGAGCCGTTCTTCAGCCAACACCGGCTGACCTTCGATGACGGCACCGAACTGATGGTTGAGGCGAATGCCACCATCAGCTACGACCATGAGGGTCATCCGCTGCGGGCCGTGGGCTCGTTGCGGGATGTGAGCCAGCAGCAGGAGCGCCTGCGCCAGCAGATCGACTCGCGCTGCTGCGATCCCCTCACCGGCTTGCCCAACAAGATCGGGATGGTGCAGGAGCTGACGCGCTGGCTCAAGGGGCGCAGCTACAACAACTCCCTGGCAATCCTGAGTCTGGATGTGGATGGATTTCAGGAGATCAACGACAATTTTGGACCTGAAATCGGCGATCTCCTGCTGCGCGCCATCGGTGAACGCCTGCGCAACCTGATCGGGCCCGATGCACTCATCGCCCGACTGAGCAGCGATCAGTTCCTCGTGGTGCTGGATCAGGGCATTCACTCGATCGGTGATGCCATCGGGGCCAGTCGCCAGCTGCAGCAACGCTGGAGCCAGAGCAACCACCTGCTGCCAGAGCTGCAAATTTTTCCCACCTTCTCCTTGGGCATCGCCACCTATCCCGAGCATGGGCAAGAGGCGGAGGCGCTGATCCAGTGTGCCAATACAGCGCTGATGAAGGCCAAGAGCCAGGGCCGCGTACAGGTCTGCGTGTATTCGAGCACCCTGAGCCGTCAGATCCAGGAGCGCATGCACCTGGGCAGTGAGCTAGCCCAGGCGATCACCCGCGAGCAGTTCCGCTTGATGGTGCAACCGCAGCTGCATCAGGGCAGCACGCTGGTGGGCGGTGAAATGTTGCTGCGCTGGACCAACCATCGTGGTGTGGCCGTGCCTCCCAGTTACTTCATCCCGCTGGCCGAGGAAAGTGGACTGATTGTGCCACTGGGCGATTGGGTGCTCGATGAAACCCTCAAGCACCTGGATCGCTGGCGACAGGCTGGGCTACACACCCCCAGATTGGGACTGAATGTATCACCTAGGCAGCTGGAGACCCCGGGCCGTCAGTTCATTAGTAGTTTGCTCGATGGCCTCAACACTTACAACATCAGACCCGACCAACTGGAACTGGAAATCACCGAAACCGCTCTCCTGCGAGACCCCATCCTGGCCCGCGAACAGTTACGAGTGTTGGCAGATCAAGGTTTTCGGATTGCCATTGATGATTTCGGCACCGGTTATTCGTCGCTGGAGCTTTTGCGTAGCTTGCCAGTGCACCGACTCAAGATTGATCGTACTTTCGTGCAGGGTGTCGCCACCTCGCCAGAGGATCGAACGATCGTGACCACGATCATCACCCTCGCCCATGGCCTGGGGATGGACTGCATTGCCGAAGGCGTGGAAACCGAGGAACAACGGCTGATTTTGTCTGAGTTGGGCTGTGACTACTATCAGGGTTATCTCTATGGGCGTCCGCTTGAGATTGATGATTTTGCGTGCCTGTTGAGAGAACAGACTCATGCCGATGTCGGAGCACTGACCGATGTCGCAGCACCGACGCCACTCAGGCCACCGATCTCCGTGCCGCTGCGACCCGAGGTGCTCTGCGAGGGAGGTGCCGTACCCAGCACCTTTACCCAATTGGAGTTGCTGCGAGCCGCATTCGATCTCACCGATGTCTACTTTCTGGTTCTTCAGGTGATGCGCCAACACGACGGCACCATTGAAGACTTCCTGATCCTGGAAGCTAACCAGGCGGGGTGCGCCTACATGCAGCAGGAACGTGAAGCTGTGGTGGGTCAAACCATACTGGCGATCTTCCCCCAAATGGAGAGCAACGGCCTGCTCGATCTCTACGTGGATGCAGCAAACAAGAACAGTCCGCGCAGGATCAACGACTTCGTCTACCAGGATCACGATTTATTGAAAGACAACCGCTGCTACGACATCCAGGTGCTGCCCACCAACGGCTTTCTCGTGGTGACCTGGCGTGATGTCACAGAGCGCTCCAAAACCGCCCGCAGCCTGGCGGAAGCCGCCGCGCTCTACCGCCTGCTCACTGAAAACATCGTGGATGTGGTGGCGCTGCTCAATGAGCAGGAGCAGGTGGTCTGGGTGTCACCCTCGCTCCAACCGATGACGGGCTGGCGTGAGGACCAATGGCAGGGCAAAAGCTTTTCCGACCTGTTTGCTGTAGCGGAAGGGCAGCCTGATCCGATCACGCTGGCGCGGTGGTTGAACCAGGCCGGGACGGTTCGTCAGGGGCGGCTGCGACTTGCCGACCCCAGGGGCGGCTGGAGCTGGGTTCAGTTGGGCGTGCGTCGGGCGAGTCGCGAGGGGATGCGCAGCCTCGATGGCTTCGACGACAACCCGATGCTTCAGGCGGGCCTCAACCTCAACGAGGGGTATGTGATGACCCTGCAGCCCGTGGACCGGCAGGTGATGGATGAGCGGAGCCTGCTGAGGAGAGCCAACAGCGATCCGCTCACCGGCCTGGAGAGCAGGGCTGCGATCCTGGCCCGGCTGGAACTGCGGCTGATGGACGATCAGGCCCTCACCGCCCAGCCGGTGGCACTGCTGTTCTGCGACCTGGATCACTTCAAGAGCATCAACGACACCTACGGCCATGCCTGTGGTGATGCCGTGCTCAACACCGCGTCCGAGCGCATCAGGAGCCTGGTGCATCAGCGCGACCATGCCGGCCGCATCGGTGGCGACGAATTTCTAGTGCTTCTAGAGGGTGTTCACAAGCTCGAGGATGCAATCGCTGTGGCCGAGAAGCTGCAGCAACTGATCTCCCAGCCCATACCCTGGGCCGACCGATCCATCACTCCCACGTTTTCAATAGGGGTGGCCCTCCATGGTGCCGGTGAGGATGCCGACCTGTTTCTGAGGCGCGCCGATCGCAATATGGTCGCGGCAAAAGACGCAGGGCGACACTGCGTGAGGGCGCTCTGAGACCCCATGCCGGAGCTGGCGGCATAGGGCCAGGCAAACTGCAGACGACCACCAACCTCTTTCGGCCCTGATCGCCCGATTCACCCGATGGGCCCGCAACTCCCCCCACTCAGCCTGAGCCAGCTGGAGACCCTGCTATCGGCCCTCGACCCTCAGCTTGAGGGATTCGGCGGTTCAGACTGCTGGGTGATGGATGCCCGCACCTATCTCGACCGTCTGAGCGGTGAAGGGGAGCGCGATCTAGCCCTGGGGGTGTGGCTGGATGCCTGGGAGCAGGTGGGAGGCAATCGCGAATCGCTGCGACTGGCCCTCAGCGCGCTGCTGCACCAGGCTATGGACTGAAAACCGCCAGTCCGGGCCCATGGTGTCAGCCGTGCCTGAAGACCAGCTCGGCGGGTCTGCCCCAATCACCGCTGGCGCTGTACCCGCGGGGATTGGCACAGAGATGGCGCAGGATCCAGAAGAGAGGCTCCGGGCTGGGCAGCTCGAGTTGCTCCTGTAGCTCGGTGAGATTGCGGGGCTGGCCATCCGCGAGCAGCTCTTCCAGCCGGTTCTGCAGCTCCAGGATCGAGGCGGCTGCCTTCTTGCCCGCTTCCACGCCTGGTTGGTCGTAGGCGTTGATGTCGACCAGTTCGGCATAGAGCCCCACCGCTCGCTCAAACAGGGCCACCAACGCCCCCAGACTGCGCTCGTTGAAGCATTTCATGCTGATGGTGAGGCTCTGGCGGCCACCCTCCAGGAGGGCGGCCCGGGTGCCCTGCAGGAATCCCTCCAGCACATCGCCGGGGCACTCCCCGGCCAGCGCGATCTGGTCGGCAGGATCGTCGAGAGCCTCGATGAAGGTGACAAAGAAGTTGTCGACGCCATCACGCAACTGCTGCACGTAGGCGTGCTGGTCGGTGGAGCCCTTGTTGCCGTAGACAGCGATTCCCTGATGGACAAGCTGGCCCTGGCGGTTGTGCCGCTTACCCAGGCTCTCCATCACCAGTTGCTGGAGGTAGCGGCTGAACACCTCCAGACGGTCGCGATAGGGCAGCACCACCATGTCCCGTGCACCCTGGCCGTTCCCGGCCGTGTACCAGGCCGTGGCCAGCAAGGCTGCGGGATTGCCTTCCAGCTCCCGGGTACGGGTGGCCTGGTCCATGGCGGCTGCCCCGGCGAGGAACGCACGGATATCAGCGCCGATCAGAGCTGCAGGTAGCAGGCCCACGGCGCTGGTGATGCTGGTGCGCCCGCCCACCCAATCGAGCATGTCGAAGCGGGCCAGCCATTGCTCCTGCTCAGCCAGCCGATCGAGTTGGCTCTGGCGCATGGTCACCGCTACGGCCTGGGCCGGCCAATGCCCACCCATCGCTTCCAGCCGCGCGCGCACCTGGTGCATGCCGATCCGGGGTTCAGGGGTGCCGCCGGATTTGCTCACCACAATCACCAGGGTGGTAGCCAGGCGGGAGCCCAGGCCGTCGAGACAGCGCGTGATGCCCTGGGGATCGACGTTGTCGATGAAGTGAAAGGGGAGACCTCGTCCCTGCTGCTGCAGGGCCCGGATCATGAGCAGGGGCCCGAGCCCGGAGCCGCCGATCCCGATCCACAGCACATCGCTGAATGTGCCGCCGCTCAGCACCTGGAGGCCAAAGGCCTCCAACCGGTCGATTTCCTCACGCAGGTGAGCGGTGGTGGCTGCATCGGGCGCCAGCTCTGGGGCGCGCAGCCAGTAGTGGCCCACCATCCGCTGCTCGTCGGCATTGGCAACCGCCCCAGCCTCAAGGGCCGCCATCGCCTCAAGGGCCGCATCCATCCTGGGCCGCAGGGCGTCGATCTCTCCGGTGCCCACCTGCAGCCGGCTGACGTCGAGCCAGAAACCGAGGTCGTCGTCGTACCAAAGCAGATCACAGAACCGCTGCCACTGCGTGGCCGGGTTCGAGGCGTCAAGGTTGGCGAGCATGGGCCTGGCGGCTCAACCGCTGCAGCTGCCAAAACCTAGGTCCACTGCCGCATCACCAGCCATGCATGGGCCGGCCGACGGACCGAACCAGTCCCGGTGAAAACGAAGAAAACCTTCTTAAGATGGTTTCCGACGTTTTGTGTACCGGTTGACTCCCACTGGCAGTGTCAGCAATAGCAGCACCTGCCGCTGGTTTCGCCGGCTGCTCCCCCTCGCCGGCGTGCTGGCGCTGCTGCCACTGGCGTCGAGCCAGTTCAGGCACGCCCATCCCAGCGTTTCGGCCACAACAGCAGCGCTGCCTGTCGCTGCGGAGCTCGGTGTCGACCCCGTGCAGTTCAGTCCTGAAGAGTTGCAGGAGCTGGAGCGTCGCTTCGGAGTCCATGGCCCCCAGCCACGGCTTGCCCAGTTGTTCAGCGATGGCATCATCGAACAGATCCAGCCGCTGCGCAGCCACACCATCAACCGGATCGAGGGGCTCCGTCCCTTGATCCGCAGCGAGTCACGCCGTCAGGGGGTCAACCCCATGCTGGTGGCGGCGGTTCTCTTCGATGAGATGCGACACGCCAAACCCGGCGAGGATTTGCCCTTGGCGGCTCACTCCGGTCTGTTCAGCACCCACGGTCCAGCCCAGCTCGGCCTTGGGGAGATGCAGAAGCAAGGTCTGCTTCCAGCTGACCCCAGCCCGGAGGAGATCGCCGAGGCCCGTGAGCTGCTGCTTGATCCAGAGCAAAACGTGCGGTTGCTGATCAGCAAGTTTGGCCGCCTAAGCCGTGAACTCAACCTGCCGCGCCAGCGCGAGCTGCAGGCGAGCGGGTCTGTCGCGGATGCCAAGGCTCTTGCCACCCTGGCCTACCTTCACAACGGCAAGCTCGACTACCCCCGCCGCATCCTGCGCCATATGCAGGACCCAGAGCTGCATGCCCTGCTCTACGGCACCCGTCGCAAACCTGTGTCTCCGCTGATCTGAGCTGGCTTGTCCAAGCGGCGCGTCAGCAGAGCCGCCCCAGGTCGGCCAGACGCTGCTCCAGGGCCCGCCAGTTGAAGCTGCGGGGGTCGGCCCGTTCACCGCCGAGATCCACCGCCCGATGGGTGGTGATCTGCCCGGGACCGATCGGGTAACGATCCATCCAGGTGGAGAGCAAGGCAGCCAGGGCGTCGTACTGGGCCGCGGTGTAGCCGCTGTGGGTTGGAGCGGCGTCTTCTCCGTCGATGGGGGTTTCCAGACTCACGTGCAGGGCGAAGTTGTTGACCGAGCCACCCACCCGTGGATTGGTGACCACCCACTGGCCGTTGAAGGCGGAGTTGCCGGCGCCAAAGGCCCTAAATTCCGGATCGAGCACCTGCACCACGGCACCGTCGGTGCCAATCAGCACGTGGTAGCTCACCTGATCCTCGTCGCGTGGATGGGGCGTGACAAAGGTATTGATCGCCGAGCCGATCCCGTACACGGTTTCATGCAGGACCACCAGGCGGGGAGTGGGATCGAGGGGATTGCCGTAGGCGTCACGGCGAAACCGCTCTCCGTAGTTGGTGGGGTGGATCTGCACCTTGGCGGGAGACTCGCGGATCATGGCCATCACCCGCTCAAGCCGGTCGCGGCGCTGCGGATCAGGGGCGACGCAGCGCTGGCCCAACGGAGAACGCCAGGCCTGATGCTCTGGTGGAGCTGGCACCGTGCGCCGGCCCGGAGGGGGTGCCGCCGGCGGCTGACGCACCTCGTCGAGCAGTTCCAGCAGCGAAGGACGGGAAGCCTGCTGGTTGGCCTGCTGGCCGTAGTCACGGGCCAGCCAGCTGAGGCCACCGAGCCCGACCACGCAAGTGCCTGCCAGACCCATCAGCACAGGGCGACGGAGTCTCTTCATGACGCCTCCTCCAGCTGCAGCCAGGCGGCGCGGCGCGCACCTGCCGCTGCATCGGCCAGAGGATCAGGCTCCAGCCACCAACGGCTTGGTCGGGGCGGTTCAGGCGCCAGCTGACGCTCCTGAATCACACCGTCGCGACAGCAGAGCAGGCGCAGGGGACGCGGGGCCGTGGTGGCCTGCAGCACCGCATCAAGGTCGTTGGGGCGCCGCACCCTCAGGCCATCCACCGCTAACAGTTCATCAGCGATCATCAGGCCCGCCCGCTCCGCTGGACTGTGACGCAGCACACATCTGAGCCGCAACTCCCCAGAGCAATCCTCCAGCTCCCAGCCACACCAGTGCAGCCGACTGGTTTCCACCTGAAGTCGCAGGCCCATCTGCAGGAGCAGGGGTTCGAGCGGGGGGTCCTCAGCAGAGCGCAACCAGATGGGCAAGGCCTCGCCAAGGGCTGGGGAATGGCGAGCAAACACCTCGATGAGGTCGGCCTCCCGATAGCCACGGCCCTGCACACCGAAGCGCTGCCAGAGCTCCCGCAGCACCGCCAGCAGGCTGGATCCCGAACTGCGCAGCTGCAGATCGAGCACCAGGGCGACGACCGCCCCCTTGAGGTAATAGCTGACCTGGCTGTTGGGGGAATAGCTGTCAGGCTTGTAGAGCTTCACCCAGGCTTCCTGGCTGCTTTCCTTCAAGCTCTGCACACACCTGCCCGGGCTGAGCAGGTAGCGACTCAGATCGCTGCCGAGATCCTCGAGCACCTCGGCCTCGCTGGTGAGCCCGGCGGCATGGGGCAGCAGCTGGTCGAGGTAGCTGGTGATCCCCTCGGCAAACCACAGGGTAGGAATCACCACGGGCTCGCCATAGCGATAGGGCGTGAGCTCGGCCGGCCGCAACCGACGCACGTTCCACTGGTGCAGGTATTCGTGGGCCACCAGCTGCAGTAGTTTGCGCCGTCCATCGGGCTTGCCCAGGCTGCGTCGTCCGAACTGGAGCACGCAGCTGTGGTCGTGCTCAAGGCCCCCATAGCCGCTGTCGGTGAGGTGCAGCACAAACAGATAGCCCTCAGCTGCGCCATCGATGGCACAGGGCGGCTGCTCCACCCCCATCGCCCGGCAGCAGGCCAGACACACCTGCTCAACCGCCTCCAGCCAAGCGGGATCGGCATCCACCAGGTCAAGTCCATTCAGGGTCGTGCCCCAGCTCACCCAGCGGTGCGGCACCCCTGCCACCGTGAAGCGATGCTCCCGGTGGGGACCGACTTCCACCGGACTGTCGATCAACTGGTCGAAATCGACAGCTCTCCATTGGTTGGGACCGCCATTGGGCAGGGGGACGAAGCCGCTCCAACCATGCGGCAGGGCCAGGCTCAGTCCATGGGGAGACCAGCGCTCTCCCTCCACCTCCAGAGCCACGGCGGCAAGCGCCAGAAACCCGTGCTCATCGTTGAGGTGGCAGGTGCGCACCGTGAGTTCGGTGGCCATCACCCTGTAGTGGATCTCCACGGGATCGAGGCTGGGGAGATCCAGCTCCCAGCAGTTCACTCCGGAGCGTCGCGGCTCCATAACATGGCTCGACTGACGCACCTCAAGGGCCTCGAGCTGCCGCACGTAGTCGCGGATCAGATAGGAGCCAGGCGTCCAGGCGGGCAATGCGAACCGCAGCAAGGAGCGTTGCGGCTGCAAGTCGAGGCGGGCGAGCACCAGATGGCTGGAGGCCTGGCGCAGATCCAGATGCAGATGGGGCACGGGCAGCCGAACCTCAGCTGTGCACAGAGAC
>Ga0164293_10006305_pt1 | contig 10090 bp, 9 predicted proteins | sample GEODES118metaG_FD_111487 | JGI IMG/M metagenome (GOLD analysis project Ga0164293, IMG submission 111487) | Eutrophic lake water microbial communities from Lake Mendota, Wisconsin, USA - GEODES118 metaG | ecosystem: Environmental > Aquatic > Freshwater > Lake | place: USA: Lake Mendota, Wisconsin...
CCCTGGTGCTGATGGCGCTGAGCGGTGTGGCGGTGTGGCTGCAGCTGCGCCGGGGCGGCCCCGACGACCTCGCCCTGCCATGAGGGGATTCGGCAGCTGGCTGCTGGCCCTGGTGAGCGCCCTGGCTTTCGCCCTGCTCTATGCGCCGATCGTGGTGATGGTGCTGTTCAGTTTCAACGCGCCCCGTGGCCGCTTCAACCTGGTGTGGCAGGGGTTCACCCTGGCCAACTGGCGCCAGCCACTCGCCGATGCCGCCCTCACCCAGGCGTTCCTCACCAGCCTGGCCCTGGCCCTGGCGGCGGCAGTTCTGGCGGTGCTGCTGGGGGGGCTGATGGCCCTGGCCCTGGAGAGGCTGCGCCCCCGCGGAAGCCGGGCCATCGGCCTGCTGCTGGCCCTGCCGCTCACCAATCCGGAGATCGTGCTGGCCACAGCCCTGTTCAGCCTGTTCGTGGATCTCAACCTGCCCCGGGGCCCGCTCACCCTGCTGCTCTCCCACAGCCTGTTCTGCCTGAGCTACGCCGCCCTCACGCTCAAGGCCCGGCTCGCGGGCTTCGATCCCAGCCTGGAGCTGGCCGCCCAAGACCTGGGTGCGACCCCCCTGGCCGCCTTCCGGCGCGTGACGCTGCCGCTGCTGGTGCCGGGGCTGCTTGCTGCCAGCCTGCTCAGCTTCTCCCTCTCGTTCGACGACTACGTGATCAGCAGCTTCACCGCCGGTGAAACCGTGACCCTGCCCCTCTATCTGGCCGGTGCCTTCCAGCGGGAGATCTCTCCCCAGATCCAGGTGCTTTCCACCCTGGTGTTGCTGGTGAGCGGGGTGCTGCTGGTTCTGGCTACCCCCCTGGGACCCAGCGGCAGGCGGTCGAACTAGACGGTGCCCGCCGGGTCTGCCGGCCGGTTCGCCAGGGCCAGCTGGCGGATGATCAGGGTCTCCAGCACCGGAGCGATGTCGATCAGCTCGCGGAAGTGGCGGCGCTGGAATGCCAGCCATCGGCAGCCGCCCGGGCCCGCGGTCAGACCCTTCAGGGCGCTGTCCGGGCTGGTGCCGTGGCCGAGCAGGTAGTCGATCAGGCCGATGAAGGTGAGCGCTGCCCCGGCGCTCTGGCCAGCCTGGAGCTCCTGGCCATTGGCCTGCCGGCAGCAGCCCTCGAGCAGCAGGGCGACGCCTTCGGGTTCCAACGTGATCGCCTCCCCCGCTGCCACTTGCTGCAACCGGCAGAGTCTGGGGAGCTGTAGCAGGGCCCTCGGCTCCAGGCTGCTGAGCAGCGCCATCCCGGCGGGTGTGGCGGCCAGCTCGGGCCACAGCGGGTTCTCCTGGGGTGTCTGCTGGGCCAGCAGGGCCCGGGCCCAGTCCTGGCTGGCGGGATCGCTGTCGGCGCCGCAGAGCGCGCGCAGCACCGCGTCAGGAGGGGGTAACGGATCCAGCGCCAGGGGCTGGTGGGCCTGGTGATCCAACCAGGCGCCCAGGGCCAGGGTGGTGGCGTCCTCACTGGCCAGGAAGGTGATCACCGCTGGGGCCAGGGCCCCGTAGAGCGCCAGGGTCTCCCCGCCGGGGCAGGACCGCCCCTCAGCCTGGAGCAGCTGCTGTTCCAGCTCCACCAGGGGGGGCAGCAGGCCGGCGATGCGCCTGTCCAGGCTGAGCAGCAGGGGCCGCAGCAGTGGCTTTTCCCTGCTGGCCAGCTCAAGGCTGCGCCGCTCCGCCAGGTGCTGGCGGACGGCGCCGCGCAGCTGTTGCAGCTGGCGGCTGCCCCGGCTGGCGCCGGGGGCGTACTCGGCCAGCAGCTGCTCCCAGGTGGCCGGGTCCAGCCCGCTCTCCCGGCGGATCCGCTCCAGGCGCTGCCGCGCCGAGGGCGAGAGGGTGCCGGTGGCCAGGGTGGTGTGGCCGCTCAGCCGCAGCAGATCCTCGATCTCCTCGTGGGCGGCGCTGAGGCGCAGGTCGAGACCGGTGAGCTCGCTGGCACTGAGCTGATCGAGCAGCGGGTCCTCCACGCTCAGCACCTCCAGGGCGGCCTGGTGGTCTTCGGGGCTGAGGCCCAGGCTGGTGCGCAGTTCCTCCAGCTTGAGCAGGGAGGACTGGCGATCGAGCCGCCCCTGATGCAGCAGATCGCCCAGCACCGAGCGGTACACCGACCGGCGTTCCGACTGGGCCTGCACCGGCAGGGCCTTGGCCAGCACGAACACCTCGCCGGCACTGAGATCCTCCAGCCGCCGCCCCGCCAGCAGCCCTTCGAGCTGGGCGCCGAGCTTGCCCAGCTGGCGCCGCAGGCTGGTGCTGGTGCTCTCCCGCTCGTAGAGGCCCCGGTCGCGATGCCAGCCCCGGTGCAGCCACACCGCCGAGAGGGCCACCACCAGGGTGATGAACAGGGCATCGCCCCGGCTGCCGCCGATGCCGAAGGGGCTGCCCTTGAACTGGAAGTAGGTGATCACCGATAGGAAGGTGGTGAGCAGGCGGGTCTGGTGGATGGCCCGTTCGCGGCCATCCCGGCGGCCGGCACCCGCATGGCGTCGCTCCAGCCAGCGCTCCACGGCCGTGAACAGCTGCTGGGAGAGCACGCAGGCGGTAGCCAGCAGCAGGGGGATCATCACCAGCCGGGGCAGCTGGGGCCAGCCGGCCGGCAGGAAGGGCTGCCAGGCCAGCGTGGCCAGCCGGTCGTCGTACACGAACAGCCGGCTCTTGAGGTAGTCCACCGCCAGGCCCGCCGGTGCCGTGGCCTGGATCAGCAGGAAGAAGCCCAGGATCAGGCCCGGATAGGAGTACCAGGCCCAGTTGAGGCCCCGCTTGCCCTGCAGGTTCTGCCAGTAGGTGCGTTCGGCGTCGATGTCCAGGCAGGGCCGGCTGCAGGCCACGCAGGTGCTCACATCGGCCTGGCCGGGCTGGCTGGCCGTGGTGCGGCACATCGACTGGGTGGTGCGGGTGGGGCTGTCGAGATGGGCGGTGGAGCCGATCACCCCCCGGGGCCCGGTGAGCACCTGTTGCGCCGGGCCGAAGGGGCAGAGGTAGTGGCACCAGGCCTTGCCGGAGTAGGCCCAGCCGCTCACCAGCGCCCCCAGCAGGGCGGCGGCGGTGAGCAGGCCGAAGGCCAGGGCATTGCTGTTCACGATCAGGATCCGCAGGCAGAGGCCGGCGATCAGCAGGCTCCACTGCAGCTGCACGTGGTGGCGGCCGAGCCAGGAGTTCTCCTCCACCGCCACCAGCTGGGGCTTGCCGTTGCGCCCCGGCACCGTGCGCTGCCATCCCAGCGCCCGGGCCAGTTGGGACACGAACGAGAGCGGACAGATGCGGCGCCAGAGCTCGTGGCTCAGCACCACGCACACCAGCACCAGGGGCAGGCCCAGATTCCAGAACAGATCGGTGCCCAGCCCGTCGCCGCAGATGGGAACGGTGGCGCAGATCTCCGGCCGACGGCCGTCGCGGCTGATGGGCAGCAGGGGCAGGGCGATCAGCCCGAGCCAGCCGAGCAGCAGGGCCCAGCGCCCCAGTCGCGCCTGCCGTTCCGGCCAGGTGTTGAACAGGTTCATCGGGAGCGGAGCGGGGGAGTGGAGGCCTGGCGCAGATAGCTCCAGGCCGAGCTGAGCGCCAGCAGCAGCGAGGGCCAGAACAGCCACCAGCCCAGTTGATGCAGGCCAGATGCAAGGCCGCCAGTCCCTTGGCCCGTGCCGAAGCCCAGCCCCCAGCCCATCGGCCAGAGCAGCAGCAGCAGGCTGGCGAATTGCAGCACCGTTTTCGCCTTGCCCGCCAGGGAGGCCGGGCCGCCGCCGCTGGCGCCGCTGCGCCAGCCGGAGATCAGCAGTTCGCGGGCCAGCAGCAGCCACACCGCCCAGAGCGGCAGCTGCTGGGGCCAGGCCGGCTGGGCAGCCAGCCAGAGCAGGGGGGCGGCAATCAGGATCTTGTCGGTGAGGGGATCGAGGCGGGCGCCCCACGCCGAGCCGCCGCCGGCGCGGCGGGCCAGCAGGCCGTCGGCCCAGTCGCTCAGCCCGCCCAGCAGCAGCAGCCACCAGGCCAGGCCCGCCGCACCGCCAGTGAGGGCCAGGATCAACGGCAGACCCAGCAGGGCACGCCCCAGGGTGAGTCCATCCGCCAGACGGCGCAGCGGCGCCGGGGCCCGGCTCATGGCAGCGGGCCCAGCTGGGCGTCGAGTCCGTAGGGCTCGGCGTCGGCCGGGTCGCTGATGCCGAGCTCCTCGCGCCACTGGCGCACCGGCTTGTCCCAGCCCTCCTCCCACCTCACCGCCGCCAGGCACTGGGCCTGGCGGGCGATGGCGTGGCCGTGGGCCTGGGCGGCGCTGAGCAGGGGGAAGCGCTCCGGCTGGAAGCGGAAGGCCGCCAGCTGGCCGGCGCTGGTGAGCAGCACATAGCCGGGAAAGCCGATCTGGGCGGCGGTGATCGCCAGAACGCCGTTCTCACCGGCGGGCTCGGTGCCGAAGCCCGCCACCACGTGGTGGATGTCGTGGGTGGTGGCGATGCGCTGGGTGAGCCAGCGGTCGTCTGTGCTCACATCGCGGGGCCGGAAGAACTCGGGGTCGTAGCCCAGGGAGAGGATCAGGTCGGCATAGCGGCGGCCGAGCGTGCCGGGGGGCAGCTGGCGCAGGCTGTCGATGTCCGGCTGCAACGGCGGATACCGCTCGGCCAGCATCTCCGCTCCACCCGGCACGGCCTTGAACCGTTCCACGCTGGCCGCCAGCTGGGGGCTGCCCAGGAAGTTGTCGATCAGATCGGCGATGCTGCTCAGCTCGCCGCCGCTGCGGCCAACCGCCGCCAGCAGGCGCAGGTTGTTGGCGGCGCGCAGGGCCTCCTGGAAACGGCTCATCAGCTGGGGATGGGATGCCTGCAGTCTGCTGGCAGCGGCCTGGCCCGGCAGCGGCGAGAACCCGCGGCCTCAGAATGCGGACAGCCGACCGACTCGCCCGTGGTGCAGCAGCCCGTTTCCTCCGTGATGACCACCCCGGTGCTGAGCGTGAATCAGGACTCACCCCTGCAGGAGGCGGTGACGCTGATGAGTGAACATCACATCAGCGGCCTGCCGGTGCTCGATGCCAGCGGGGCGCTGGTGGGCGAATTGAGCGAGCAAGACCTGATGGTGCGCGAGAGCGGCTTCCAGCCGGGCCCCTACGTGATGCTGCTTGACGCGGTGATCTACCTGCGCAATCCCCTCAACTGGGACAAGGAGGTGCACCAGGTGCTGGGCAGCACGGTGAAGGACGTGATGAGCACCCGCACCCACACCTGCGGGGTGGACCTGCCCCTGCCGGCGGCGGCGCGCCAACTGCACGAGGGCGGCACACAGCGCCTGTTCGTGCTCAACGGCGAAGGCAAGCTAGCCGGCGTGCTCACCCGCGGTGATGTGGTGCGCGCCCTGGCGGCCGCTGAAAGCTGATCGTGACGCCTCAGAGCAGGTTGGCCGCCAGCTCTGCCAGAGCGCTGCGCTCGCCCCTCTGCAAGGTCACATGGCCGGCCAGGGGCTGGCCCTTGAAGCGCTCCACCAGCCAGGTGAGGCCATTGCTCTCGGCGTCCACATAGGGATTATCGATCTGATAGGGATCACCGGTGAACACGATCTTCGTGCCTTCGCCAACCCGGGTCACAATCGTCTTCACCTCGTGGGGCGTGAGATTCTGTGCCTCATCCACAACCATGTACTGGCGGGGAATCGAGCGGCCGCGGATATAGCTGATCGCCTCCACTTCCAGCAGCCCCATGCTCTTGAGATCATTCCAGTTGCCCCGTGCCGGCCTATGACCGGCGCGGGCCGCACCTGAGCCCTTCTGCTGGTCCTCACCGCCCAGCAGAAAATCGAGATTATCGATGATCGGCTGCATCCAGGGACCCATCTTTTCTTCGAGATCACCAGGCAGGAAGCCAATCTCCTTGCCCAGCGAGATCACTGGGCGGGTCACCAGCAGCCGCTCGTAGATCCGTTCGTCGGCCACCTGGTTCAATCCGGCCGCCAGTGCCAGAAGCGTCTTGCCAGTGCCCGCCTTGCCCACCAGCGTGATCAACTGGATCGCGGGATCCAGGAGCAGATCGAGGGCAAAGGTCTGCTCGCGGTTGCGCGGCTGGATACGACCCAGCTTGGCCTTGGGCGCATGCTGCAGGGGCTGCAGGGTGGCAGTGGCGGCGTTGTAACGGGCCAGCAGGGTGTGGGCCGGCTGGGCCTGGTCGATCAGGGTCACCCCCTCATTGGCCTGCAGGGGGGCCGGCAGGGTGAGGCCACCAAGTTCCAGACCCGGCGCCAGCTTCAGCCGGTCCATTTGCTCCGCGCTCACCCAGGCCTCGCAGAAGCCTGGGTAGAGATCGGCGATGTCCACCCGGTCGCTGGTGTAGTCCTGGGCGATCAGGCCCACCGCATCGGCCTTGATGCGCAGATTGGTGTCCTTGGTCACCAGCACCACCGGAGGCTGGTCACCGATCACGGAGCCGAGCTGCTGCTGCTCCAGGGCCACCGCCAGGATGTTGTTGTCGCCGTTGCCTGCCTTCAGCTCCGGCGGCAGGGTTGCCAGCGTCTCGCTGCGGCAGAACACCACCATCAGCGTCCCGCCCAGGTCGCCGTTGGGCACTCCCTCCGCCAGATTGCCCTGGGCACGCAAGGCATCGAGCAGCCGCGACACCTGGCGGGCATTGCGGCCCTTTTCCGCCGGGTCGCGCTTGAAGCGGTCGATCTCCTCGACCACCTCGATCGGGATCACGATGTGATTGTCCTCGAAGCGGGTGAGGGCCAGCGGATCGTGCAGCAACACGTGGGTGTCGAGCACGAACGTCTTGCGCATCACCCAGCCGCGAGTGGAATGGCCGGACCCTAGGGCGGCAGCTGCACTTACGCTCCGCCCATTCGGTACGCCTGCACTTGCTGCTCCTGATCCTCCTGAAGGTGGCCCTGATCGCCGCCCTTGTCTTCGCGCTGGCCCTGCTCTGGCTGGAACTGCGCCACCGGCTGCGGCCCGCTTCACCCCTGCAGCTGCGTGCCGAACCCTTCAGCACCCGCCGCAGCGGCAAGCGCAGCCTCCTGGTGGAGGGCACGGTGGCCATCAGCAACCCCCATGGGCGCATGGAGGTCTTTGTGCCGGAGCTGGAGCTGCGCCCCACCCTGCTGGGCCGCGGCGACCTGGCCAACATGAAGGTGCGCACGGCGGTGAAAGCCCTCCACCCCGACGAGGAGAGCAGGCCGGACGGCTACTGGGCCGCGTACATCGTGAAGGGCCGCAAGACCACCCGCGCCGCGCTCACGGTGGAGATCAAGGGCGCCGAGGAAGGTGATCTCGATGCCTTGCTGGACACCCTCTGGCTGGAGGTGTGCTGGGTGAACTACGGGCCCTTCGGCCGGATCTGGCGCCGTGACGGCATCCTGGTGCCCCTGCGGCGACCCGAGCCCCAGACCCCCGACACCGCCACCTGGCGCAGCGGCGAGCGCTGCGCGGTGCTGCCGGTGCGCACCCACCTGCTGGGCACCCTCGACGACCCTGAGCAGGTGCTGCGCCATTACGCCGGGCCGGTGCTGCAGAGCGGCGATGTGCTCACCATCGGCGAAACGCCCCTGGCGGTGATGCAGGGCCGCTACCACCATCCCGAATCGGTGCAGCCCAGCAGCCTCGCCCGGCTGCTCTGCCGCGTGTTCCACCCCACCAGCTCCCTGGCCACCGCCTGCGGACTGCAGAGCCTGATCGACGTCGTGGGGCCTGCCCGCGTGCTCTGTGCCTGGCTGGCCGGCACCGCCCTCAAGCTGGTGGGCTCCAAAGGCTGGTTCTACCGGCTGGCGGGCGACCAGGCCCGGCTGATCGACGACGTGACCGGCACCACCCCGCCCTACGACCAGACGATCGTGCTTGGCCCCGACCAGCCCGAGGCGTTCTGCGCTGCCATGGCCCGGGCCCTGGGGGTGGCCGTGGCCGTGGTGGACGTGAATGACCTGGGCCGGGTGAAGGTGCTGGCCTCCAGTCAGGGCTGTGACGAGGAGTTGCTGCAGCGGGCCCTGCGGCCCAACCCGGCCGGCAATGCCAACGAGCGCACGCCGCTGGTGCTGGTGCGCCCGGCCTGAGCCCTCCTCCACCCCAGGAACGCAGCCCCGGGGCCTCCTGCCAAAGGTCTTCGGCGCTCCAGTGGTGCTGTCGATAGAGTTGACCAATCCAAGGCTCAACTGTCCGGGATGACGGTGCAATCCCCCATGCCGCACCGGCCCGAGCACCGGTCAGAGCTCCCGTCCGAGCACCCCTCAGAACTCCTTAGCGAGGGTTCCTCCCGGCAGCAGCCGGCGATTGAGCCCCTCGCGGCCTGGCACCTGCCGCTGCTCACCGATCCGGCCTTTCTTCCCCTTCAACCCCAGCTGCAGAGGGCCCTGCTGCTCCAGTTGCCCGAGCGTCTGCTGGGGCTGATGCGCAGCGGCCGCCGGCGCCGGCCGCCCCAGGTGCTGGTTGCCCGCCACGACAGTGCAGTGCTGGGGCTGATCATCAGCCGCCCCCTCAACCGCACGGGCAGCTGCTGGCAGGTGTTGCACCTGCGCATTGCCGCGTCCAGCCGGCGCGGCCAACTCTCCCAGCTCCTCCTGCGCGAGGCGATCCAACGGGCCCGGGGTGCCACCAGCTGGATCGCCACCAGCTCCAGCCTCGACAACGACCGGCTGGCCGCCCTGCGTGAACAGGGTTTCCAAGCCCTGCTCACCGAGCGCCTGTGGCGGCTGGAGGCCCCGGCGCAGGGCACCACAACCACCGCTGGTGAGGACACTGGCAGTGATCCCTCTCTGCGCGCACTCAACCGCCGCACGGCCTGGGCCCTGTTCCAACTGGAGCAGGCCGCCTGTCCAGCCCAGCTGCGCCAGTTGCTCGACCGCAGCAGCGACGATCTGCTCGACCAGAGCCATCGCCGCGGCTGGATGTTGCTGGACCCCGCCCGCAACCAGGCCGTGGCCGGCCTGCGCTGGCTGGGGGACCATCCCGGCGGTGGCCACGACCTGGAACTCACGGTGCATCCCGGCTGGAGCCATCTGATCGGGGCGGGCACCGATCGGCTGCTCTGCCAGGCCCAGCGGGCGCTGGCCGATGGCGAGCCGCTCTGGTTGCGCAGCGATGTGCGCGACCGCGAGCTCGACCGCTGGCTGCAGCGGCGTGGCGCCGAAGCCCGGGGTGAACGGGTGTTGATGGCCCGCAGCGTCTGGCGGCGCCAGGAATGCCCCGCTCCTGCCCAGCAGGCGGCCCGGCGGCTGGAGGCGATGCTGGAGCAGCTGCAACCCCGCCGGCGACCGCTGCCCACGCCGGTGGGCCCCCGCTGAACGGCTTGAAGCGACCCCGGCCCCGTTCCGCCCTGGCCCTCGATGTGGGCCGACGCCGCATCGGCCTGGCCGGCTGCGACCCCCTGGGCCTGACGGTCACCCCCTTGCCCGCCCTGGCACGGGCTGACTTCAGCGCCGATCTCGGCCTGCTCCTGCCCCTGATCGAGCGCCGCCGGGTGCAGGTGCTGGTGGTGGGTCTGCCCCTGGACAGTGGGGGAGGGCCGACCCCCCAGGCCCGCCACTGCCGCCGCTACGGCCTGCAACTGGCGGCCGCCACCCTGCTGCCGCTGGTGTGGGTGAACGAACACAGCAGCAGCTGGGCCGCCGCCGAGCAACACGGGTTGCAGGGCGATCGCAGCGGTGCCCTCGACAGTGCCGCCGCTGCCCTGCTGCTGGAGCAGTGGCTGGAGGAGGGCCCCGAGCCGGGCCCAACGGGCGGGCGGCAGCCCTGACGGTGGGGCCGGCGACCATCCACGACGGCAAACAGGGCCGCGCTGGTTCATCCTGTGAACACAGCTCACCGTTTCAGAGCTCCGCAGGTGTTTCCATGACTGGCTCGGGCGAACTCCCCACCGATGTGCCAACCGTGCTGGTCAACGACCAGAAGGGCAGGCAGCTGCTCTGCTTCCTGGAGCAACTGATTCCGCTTGACGGCCACGACTACGTGCTGCTCACGCCGGTGGACACGCCGGTGTGTCTCTTCCGCCTCGAAGACGAAGCCGACCCGGAACTGATCGACAGCGTCGATGCCAGCGAGCCGATCCTGTCGGTGGCCGATGTGGTGCTGCAGGAGCACGACCTCACCCTGGTGCGCTCAGCTGTGACCCTCACCGTGAG
>Ga0164293_10006307_pt1 | contig 10088 bp, 6 predicted proteins | sample GEODES118metaG_FD_111487 | JGI IMG/M metagenome (GOLD analysis project Ga0164293, IMG submission 111487) | Eutrophic lake water microbial communities from Lake Mendota, Wisconsin, USA - GEODES118 metaG | ecosystem: Environmental > Aquatic > Freshwater > Lake | place: USA: Lake Mendota, Wisconsin...
CGGCCAGGCCGAAGTCGAACAGCCAGTCGATCGGGTCGACGCCGGCCTCGGCCGCGAGCGCGGCGATCGAGCGGTCCTGCAGGTCGCGGCGGGCGTCGGAGGCGATCGCCACCGCGACCTGGGTCCAGTCGCCGGTGAAGATCACGCCCGAGGGCGGCGAGCGCAGGTCGGCGCGGAACGCCTCGCGGAACGACGGGTCGGCGTAGATCCGCGCGAGCGCCTCGGGGTCGCCGGCGGCGGCCTTGACCGGCGCGAACGAGGGCAGCGGGTACCAGACGTAGGGCGTGTGCAGGTCGAAGTCGAAGGTGAGCGGCTGGCAGCTCGACTGGATGCGCACCTCGTGGCCGCGATCGATCGCCTCGGCGCAGCGGTCGTACATCGCGAGGCCGCGCGTGGGGGCCGAGTCGCTGTACATCGCCAGCACCGTCGAGATGAAGGCCGGGCGGCCGGTGCGTGCCGCGACATCCTCCATGTACTCGGGCGTGGCGCGCGGGCCGGTCGCGCTCATGAACACGCCGCGCCCGGCCTCGCGCATCGGCTCGAGCATCGCGTGCAGCTCGGCGTCGGTGGCGATGGTCGAGGGCATCGGCGCGCCGCCCCAGCCGCTGTGGTTCGGCGAGAACGAGGACGCGAAGCCGATCGCGCCGGCGGCCATCGCGTCGCGCACCTGCGCGACCATCGCGGCGAGCTCGGCCGCGGTCGGCTCGATGCGCAGCGACGCGTCCTCGCCCATCACCGCGGTGCGGATCGCCGAGTGGCCGGCGAACACCGCGACGTTGAGCGACGGCCCGAGCCGGCGCAGCAGGTCGAGGTAGCCTGCGAAGGTCTCGAACTCCCAGCGGGTGCCGGTGAGCAGCGCACCGAGGTCCATGCCCTCGACCACCGACAGGTTGCGCAGCATGGTGTCGCGCAGCGCCGGCGGGCACGGGGCGATGCCGAAGCCGCAGTTGCCGATCACAGCGGTCGTCACGCCGAGCGCGGGCGACGGCGAGCAGCCCGGATCCCAGGTGAGCTGGGCGTCGTAGTGGGTATGCAGGTCGACGATGCCAGGCATCAGCGCCAGGCCGCCTGCGTCGACCACCTCGGCTCCGTCCGCACCGGCGCCGACGCCCTCGCCGATGGCGGCGACGCGGCCGTCGCGCACCAGCAGGTCGGCCCGGACCGGATCGGCTCCGGTGCCGTCGTACACGGTCGCCCCGCGGAACAGCGTCGCTTCGGCCATGGCCCCGTCTCCTCGTCGTCGTCCGCGACGCCCGGGGCGCCGCGTGGAGGGCGGACGATAGCCGTGCGCGCGCCGATCGGTCAACGCGACATGCCGGGCTGCGGACGGGTCGCGACCGGAATGCGACCGGCGGCATGGCACGATACCGGGCATTCCGGGCGGGTAGGGTCCGCTGCGCTCGGGCATCGGCCTTGCCGAGCGCCTGCGCATGCCGTCCCCCTCACGCCATCCACCTCACGCCGTCCCCCTCACGCAGGAGCCGCCATGGCCGCCGTCCGCCCCGCTCCGACCGACCGCCCCGCCGAGCCGCCGCCCGGCCCGGCCCGGCCCGACCGCCGGCGCGCGGGCGCCCTGCTCGCCGCCACGCTCGCCGCACCGGTGCTGCCGGTGGGCGCCCAGCCCGCCTCGACGCCCACGACGGTCCGCAGCGCCCGCGCCAGCCTCGAGGTCGGCGAGTTCGCGCGTGGGCTGCAGCATCCGTGGAGCCTCGCCTTCCTGCCCGACGGCCGGATGCTCGTCACCGAGCGGCCCGGACGGCTGCGCCTCGTCGAGCCAGACGGCCGGCTGTCGGTGCCGCTCGCGGGCGTGCCGACGGTGCTCGCGCGGGGCCAGGGCGGCCTGCTCGGCCTGGTGCTGTCGCCCGCCTTCGCGACCGACCGCACGCTCTTCCTGTCGTACGCCGAGCCGACCCCGGCGGGCGGGCGTACCGCAGTGGCACGGGCCGAGTTCGACGGCACCGGGCTGCGCGCGGTGCGCACGATCTTCCGCCAGCAGCCCGACGCCTCGGGCGCCAACCACTGGGGCGGCCGGATGGTCTTCGACCGCGACGGCCTGCTGTTCGTGACGCTCAGCGACCGGTTCACGCTTCGCGACAAGGCGCAGGACCTGGGCACCCACCTCGGCAAGATCGTGCGCATCCGCCCGGACGGCACGGTGCCGCCCGACAACCCCTTCGTCGGCCGCGCCGGCGCCCTGCCCGAGATCTGGTCGTACGGCCACCGCAACGTGCAGGGCGCGGCGCTGCATCCGTCGACAGGCCAGCTCTGGACGCACGAGCACGGTCCGCAGGGCGGCGACGAGCTCAACGTGGCGCGCGCCGGCCGCAACTACGGCTGGCCGGTGGTCACCTTCGGGCGCGAGTACGGCACGGGCTTTCGGATCGGCGAGGGAACCGAGCGGGCGGGGATGGAATCGCCGCTGCTCCAGTGGACGCCGTCGATCGCGCCGTCCGGCATGGCCTTCTACGACGCCGACCGCATCCCCGGCTGGAAGGGCCAGCTGCTGGTGGGCGCGCTCGCGCACCGAAGCCTGTACCGGATCGAGCTCGACGGCGAGCGGGTGACGGGCCAGGAGCGGATGCTCGAGGGCCTGGGACGGCGCATCCGCGACGTGAGCGTCGGGCCCGACGGTCTCGTGTACCTGCTCACCGACGAGCCCGAAGGCGCGATCCTGCGGCTCGCGTCGAGATAGCGGGGCGCGACGCGGCGAAGCCTCGCCGGACGACCGGTGACCCGGCTCAGCGCCCCGTGCCGCCCACCCGCGTCGCCAGCGCCAGCCAGCTCGCGCCGACCGCCAGCAGCGCCCCGCCGGTCAGCACCGTGCGCAGCGTGAGGAACCAGCGCGGCACCGGCGTGCCGCGGTAGAGCATCCAGTCGATCGCCAGCGCGACCAGCAGCCCGCCGAACAGCAGCGGCAGCGAGGTGTCGGTGGGGTAGAGGGTGACCACCCAGCAGAACACCGAAGGCGTGACGCCCCACAGCATCCGCGTGACCGCGCGGCCGTCGACGATCGACGGCGAGGCCAGCGTCACACCCCAGTGCAGCGCGCCGAGGAAGGTCAGGATCGCGGCCGCGTAGTGGGCCTGCGAGCGCAGCACGCCGCCGATCTCCGCCGGCGGCGACACCCACGAGAACAGCGCGTGAGACGCGAAGGGCAGCAGGCCGGCCAGGCCGAGGATCCAGGCAAAGCGCTGGGTGGCGGGTATGTCGCGCGAGTCGGTCATTGGGCAGCGGTCATTGTGCAGTGGTCATGGGGCAGCGGTCAGGAGCAGCGGTCAGGAGCAGCGGTCGGGGTCGGACGCTCGACGTTCACCGGGCGACGGTGTTCCAGAAGCGGGTGAAGGACGCGCAGTACCGGTCCGGGTCGGCCCACTCGCGCGGCACCGGCTCGACGACGACGGTGCGCCGTCGCACCGCCTCGATCGCCTCGCGCCAGCCCGGCACGAGGGCATCGCGCACGACCGGCACGAGGCCCGCGTCGAGCAGTGCATCGAGCGCACGCCGCGCATCGCCCGCGTGGAGCGCCTCGATGTGGCCGCGCATCGCGCCGAGCACGAACGCCCAGCGCCGCGCCGACCACGGGAAACGCGAATGATACGGCGCGTGCAGCAGCCCCATGCGCACCGCGGGCTCGCGCTCGCGCGCGCCGCCCAGCGACCACGGGTGGACGATCCGCACCCGCGCGTCGCCGGCCGCGGCGCAGGCGGCCACGGCCTGCGCGACCCAGCCGGCCTCGTCCAGGGTCCGCAGCCCGCCGAGCAGGTCGGCGGGCGGCTCGGCAAACACCGCGGGCGGCATCTCGCCCGGCACCTCGCCGCGCACCGCCGGCGGCTCAGGCCCCAGGTCCGGCTCGCTGCGCGCGATCGCGTCGAGCGCCTCGTACGAGCGGTCCACCGCAGTGCCGCTGCTGTGCCAGTCGCGCGGCGCATAGCGCGCCACGTTGCCCGCGTCGAACACGTAGGGCTTCGCCGAGAAGGTCGCCGCCACCCATTGCCAGCTCAGGTGGTTCGCGCCCAGATCGCCGTCGAGCAGATGCGCGTGCATCCAGTCGGCACCCGCGCGCCAGTGCACCTTGCGCAGGTGCACGACATAGGACGCCACCCACATCCGCGCGTGGTTGTGCAGCCAGCCGGTCGCATAGAGCTCGCGCACCGCGAGGTCGACCACCGGCACGCCGGTGCGGCCCTCGACGATGTCGGCGGGCATCTTGTCCGCATAGGCGCCCGGCCACGGCGGCGGCCTCACGTCGACGAGGATGCCCTCGCCGAGATGGCGCCAGGCGTGCCGCAAGAACTCGCGCCAGCCGAACTCGAAGGCGAGCTTGTGCGAGACCGGCACGTGGTGCCGCGCACGGATCGCGGCGAGCGCGTCGGGCACGTCGAGCAGGCCGTGGGTCAGCCAGGGCGAGAGCCGCGTGACCGCGCCGTCGAGCGCGTTGCGGGTGCGGGCGTAGGCGGCGGGGTCGACCGCTTCGAGACGGGCGAGCGCAGCGTCGGGAGTCGGTTCGAAGCCGCTCGCGTCCGGGGGCGGGAGATCGGCGGACATGGGACCAGGGTAGTCCGCCTGACCGGTCGGCGCCACGAAGCCCCCGGTCTCGCCTCCCTGCCGCCCTGCGTGTCGGCCGTGCGCGGTCGTCAGGCGTGCCCGAGGCGCCTTGCCGCGCGGCGGCGGGACGCCGCGCCGGCGGCGCCGAGACCGGCGAGCAGGATCATCCATTCCGCCGGCTCGGGCCACGGCGTCAGCACCACGTCCTGGATCGCGACCGCCGACGACACCGTGAAATCGCCGACGTCGACCACGCCGAAGCCGATCTGGACGGTGCCGCTGCGAGTGAAGACGACCTCGCCGGACTGCCAGCCGGGGGGGGCCCAGAAGAGTTGGTCGGGCACGCTGCTCACGATCGGCAACACCGGAACCAGCGGGGTCGCGACCTCCGCGCCCCCGAGCCGGATCACCGCGCCGTCGATCGCGGCGAACGCATAGTCGGCACCGGTGTAGTCCAGCGTCAGGAACTGCCAGTTGAAGTTCAGGCGGTCGCCTGCCGAGACGCTCAAGAGGCGGGTGACGCCGGAGCCTTCGTACGCGCTCACGACCGGGGGGTTCGGGTCGAGCGCGCCGGGCGCCAGCCCGAAGGACGTCTCGAGGAGCAGGCCGGCGGCGTACGGCTCGCTACCGGTCATGTTCGTGCCGCCCGCCGCGAAGGGCAGGTCGTCTTGGAAGGCGGCGGCGGCCGTCGTGGCGAGGATGCCGCCTGAGTCAAGGTAGCCGCCGCCGGAGCCGTAGTACGTCACAGCCGGTGCATACCAAGCATTGGAGGGATTCTGCGACGCCGGACGGCCGGCGTCGCCGATGAAGATCCACCCGGATGCGGGACCGAAGTCGAGCGCAGTCTGCGCGCCCGCGGTCGTGGCTGCGGTCCCGAGCGCGACCGTGGTCGCGGCGGCGGCGAATGCGTGGGCGAGGGAGAAGCGGGCAGTCATCGGTCGTCTCACTGGAGGACGTAATCGCGGGCCGGCACGATCTGCGCAGGCAGGACGTTGCGCAGCAGCAGCAGCGGTCGGGCCACGGCCGGACCGGCACTGCCGTCCGCATCGATCGACAGCAGCGTGCCGTTGGCAACCCCATTCAGGCGGATCACGCCCGACTGGACCGCGTCGGCTGGCGCGACCGCGATCGACGCGAGCAGCGCCGACAGGTCGATGCGATCGACGCCCGGCGCGAAGTCCATGATCGTGTCCTGACCGTCGCGAAGGCTGCCGTAGACGAACACGTCGCGCCCGCCGCCGCCGGTGATCGTGTCGGCGCCGGGGCCGCCCTCGATCCGGTCGTCGCCCGGGGTGCCGGTGATCGTGTCGCGCCCGCTCGTGCCGTCGATCTCGCGGATCAGCGACAGACCGACGACGACCGGGTCATGGTCGGACGACCGGTACGGCGTCGTCGAGTACAGGCTCGTGACCTGCGAGCTCGACTTGAACTCGACGTTGTAGTCGAGGACCGAAGGCTCGTCGGTGTTGATGGGCCAGTGCACCGCGCCGACGACCGCGCTCGAGGCGGACGGCGTGCCGAGCGCGTAGTCGAGCGTGCCGAGCAGGCCGTCGAAGGTGTAGCTGTACGCCTGCGGCTCGAAGCGCAGGGCGAGGTTCTCGAAGCCGCCGTCCTCGAGCTCGACGATCGGATCCTCCTTCGCGTAGCTGTTCAGGTCGCCGACCACCAGCACCCTGTCGGTGCCGAAGGCGGTCTGCACCGCCTGCGAGACGAACTGCTTGAGCCGGCGCGCCTGCAGCACGCGCCGATCGTTCCAGCAGCCCTGCCCGTCGCCCAGGTCCGCATCGACACCGCTTGCGCCGGAGCAGCCCTTCGACTTCAGGTGGTTGACCACCAGCGCGAAGCGCTCGCCGTTCGGCAGCGCGAAGCCCTGCGCAAGCGTCGGACGATTGTTGATCGTGTCGGTATCCGAGATCGCCGAGCCGACCGGACTCACGCGCGCCGGCTTGTGGATCATCGCGACCTGGATCGCATCGGTTCCCATGTTCGCGGGCAGCACGATCGACGCGTAGGTCGTCGAGCCGATCGCTGCGTTGAGCGCCGCCACCAGCTGGTCGACCGCGACCTGGCCGTTGCGCTGGATCTCCATCAGCCCGACGACGTCGGCGTCGATCGCCCTGAGCGCGGCGACGATCTTGTCTCGCTGACGGACCAGCTCGGCGGCGGTGTCGGCGCCGCGGCAGTCGGTGCGGGTCAGCGACGGCAGGCACTGCCCGCCCGACTGGTCGATCGTGCTGAAGTAGTTCAGCACGTTGAAGGCCGCGACCTTCACGTTGCCGCCGACCACCGGGGGCGTGGCGGTGCGCGGGTTGGCTCGGACGAAGACCGGTGCGACGGTCGGGTTGATCTTGTAGTCGCGCGGGCCCGCCGAGTCGGAGGTGACCAGCCCGTGGTCGATCACGCCGGTGAGGTTCGCGACCGTATCGCCTGCACGCATCGTGCCGTCGGCCGCCAGGTAGGGCACCGGGTCCGGGTTCTGGCTGCTCGAGCCATCGTCGAGGACGATGGCGCGCCGCGCGTTCTCGGCGGCGAGTGCGATCGCTCCCGCCGAGCCCGCACGGTGCAGCTGCGTCGGCTGGAAGAGCCGACCGTCCGAGCTCAGCGTCGCCTGGCCGTAGCGGCCGAGGAAGTAGTTCTGCGCAACCGTCATCGTCGAGACGATCCGCACCAGCATCCCTTCGTAACGCTCGAGTTCACCTTCGACCAACTCGGGCAGCGTGATGTCGACCGGACCGATCGCCACGCCCGAAGACAGCACGACGATCCCGGTCGGAGCGGTCAGCTGGGTCAGCGTGTTGAACTCGGTCACCGTGCCCGTCAGGCGGAGCTGGTTGCCGACCACCGCCTGCGACGGCACCGGGGAGCCGCTGAACACGAACAGGCCTTCGGAGGTTGCGGGGTCCGCGTCGGGCGTGGGGTCCTGGATGAAGAAGCCGCTGTTCGTCACGAGCGTGACGACCCCCTCGGTCGTCACCGTCTGGCCGGTGAGCGGCGAGGCCGCACCCGCGCCCTGGATCGCATGGATGCGCGTCACCGAGCCGCCACTGACCGTCACCGCGACCGTGCACGACGCGGTTTGCGACGCATCGTTGCCGAAGGTCACGCCGAAGGCGTAGCTGCCGGCCGCGAGGGACGCCGACAGGTCGAGCGTCACGTTCAACGAGCCGCCCACCGTGGTCGAGGGGACCAGGGATGACAACGAGAACGACGGCGACGGGTTGGTCGCGACCGCCGTGGTGACGACACTGTCGGCATCGGTGGCCGACAGCAGCAGGCTCGAGGCCGTGCCCGCTGCGATCGACACCGCCGGGCAGCTCGGCACGATCGGCGCATTCGCGAAGGTGCACGACGACAGCGCGGTCGCGGTGTTGCGCGGCGTCGGCGTCACCGCCTGGAAGTCCGTCTGGTTGTTGTCGGCGTCGACGCACGAGGACACGCGGCGCACCGACAGCGCACCGGAGGCTGCGGGAGCCGCGGCGCCCTCGGCGTTGTTCGCCGTGCCGTAACTGACCCGGTCGATCACGGACGCGAGTTGCGCAGGCGTGCAGACCGTGCTGCCGCAGCCGAGCGCCGCCGTGCCGTCGACGAGCGCGACTTTGCCGTTCGTGCCCGACAGGTCGGTGCTGCCGGTATGGTCGGCCGCTGGCAGCGCGGCCGCGCCGGTCTGCGTCCCGGAGAACAGCCGGACCAGGAAGTACTGGCCCGGCTGCACCGTGACCGACGGCAGCGTGACGATCAGCGACGCTGTCGAACCGTAGTTGCCGGTCGCCGAACCGTACTGGAGGGACTTGCCCGACAGCGAGACCGCCGAGGCGCCCCCGTTGAACAGCTCGACGAAGTCGTTGCGGTAGACCGCGCCCGAATTGCTGCTGCCGCCGTAGACCTGGCTGATCACCAGCCCGGAGGTCGACGCATGGCCGGACAGCGCATGCATGAGCAGAACGCAGGCGGCAACGACCCGCAGGCCGGAGGAGATCAGGTACCCGACGAACGACCGGACCACGGTTGCACTCCTCGATTCGGCAACGAAGGCAGCGGGGCGAAGCGGATCAGCGCGCGCTGCGGCGACGGCGCGCGATCAGGCCGGCGAGACCGAAGCCGGCCACCATCATCGCGAGCTCTGACGGCTCGGGGATCGGCTGCACGCTGAAGTCTGTGGTGTTGGGGATCGTGAGCGCGTAGTTGCCGTTGGTCGTGTCCACGACCCAGTTCGCGGTGTCGGCCAACAGCGGCCGGTAGGCCCCGAAGGTCTGCAGCCCGCTGCGAACGCCGGTGTACTGGCCGAAGTCGGCGCTCGCCCGGAGGGCGGTCGCGGTGGTCCCGCTCGTCAGCCCCGTCCCCGCGAGCGTGCCCTCGGCAACGGCGTTGAAGTTGCCGTTGTTCGTCACCGCTGTGATGAAGGTGGTCGGCGCGGTCGCCGAGGTCCCGAGGTAGGCGTACAACGTGTCCGCGGTCGCGCTGAGGCCGAGGTTGGCCGTGCTGACGGCCGTGAACGTCCCGATCGACGCGGCACGGGCCGCGACGTCGGTCGCGCTGAACCGGATCACGGTCCCTGCGTTGATCACCGACGCACCGCTGACCCACTGGAAGGCCGATTCGCCGGTGTTGAAGGCACCGCCCGAGCCGATGGCCGAGCCGTTCCACTCGTTGTCGTTAAAGAAGACCGTGGTGTTCGCCGGGAGGTTGGCCAGCGCCACCATCGTCCAGCCGTCCTCGTCGGTATTGAAGGCGGTGAACATGAGATCGCCGGCCGACTGGGCATGGGCGGACGATACGGCCACGAGCAGGCCGGCGGCGAGGGCGAGCGGACAGAAACGGGCGGACATCACCGACATGGCACGCTCCAGGTGTAGGGCGCGGGGGGAGGCTTGGCTGCGTATTGCACCGGTCAGGTCGGGAACCTGTCCGATGCCCATGGCCCGAAGTCTCGGCACCTGCGATGAACCTCGGACGGCACACCGATTGAGCCGTTCGCACCCAACGGCCATGGGAAGTCGGACCATTCGGACGGGAGTGATCCGTCGGGGCATCGCCCCGACGCCGGGCTCAGCGCACCCGAAACCCGTAGATCGCCTGCGTGCAGCGCAGCCCCGCCAGCACGCCCACCGGACGGCCGTCGGCGAGGAAGACGCGCCGCGTGATCGCGAGACCCAGCCCCTCGAGGAAGTCTTCGAAGTCCTTCGGCGTCGACAGGTGCAGGTTCGGCGTGTCGTACCAGCGGTACGGCATCTCGCGCGAGATCGGCATGCGCCCGCGCAGGATCGACCAGGCGTGCGACCAGTGCCCGAAGTTCGGGAACGACACGATGCCCTCGGCGCCGAGCCGGCTCATCTCGCGCAGCACGCGCTCGGTCTGGTGGGTCGCCTGGATCGCCATCGACAGCACGACGACGTCGAAGCGGCAGCCCGAGAAGATGTCGAGGCCGGCCTCGATGTCCTGCTGGATCACGTCGACGCCGCGCCGCGCGCAGGCGAGCACCTGCGCGTCGTCGATCTCGGCGCCGTAGCCGGTGCAGCGCTTGGCGCGCTGCAGGTGGTCGAGCA
>Ga0164293_10006309_pt1 | contig 10086 bp, 7 predicted proteins | sample GEODES118metaG_FD_111487 | JGI IMG/M metagenome (GOLD analysis project Ga0164293, IMG submission 111487) | Eutrophic lake water microbial communities from Lake Mendota, Wisconsin, USA - GEODES118 metaG | ecosystem: Environmental > Aquatic > Freshwater > Lake | place: USA: Lake Mendota, Wisconsin...
AAATCCTTCACGCTCCAAGGTAAACAGCGCCTCTCTCACCGGCATTCGGCTCACTCCCAGTCGCACGGCTACCGCCGATTCTGCCAGCAGATTTCCTGGTTCTATTTGACCACTGAGGATCTCCTTTCGCAAAAGCGAGATTGTTTGATCAGTGCGTGAGGTGTATGCGGGATTAGTGGTCATTTGGTATACCGTTTTCATACTACAAACAGTATACCGTCTAATTTTCTTTCATCAGATTTGAAAAGAAAAACACAGGCCATAGACCCACCGCCACGATTTAATCCCAAATCCGATACTTGACGCGCGTGAGACACACTAAAGCTTGGTTTTTTAAGCCTGCCGGGTGCCTCCAAGATCGGAATTCGGAATCATCTCGGCTTCACCGTGTAGCTGTGCTCGACCGCACCGTTCTCGAGTTCCGAGCGCGTCACGCCAGGCACGATGCTGCGCACGTAATCCACCTTGGCCTGATTCTCCTCCACGGTAACACGAACGTGACCTGCACTTCCGAGGATGACGCCCCTGTAGCCATATTCCTCCGCGCTTCGCGTCCCGCCACTTGGATGACCGGGCTGCGGCACATCCTGGTAGACGATCCCATCCAAATCCTCTTTGACAAAAAGATGGTCGTGACCGTGAAACACGACGTTCACACCGTGTTTCACAAAAAGCTGATGCAGCGGCATCTCCCAGCCTGGACGGTTCTGTTTGAAGCCCTCGCTGCCGTCGGCGTTCTTGCCGCCCCATTCCATGTAGTCAGCAGGTTTGGCTCCACCCCGCACATCCCGCCCCAACCCGCCAACCAAGTGGTGAATGAACACGAACCTCATCGCCGCCTTGCTGCTCGCGAGCATGTGGGCCAACCAGCGATACTGAGTCTCGCCAAGCGTCATGTCCCAACCGGACGCTCCGCGTTGCATGGTCGCCCAAAAGGGATCAAGCCCGATGAAGAGCGCGTTGCCCCACTCAAAAGCAAAGTAGCTGTGCTTGTCGTTCCCATTCGTGGGATTCGGAAAGTAGGTGTGACGCTTGCCGAGCGACCACTCCGACATCACAGGATCACTGCCACGCTCGCCATCATGATTGCCCAGCACCATGAAAATCGGCACACTGTGCGCGACCCGGCCCATGTAATAGCGCTGCGCCTTGTATTGCGACTCTGCGCGGCGGAAGAACTTGCCGAATTTATCCACCATCGTCGTGTCGCCCAGGTCGATCATAAAATCCGGCTTATCCGCCAGCATGTTGTTCAGCGTTTGCTGATAAACCCGCACATCGGTGTTGTTGTCGAGATGCGAGTCCGCCTGCATGACAAAGCGGAAGCTCGATCCCGCCTTCCGCTGCGTTTGAAAGCTGCGCGTCGCATCCTGCACCGCCTCACCCCCCGCGCGGCGGTAAGTGACATGGTAGTTGTAGCGCGTGTCGGGCTTCAATCCGCCCAGAACCATGTTCTCAGGAACCCCAGCCTTCAGTTTCACCGCTGCCGTCTTTAAGCCGTCACCATACTCAATAAACGCCTCCATGTCCTCCCACGCCAACACGCTGACCGTCACCGATTCCGCACCCGGCCTGCAAAGCCACACATTGAACAAATACGGCGGCACCTCCGCCGGCTCCACCTGCCCTCCCTGACCCGCGCCCTGACCCTTCAGTTTGCCCTCGGGCGCAGCGACAATGAAGGCGATGGGCAGCAGCCCGATCAGTAACAGATAGCAGTGTTTCATCCCTTTAGTATCACCATGCAGGTCAGTAAAGCATCAAGCGCCTGGCAGAGTTATGTCAAGAAACTGTCAGTTTCAATCGGACCAAGTCGTGCACGCATGCCTAAAGCTCGTCCCCTCAAAATCCAATAATCAAAACTTTCTCGGCAAACGAGCCGCGTTCGTGGAGTGTGTCCATGAATGCCAGATAATGACAACGACGAAAGCCACGATCTATTTCTCCGTCTCTATGTGGAGCATGAGGAGGCTTTGCGCTGTTTTCTGCTTACGCTACTGCCCGGCCGCGAGGAGGCGCGGGAGGTGATGCAGGGTGTGGCCATGGTGCTGTGGCGAAAGTTCAGCAGCCTCTCATCGCCTTCGAATTTCCGGCCCTGGGCTTTCGGCGTGGCAAGGATGCAAGCCCTCACTTTCAATCGGGATCGACAGCGCGACCGCCTGGTCTTTGACGAGGAGGTGCTGGCCCTGCTGGCCGACGAGGCGGATCACGAGGCGGATGCCCACGCTGCCGAGCGCGCGGCTCTGGATGAGTGCCTTGGCAAGCTCGATCCCGCTCAACGCAAGCTCCTCGAGGCCGCCTACGAGCCAGGCACTCGCATCGACGAGCTGGCGGTGACGATGGGCCGCACACCCATGTCCTTCTACAAAGCGCTGCACCGCATCCGGCTGGCGCTAATGGATTGCACGCAACGGGTGCTCACACGCGAAGGCATAGCATGAACTCAGAATACAAAACCATGGACACACTTGAACTCATCCGCCGCACCGTGGACAGCACTGCATCTGCGGAAGACTTCCAAGTCTTGCAGTCAAGGCTGCTGAATGACTCCGAAACCCGTCGTCAGTATGCCCGCTACGCCAATTTGCACGCTGCTCTCAGCGACGGCCGTCTAGCATCTCGCCCAAATGCGGTTCCACCGTCAGCGCCTGCCGCGATCAAAGCCTTCTCCTGGCTCCATTGGCGCCCCATCACTGCTGTAGCCGCTGGGATCGTGATTGGATTGTTCAGCGCGACAGTCGTGTTTGGCTACGTGATGCCTCTGGCACGCTCTTTGACATTGCTGGAGGAGAGTTTTGAGGGAGCCTCTCCGCTGGCCTCGAAGGTGGTGCTGGAGCCGGGCGTGTGGCGCGGGGATCAGGCGGTGATCGTCAGCGCGGAACAGCAGGTGCAGCCCGTGAGCGGTCAGCGCATGCTGCGCTTTTTGCGGCAGGATCATCAGGGCAAAGCAAGGCTCGCAGGCGGTCATATCGCCGATGTGTATCGGCTCATTGATCTGCGCGGGCATCGCGACGATGTCGCCCAAGGTGACGTGGTAGTACAGGCTTCGGCCAGTGTGAATGCGATTCCCTTTTCCAATGAGGAGAAGTTCGGCTGTGCGATCTCGTTGTTTGCGCTGGATGCACACTCGGTGCCCGAAAGCGCAAGCTACATTGGCACTGCCTTGGAGAGTGAGGCAAATGCCATGGCTCGCAGCAGTCGCACCAAGTTGGACCGTGAACTTGCAAGCTGGCAGCGACTGACCACCGAGATGCGTTTGCCTGCCAACACGGACTACATCGTGGTGCGCCTGCATATCAGCCAATCTTTTGATTCGAATGGAGCACCCGTCTTCACAGGCAGCTATGCCGATGATGTGCGGGTAACACTCACTCGACGCTCTCCGCTGCCTTAAGGTCATGCCTTTTCGCCCTCCATACACCGCACCTCACTGATGAAACGCACCCACAATCGAAACAGTTCCCGCACGCTCAACATCGATTGCTTTCAATTAGCCGTCACCGGGCTCATCGCGGCATCTTTGTCCACTGCCCACGCTGATCCCATTCTGAACTCCTGGTTCACTCAAAACTCAACAAAGCTCGCGCGGGTCGTACAGACAACGAGCACCTCGACCGGCACGCGCAATACGAACGCTGTCACCACATGGCCAAGCGTGACGCCAAACAATAACACGGGTGCTGCGGCGCAAACGGTGCCGGTTTATGCCGATGTGCAACGCATCCACTACACAGCCACGGATGTGTATATCAATGCCAGCGGCCTCGCGTCCTACACAATGGGCCCGTGGCTCACGGCTGGCAATGGCTTGTTCGGCTTCTGGCCTCTGGCGCGGGATTATTCGACACGCATCACGCGCAATCCAGTGCCCGCGCCGACGAAGGCGCGCCACGGTGGCGGCATGATCGGCATGATGGTCAATGGCGTGGCCATCTATGATCTGGGCGATGCGTTCTCCTTCAACCAAACCAACACCACGGCTCCAACGGCGACCACCGTGACGGGCTCCGATGCCATGGGTGCGACGGGTGACGGCTTCTGGTCACGCGACGCACTGACGGTGGAGGTGGTGACGTTTGATCCGGGTTTTGCGCATCAACCGGGCAACAACGGCCAGTATCACTATCACGCCGAGCCAAAGGCGCTACGCTATCAACTCGGCGACAACATGACGGCCACGTTCAATGCCACCAACAACACCAACAGCTACACGGAGACCGATCCAAGCGGAACCGTGACGCCACTGCAGCACTCGCCGATCCTTGGCTGGTGCTTTGATGGCTACCCGATCTACGGGCCGTATGGTTACTCGTCAGCGATCGATCCAAACAGCGCGGTGAAGCGGATGCGCACGGGCTTTGTTCTGCGGAATGCGGCGAACAAGGCCACTTATGGCACCGCAGACATCGTCGCTGATGGGCGCACTACTTTGCCCAAATGGGTCGCCATCGCACATGGCTACACCTTCACGCCGAATGCGAACAACGACCACACGCTCACGCCGCTAAATGGGTATGGCCCCACGACGGCAACGCTGGCCCTGGGCCGCTACACGGGTGACTACGATTTTCTCGGGGATCGCGGACAGACGCAAGGCCCCACGGGCACCTTTGATCTCGATCAATACAATGGCCGCAACTGCGTCACGCCCGAGTTTCCGGGCGGCACTTACGCTTACTTCGTCACCATCGATGCCAGCGGGAACACGGCCTTCCCGCACATGATCAGCAAGCAATACTACGGCACTCAAAACGCTGCCAACAATGCCACCATCCCGGCCGGTGCTACCTTACTCTTCAACGGTGGCCCCAATAGCACCGAGAGCTTCAAGAGCGGCCCCGCGATCACGCCGGCGAATGGTAATGTCACGCTGACCTGGAGCAGCGTGGAAGGCGGCACCTATCAGGTGGAGGCCTCAAACAACCTCAGCACCTGGACACCGGTCGCCACGGGCGTTTCGGCGGCATCGAACAGCACTCAGACTTCATTCACAGAGAACGCCGCCGCTTTGCCCGCGAACAACACGAAGCGCTTCTACAAGGTCACACGCACCGCCACCGCTGCCTACGACCCTGCTTACACCGGACAATAAATCCATGAAACTCGCTCTCCTTCTCGGCCTCCTCACTGCCTCGGCCATCGCTGCAGAACCTAACTACTTCAGTGCAAAACCCGGAGCGCTTGCCAAATCGAAGCAGCAACTTGTCGCTGGCGATAAGCAACTCGCCAAAGCACTCAAAAAACTCATCAAAGACGCCGACAAGGCATTGGGCGAGGCACCACCCTCGGTGATAAGCAAAGACAAGCTGCCGCCCAGTGGCGACAAGCATGACTACATGAGCCTCGCGCCGTATTTTTGGCCGAATCCCGACACCAAAGACGGCCTGCCCTACCTGCGCCACGACGGCAAGGTGAATCCCGAAAGCCGCGATCCCAAAGCGAATGACAGCCCCACCATCAAGATCATGGGCGATAACGTGGAGACTCTCGCGCTGGCCTACTACTTCACCGGCAATGAAACATATGCCGAAGGGGCTGCCAAAGTGGCCCGCGTCTGGTTCCTCGACCCCGCCACACGCATGAATCCGCATCTGAAGTATGCACAAGCCATCATGGGCGTGAATGACGGCCGCGGCACCGGCATCCTCGAAGCTCTGCACATCTCTGTCGCTGCGGATGCGTTGGGTTTGCTCGCTGAATCCAAAGCCTGGCCCAAGGATGACCAAAAAGCGCTCAAGGAGTGGCTGCGCACCTACCACGACTGGCTCATTCAGAGCGATCCCGGGAAAGACGAGCACCGCGCCAAAAACAATCACGGCACCTTCTACGACGTGCAGGCCGTGCGAATCGCGCTCGTGATAGGTCGTATCGAACCCGCCAAGCGCATCCTCGAAGAAGCCAAACAACACCGCATTGCGGTTCAGATCGAACCTGATGGCAAACAACCGCTCGAACTAGACCGCACCACTTCCTTTAGCTACTCACGCTTCAATCTCTTCGCACTCACCGAACTTGCCACCCTGGGCGAACATGCCGGAGTCGATCTCTGGAACTTCACAACCGAAGACGGCCGCAGTATCCGCAAGGCAATCGACTTCATGCTGCCCTACGCCGACGTGCCACCAAAGCCTTGGACGCGACCGCAGATCAAAGACAAGCACGAGTCCGAGTTCATGCCCATCTTCCGCCAGGCCACCCTAGCCTATGGCGGCGATGCGTATGAGGCGGTCATATCCAAGTATGAGGACTCGCCCAGCAAGCGCTTTCAGCTCTTGATGGCCAAGTAAATCCATAACATCGAACCCTTTCATCATGAAACACTTGCTCACCCTCTTTTCGGCCATTTTCGTTCTTTTCGGCCAGACCCAAGCCGCAGATAAACCCAACGTCATCTTCATCCTCTCGGACGATCTCGGCATCGGGAATGTCAGCTGCTATGGCGCGGACAACTACAAGACACCGCACATCGACAAACTCGCGGCCGAGGGCACGCGGTTCACCCAGTGCTTCACGGCGGCGCTTTGCGGCCCGTCGCGGGCAATGATCATGACCGGGCGCTATGCCTTCCGCAACGGTTCGAGCAATCAAGACGCCTGCATGGTGATGCCCAACAAGGAACTACAACTGGCGCGGGTTTTCAAAAGCGCAGGCTATGAGACCTCCTTCATCGGCAAATGGGGACAACTTCCGGGCGATCCTGATGAGGCGGGCTTTGACGATTATCTGCGCTTCAACGGCAGCGGCGTTTACTGGAGCCGCAAGCCCGATAAGCTCGAAGAATACCTCGTGAACGGTCAGGAGCAGGAACTGGGCGTGAAGGAATACATGCCAGACCTCATGCACGAGCGTGCCATCCGCTTTCTGAAGTCCAGTCAGGACAAGCCTTTCTTCCTCTACTACTCCCTCGTCCATGTGCATGGCGACGTTCAGCCCACGCCCGATAGCTCAGCGGACAGCAAGGACCTCTTTGGCGACAACATCCTCTACATGGACAAACTCGTCGGTAAACTCGTCGCCGAACTCGATGCGCTGAAACTCCGCGAGAAGACGCTCATCATCTTCATGGGCGACAACGGCACCGGCAAAGGCCAGAACCCGCTGTCCACCATCGGCGGGCGCAATCTCTCCGGCATGAAGGGCAGCATGCTCGAATGCGGCGGCCTCGTGCCCATGATTGCCAATTGGCCAGGCAAGACACCCGCTGGCAAAGTCAGCGCTGACTTGATCGACTCGTCGGACTTTCTCACCACATTCGCGGAGCTCTCTGGCGGCAATTTGCCCAAAAACACGATCTTCGACGGTCACAGCATGGCCCCGCAACTCCGTGGTGAGGCCGGCCAGCCACGTGAGTGGGTCTTTAACCAACTCGCCGCCATGTGGTATGTGCGGGACGCGAAATGGAAGCTCAACGAGAAGAACGAACTCTATGACATGAGCGAGGCCCCCTTTGCCGAAAAACTCGTTGCTGGCGATCATCCCGCTCGCGCTAAACTCGCCGCCGTGCTTGCAAAATTGAACCCCGCAGGCGGAATCCCCGACAGTGGCGACGGCACCGGTCGTCATGCGAACAAGGACAAGAAAAAGAAGGGCGAGGAACCCATGAAGAAGCCCGAGACGCCGCCAACGACGCCTCTAACCGCGGAAGAGCAGGAGCGTGCCGCCAAGTTCGACAAACTCGACGACGCCAAGGCCGGCAAGCTCACCCGTGACTACTACACCACCCACCAATCCGATGCCGCTGCCGCTGCGGAGCGATTCGACAAATACGACAGTGACAAAGACGGCTTCGTGAGCCGTGAGGAATACATCCTCAAAGGCAAGATGACGAAGAACTAGTCTCAAATCCATCCCAACCATGAAAACGATTCTCACCGCCTTCCTGCTAACCCTACCCACGCTCCAAGCAGCGACTAAACCGAACATCCTTTTCATCTCCGTCGATGACCTGCGACCCCAGCTCGGTTGCTACGGAGACAAGCTGATCCAATCGCCCAACATCGACCGCATCGCCGCACGCGGTATCGTCTTCAACAAAGCCTACACTCAGCAGGCGGTGTGCAGTCCGTCACGCACGGCGATCATGACCGGTCTGCGACCCGATGTAACGAAGGTTTGGGACTTGGACACTCATTTCCGCCCAGCACAGCCGGATTGCATCACGCTGCCCCAGCATTTCAAAGCGAACGGCTATCAGTGTGAAGCGCTAAGCAAGATCTATCATAAAGGGCATGAAGACGGTCGCTCTTGGACCGCGCCGCATTGGTATCCGTTTGGTCGATCCGTGGACACCGATCTCGTGGACTGGACCAAGCAGATTGTCACCAAGCACGACGTCAACGTCTTGGAATACTCCTCGCCTGAAGCCAACGACACCTCGGTGAAAAAGAAGGACAAAGAAGCCAAGGCCGGGCCTTCATTTGAAATCAGCTCCAAGGACGATAGTGAGCTTCCTGACGGTGCCACAGCGGAAGAGGCCGTGAGGCGACTCGCAACGCTCAAAGCCAAGGGTCAACCCTTTTTCCTCGCGGTGGGTTTCTTGAAACCGCATCTGCCTTTCGTCGCACCAAAGAAATATTGGGACCTCTACGACCCCAACAGCATCCCGTTGCCGGCCATCGATCATCTCCCTGAAGGAGCCCCGCCGTATGTGGGCCACACCAACGGTGAAATTCACAACTATCCCGGTGTGCCAAAGGAAGACCCCATCCCTGCCGACTTCGCCAAGAATCTGCGTCATGGCTACTATGCCTGCATCAGCTACATGGATGCTCAGGTCGGGAAGGTGCTTGACGCGCTCGAAAAGGAAGGTCTCGCCGACAATACCATCATTGTCCTCTGGGGTGATCACGGCTGGCAGCGCGGTGATCACGGCTTGTGGCACAAGCACACCAACTTCGAACTCGCCACCCGTGCGCCGTTGCTCATCAGCGTTCCAGGTTCGAAGACCGCCGGTCAAAAGTGCTCCGCGACCGTCGAGTTTGTCGATATGTATCCCACTCTCGCCGAGCTGTGTGGCCTCCCGAATCCCACCGGTCTCTCGGGCCGCAGCTTGAAGGCCTTCATCAACAATCCATCGGCACCGTCCACCAAAGTCGCCATCAGCCAATACCCGAAAAAAGCCCCGGAAGGCCAAGTCATGGGCTACAGCATTCGCAACGACCGCTACCGCGCCACCTTCTACCGCCTACGCAACGGCTCCCAAGTCGTCGGCACCGAGCTTTACGATGAACAAAACGACCCCAACGAAACAGTCAGCCTCGCCAACAAACCCGAGCACAAAGACCTGCTCGAAACCCTCGCCAAACACCTCCCGCCCGTCGGCTCCGATGCCAAACCCGAAGGTTCGGAACCCGTGAAGAGCAAAAAGAAAAACAAGGACAGGCCCGAGGCTCCCACCACAACCGCCGGGACTGAAGATCGCGGTGCCCGCTTCGACAAACTCGACAAGGACAAGCTCGGCAAAATCACCCGTGACTACTACACCACCCACCAATCCGATGCCGCCGCTGCAGCCGAACGTTTCACGAATTGGGATACCGACAAAGACGGCTCCCTCTCGCGCGATGAATACATAAAGCAAGGGAAGTGACAACGAGGGTTAGCACGTGAAGCTTCGATGGGACTTTGAATGGCGTTTCGCAATGGCGAACCGGTGCGGGTTACGATCTCAGCACTACTTTTCGCCTCCTTTCTTCCCACCCTTGCCTCCGCCCTTCCTTGCAGGCTCCTTGGAGGAATCGTAGTTGGGATTCGGTTTGGGCATCGCAGCCCCCACTTCACGCAAATAGTCCGCAAGCTGTTTGGCAAGGCTTGTCGCCAGCTCCGGCTTGGCTTCAGCGAGGTTCCGACTCTCGCCGATGTCGGCTTGGAGATCGAAGAGCTGGTTTTGACCGGTTTCGTAGAAGTGAATAAGTTTCATGTTTCCACTGAAAATCGCCGAGTGCGGGGAGTCGCCCTGATAATGCGGAAAATGAAACACCAACTCCTCGCGAAGCCGCCCCACAGGATCGGACGAGCCACTCAGCAGATGCGAAAGGTCGCCGCCGTCGAGCTGTTTGGGCAGCGCTGCCTTCCCACCCGCCCAAC
>Ga0164293_10006310_pt1 | contig 10086 bp, 9 predicted proteins | sample GEODES118metaG_FD_111487 | JGI IMG/M metagenome (GOLD analysis project Ga0164293, IMG submission 111487) | Eutrophic lake water microbial communities from Lake Mendota, Wisconsin, USA - GEODES118 metaG | ecosystem: Environmental > Aquatic > Freshwater > Lake | place: USA: Lake Mendota, Wisconsin...
GGCCAATCCAAAAAGTGGAGCAGATCCGTATCCCCCTCCAACAAGTAAGGCATTTACAGGGTTCGTTGGAATTCCAAAGGCTTTACCAAGAGGTGCGACGATATCCAACTCGACGCCTTCTTCTTGAGCGCAGAGCCAGCGTGAACCCGATCCATGTGGGGCAACAATCAACTCCATCGCTCCACCGGAAGCACTTCCATGATTGATTCGAGAAATCGCAAAGGCTCGCCTTAGAACCATCTTTGATGATTCACCACCGACTGAGATTGCAACAAAATTTCCGGGTCGGCAGACTGAGGCAAGATCTCCGATTGCAAGGAGAATCTGATGGTATGCCCCAACCCGTTTATTGCTCAATATTGTTGCGTTCAATTGCGCCGCACTCTTATTAATACTGCTCATTAATCTCTCAACCAATCCTGAATTGGACGAACATCAAGATCGCCAGATTGCAGAACCTTTATTCCCTCTACAGCCGCGCTAAATCCAGCAGTTGTGGTGATGCAGGGAATGGATCTCTGAATTGCAGCAGTACGAATTGCCCAACCATCTGCCCGAGTTCCACGACCGACCGGAGTATTGATCACAAGATCTATCTCTCCTCCGTTGAGTAATTCAACAATCGTCTTTTCACCGTAAGGACCTGAACCCTCGGATGCCTTGCGTACCCTCGCGGTCATTACATCATGAGAAGCGAGAAAGTCGGCAGTTCCTGAAGTTGCAAATAGCCTAAATCCTAAAGCCGACAAAGACTTCGCAGATGCCAGACCGGATTCTTTATCTTTATCGGCTAATGAGATAAAGACCGAACCTGACTTTGGAAGAGAGCCAAATGCGCTGATCTGACTCTTGGCATAACTCGCACCGAAAGTCGAAGAAATCCCCATGACTTCACCAGTTGATCTCATCTCTGGTCCAAGTACCGCATCAACCCCACGCCCGTCCATTCGCCTAAATCGATTCCAAGGAAGGACAGCTTCCTTCACCGAGATTCCCTTAGCGACTCCATCTCCATTCGACGGGAGTGTGTGATCCTCGCGCAGCTGCGCAATAGTTGCACCTACTGAGATACGCGCAGCAGCCTTTGCCAGTGGAACTCCTGTTGCCTTAGAAACAAAAGGAACTGTTCTGGAAGCACGTGGATTAGCCTCCAACACATAGAGAGTGTCGGCAGATAACGCGAATTGAATATTGATCAAACCACGAACTCCAACACCCTGGGCAATTTTGAGAGTCGCCTCACGAATGAGCACAAGCTGTGCCGAAGAGATAGTCATTGCAGGAAGTACGCATGCGCTATCACCAGAGTGGATTCCGGCCTCTTCAATATGCTCCATTACTCCACCCAGGAACAACTCGTTGCCGTCATAAAGTGCATCTACATCAATCTCGATCGCGCTATCAAGGAATCGATCTACTAAGACGGGATGATCTGGAGTGATATCTGTTGCGCGTGCAATAAAAGAGGAAAGGGCAGCATCATCGTAGACAATCTCCATACCTCGGCCACCGAGAACGAATGATGGACGGACAAGAACTGGATATCCAATGCGATGGGCGATATCTAACGCTTGCATCTGCGACGATGCCATGCCGAACTCTGGTGCCGTCAAATTCACTGAGGCAAGTACATCACCGAAAGCTCCACGCTCTTCTGCCAAGTTAATTGCTTCAGGGCTTGTTCCAAGAATCGTAACGCCGGCAGCCTTGAGTCCAGCTGCCAATCCCAGTGGAGTCTGTCCGCCTAGTTGAGTAATAACACCAAGCACGGGACCAGCAAGTGTTTCGGCATGAACGACTTCTAGTACATCTTCAAGAGTGAGCGGTTCAAAATAGAGTCGGCTGCTGGTGTCGTAATCGGTAGAGACAGTTTCAGGATTGCAATTAATCATGATCGTTTCAAAGCCTGCCTCGCGCAGTGTAAATGAGGCATGAACACAGGAGTAATCAAACTCGATTCCCTGTCCAATGCGGTTTGGACCACTTCCAAGAATGATAACCGCTGGGGTAGTTCTTGGCTTTACTTCGCTCTCTTCCTCATAACACGAGTAATAATAAGGAGTAAAGGCTTCGAACTCGGCGGCACAGGTATCTACAGTTTTATAAACAGGACGCACGCCTAGATGAATTCGCGTCTTTCGTATCTCTTCTTCGGTGCTTCCTCGAAGAATCGCGATCTGACTATCTGAAAAACCGAACTCTTTTGCGAATCTGATGGCTTCAATCGTGAGCTCTCCTGGCTCGGCGATCTGACGTGCGGCAACGTTGATCAACTCGATCTGTGTAAGGAACCAGCGATCAATCTTTGTCTTTGCATAGACTTCCTCTACGCTTTTTCCTGCCCACAAAACCTGCTGCACTTGTTGTAGGCGATATTCAGTCGGAATAGAAATCTGATCCATAAGTGCTGAGGTTCGGGCCTCGGAAATGCTCTGTGGGAAGGTGAAGATTGACTCCTTCCTCTCCAGTGAACGCAAGGCCTTCATGAGCGCTTCAGGAAAAGATCTACCTATCGCCATCGCTTCGCCGACTGATTTCATCGTCGTCGTCAGGCGCGGATCCGCATCCTGGAATTTCTCAAAGGCAAATCGCGGAGCCTTAACCACTACATAATCAAGTGTTGGCTCAAAGGAAGCCGGAGTTACCTTCGTGATGTCGTTCTGAATCTCATCAAGTGTGTAGCCAATAGCAAGTTTTGTTGCGATCTTTGCGATTGGAAATCCAGTTGCTTTTGATGCCAGTGCACTGGATCGTGAAACTCGCGGATTCATCTCAATAACAATGATGCGACCATCATCAGGATTTACCGCAAACTGAATATTGCAACCACCGGTGGCGACTCCTACCTCACGAATGATCTCGATAGATAGATCGCGCAATTTTTGGAACTCAACATCTGTCAGAGTGAGCGCTGGTGCCACGGTGATTGAATCACCAGTGTGAACGCCCATAGGATCGATATTCTCAATCGAACAGACGATCACGACGTTATCCGTCGCGTCACGCATGACCTCTAATTCATACTCTTTCCAACCAATGATGGATTCTTCAAGGAGGACCTCTGAAGTTGGACTATGACGAAGGCCTGCACCAGCGATCTGATGTAGTGATTCTTCATTGAATGCAATTCCTGAACCTAATCCGCCCATTGTAAAAGATGGTCTGATTACTACCGGATAGTTGAGCAGCTTCACTGCTTCCAAAACTTCATGCATCGTATGACAGATAACTGATTTAGCCGATTCACCGCCAACCTTTTCAACGATAGTTCTGAAAATCTCGCGATTCTCGCCGCGTTCAATCGCGTCAACATCTGCGCCAATGAGCTTGACGCCGTAACGCTCTAGCGTGCCGGCTTTAAAGAGAGCGATTGCAGCGTTTAGAGCTGTTTGGCCACCTAGTGTTGCAAGAACGGCATCTGGACGCTCTTTGGCAATAATTCGTTCGATGAATTCCTGAGTTATTGGCTCTATATAAGTCGCGTCAGCAAACTCCGGATCAGTCATAATTGTTGCTGGATTCGAATTAACAAGTACGACGCGGATACCTTCGGCACGAAGTACACGGCACGCTTGTGTTCCCGAATAGTCAAATTCGCAGGCCTGTCCAATCACAATAGGGCCAGAGCCGATCACCAAAACACTCTTTATCGATGGATCGAGAGGCATTAGATTGCACCAGCCCTTCGCGGAAACTTCTCCATCACAGAAACAAATTGATCAAAAAGATAGGCCGCATCGTGTGGACCTGCTGCTGCCTCTGGATGATACTGAACGCTAAATGCACCGCGTTCAAGAAGTTCGAGTCCTTCAACAACACCATCATTCAGACATACGTGGGTTACGTGCCCTGGGCCAAACACTGTCGTGAATTGAGCATCGGTAGGCGCTTGAATTGCGAAACCATGGTTGTGAGAAGTAATTTCAACTTTACCAGTTCGCTTATCGATAACCGGTTGATTAATGCCGCGATGTCCAAACTGCAATTTGTACGTTTCAAAACCCAGTGCTCTACCGAGAATCTGATGACCAAAGCAAATACCGAAGATCGGAATCTCTTCCGTGAGTAGCTCGCGCACGAGGCTTACAGTTTCCGTCATTGTTGCGGGATCACCCGGTCCGTTCGAGAGAAAAACGCCATCTGGATTCAAGGCCACAATTTCAGCAAAAGTTGCATTGTATGGAAGAACGTGTGTCTCGATGCCGCGCGCTGCCATAGCGCGAGGTGTTGCTCCCTTGATGCCCAGGTCGATAGCTACGACTGTAAACTTCTTCACTCCTTGTGCTGGGATCGTGTACTTCTCAGGAGTTGAAACATCGGCGCTCAGGAATGATCCAACCATCTGACCGCTCTTTCGCACTTCGATCACCATCTCTTCACGAGAGAGCTCGAGGTCTGAGAAGATTCCAACGCGCATTGCTCCACGATCGCGCAAGTGGCGAGTCAGCGCACGTGTATCTATCCCAGAGATACCAACAATATTCTGATCTATTAGTACATCTACCAAATCAACCTCGCTACGCCAATTACTTGTAACTGGTGACGGATTTCTTACAACAAAACCCGAGACCCAAATTTTTGAACTCTCATTATCGAAAGCATTCATTCCAGTATTTCCAATGTGCGGCGCGGTCATCACGACTACCTGGCGATGATAAGAAGGATCCGTCAGTGTCTCTTGATAGCCAGTCATTCCAGTTTGAAAGACAGCTTCTCCAAATGTGCGACCTGTCGCTCCCCAGCTTTTTCCCTCGAAGATACGACCATCATCTAGAACGAGAAAGGCTTTACTCATTCGCCTCTCCCATCTTGATAGACGATCTCACCATGAAAGAAGGTAGCAACAACGCGGGCTGCAAATTCCATTCCATGAAAAGGAGTATTATGTGATTTGGATTGCAATTGATCACGATCTACGCGGTACGGCGCTTTAGGATTAATCACAGTTAAGTGTGCTGGCGCGCCTATAGCTAAATCGCGTCCGTGATCGGTGTATCCACCAATACGCGCTGGCGCAACGCTCATTCGATTCTGAACTCCCGCCCAATCCATTAAACCAGTTTCAACCATAGTTGCTGCGACGATCGAAAGTGCATGCTCTAAACCAAGCATTCCGAAGGCCGCTTCTTGCCACTCGCACTCTTTGCTCTCGCCAGGATGTGGTGCGTGATCGGTTGCCACAATATCAATAGTCCCATCGGCTAATCCGTGACGAAGCGCCATTACATCTGCCTCAGTTCGAAGCGGTGGATTCACCTTGAATATCGGGTCATAACTTCTCGCGCTCTCATCGGTTAAAAGAAGATGATGAGGAGTTACCTCAGCTGTGACATCGATCCCGCGGGCTTTCGCCCATCGAATAATTTCCACACCACCTGCCGTTGTGAGATGGCAGATGTGCAAGCGAGAACCTACATGCTCCGCCAGTAAAACATCTCGAGCGATAATCGCCTCTTCGGCGACGGCTGGCCATCCCTTTAAACCCAACGTCGCACTCACAATTCCCTCATTCATTTGAGAACCAGATGTGAGTGCAGGCTCTTGGGCGTGCTGGGCGATAACTCCCCCAAATTTTTTCACATACTCAAGTGCGCGACGCATCACGAGGGGATCGCTTACGCAATTTCCATCATCGCTAAAAACTCGTACGCGTGCTACCGAATCGGCCATCGCACCAATCTCTGCAAGTACCTTGCCTTCAATTCCTTGGGTCACTGCACCGATAGGAAAAACATCAAGGAGTCCAGCGCTCTTACCTAACCGATACACCTGTTCGACTACACCGGCGGTATCAGCGACTGGAGAAGTATTTGCCATTGCCGAGAGCGCAACATAGCCGCCCTTAACGCCAGCGCGTGAACCCGTAAGAACTGTCTCTGAATCTTCTTTACCCGGTTCGCGGAGATGGGTATGCAGATCAACAAGACCGGACATGAGGATCATGGAAGATGCATCAAAGATAAGGGCATCAGTATCAGTCAATGATGGAGCTACTGCTTGAATGACGCCACCCTCAATCAGCACATCGCAATTTCGACCATCTGCGAGCGTTGCACTCTTGATCAGAGTTTTTCTAATTTCTGTACCCACTATAGCCCCGCTTCAATCGAAGTATCGCCAGCTAAAAGAAGATACAGAATCGCCATTCGTACGCTGACACCATTTGTTACCTGCTCAATAATTACTGATCGTGCGCTATCCGCACTATCGGCAGTGATTTCTAACCCACGATTCATTGGACCTGGGTGCATCACAATTGCCCCAGGATGGAGTGAATTGAGACGCTCTGTATTCAGTCCGAAATATCGTGAGTACTCGCGTGCATTTGGAAAAAATAGTTCGTTCATTCGTTCTTGCTGAACTCGTAGCATCATCACAGCATCTACTGACTCAAGAACCTGATCAAAATCATAAGAGACCGTCACTGGCCAGCTTTCAACGCCCACTGGAAGAAGCGTAGGTGGTGCAACAAGAGTTACATGTGCACCCAATTTAGTGAGTAGTAAGACATTAGATCTCGCCACGCGAGAATGAAGCACATCGCCGACTATAGCTATTCGCAATCCTTGTAAATCTTCCCGCCCCTGCGACAAGTGCTTACGAATTGTGAATGCATCGAGAAGAGCTTGACTTGGATGTTCGTGAGTTCCATCGCCAGCATTAATCACAGCCCCTGACATCCATTCGCATGCCGCAAGACGTGCGGGAGCGCCTGATGCACCATGTCGGATAATTACTGCATCCGCACCCATAGCCTGCAGAGTTTGCGCTGTATCTTTCAGCGATTCTCCCTTGCTTACACTTGATCCTTTCGCCGAAAAATTGATGACATCGGCCGAGAGTCTTTTTGCTGCAGCTTCAAATGAGATTCTCGTTCTCGTTGAATCTTCGGCAAAGAGATTCACGATTGTGCGTCCACGAAGGGTAGGTAGCTTCTTCATCGGTGTATCGCTAACTCGTGCCAATTCGGTAGCTGTATCCAATATTCTGATGGCATCGCCCCGACTGATGTCGGCAATAGATAAGAGGTGCTTCATGCTGGGCTCCCATCTGAGATGAGGACGTCATCGATTCCATCAATCTCGGAGAGAAGAACCTTGACCGACTGTGAAGTCGATGTCGGAATATTCTTTCCTACAAAATCTGCGCGAATCGGTAACTCACGGTGTCCGCGGTCAATTAGCACGGCGAGTTGCACTCGCGAAGGACGACCGATATCACCGAGAGCATCGAGGGCTGCTCGGATCGTTCTACCTGAGTAGAGAACATCGTCGACAAGAATCACTGTTCGATTTTCTATGCCAAGAGGAGGAATACTGGTTGGCATTAGTGCACGTGGCGCTTTAAGTCGAAGATCATCGCGAAAAAGCGTTGTATCAAGGGTTCCGACTTGGATGGCTGAGCCTTCGATCTTCTCGATCAGCTGCCCAAGACGCAAGGCCAGATGAGCGCCGCGAGTGGGAATTCCCAGAAGAGTAATTTGCGAAGCCCCGTTATTGCGCTCACAAATTTCATGGGCGATACGAGACAAGGCGCGAGAGATATCTGGCGCAGGCAAGACAGAACTCATTTAAATCTCCTTCCCCGCCTCGCAGGACGGGTCTTAAAGGATGCGGCGAAAGAGTACCACCAGAGATCTCGGCTCTGTGGATATCCATGAGCCTGAGCGAGTCATGCCCTCTACTCTGCACTCCATGCTCACTATCGATATGAATGAGATCCGATCACGGATTCGTGCCGCCCGCATATCCCGCGGATGGAGTTTGGCCGAGTTCGCTGATCACTCCGCCGGCGCGATCACGGCCGTTGCTATGGGTTCTTATGAGCGGGGCGGAAGAACTCTCTCGACTCCTAAGTTACTCACAATCTGCCACGTTCTCCAGATATCACTCGTTCATCTCTTGGCCTCAGAACAGGATCTAAAACCCGGTCCAATCACTGACCGACATATCTATGACCTGCGATTACTTCAAGCGCTCCCTCACAGCCCCGAAAAGAACCTTCTACTTTCCTATATCCGAGAGATCATCAAAAAGAGAGGTGACTGGAAAGGTGAAGTGATCTCACTACGTAAAGGCGATATAGAAAATCTCGAACGGATCTTCACGGTTAGCGAGGAAGTTAAGAGTGCGAACTATCCGGCATGGGTCGAAGCCCAAAGGATCTCACTACAGAAAAGCTAGAGAGCGAGACTCGATTTAATTGAGGCAATTCGTCCGAGCACGCCGTGAATATAACCGGCAGAATCATCTGTGCTTAAATCTTTCGCAAGACTCAGTGCTTCATCGATAACAATGGCATCGTCCAAATCTGGAGACCAGAGGATCTCATAAATTCCTAGGCGCAAAATATTGCGATCAACCGTTGGCAACCGATCCATATCCCAGCCCTGCGCATAGGTAGTAATCAACTCATCTATCTTGCGTTTATGCGTATGGATACCTTCGATGAGTGATTTTGTATATTCACGGATGGGGCGTGCTTCTGGACCTTCCTCTTCAACATCGCGGGAAGAGAGAAGTTCAAGAAGATCACTGCTGCGAATATCTGACTCGTAGAGAAGGTCTAGCGTCTGCTTCCGTGCTTTACTGCGAGCAGACACTAGTTTGCGCGACCTAGATACGATCCATCACGAGTGTCAACAAGAATCTTCTCGTCTTGCTTAATAAAGAGCGGAACTTGTACTTCAATGCCCGTCTCGACTGTTGCTGGCTTCGTTCCTCCAGAAGACCGATCTCCCTGAAGGCCAGGTTCGGTATATGTAACAAGCAACTCAACTGATGCAGCCAGTTCAATATAGAGCGGATTTCCCTCATGAATAGCTACGATCGCTTCGGTGTTCTCCAGCATGAACCTTGAGGCATCTCCAACGGTTGCTGCTGAGATAGTCATCTGATCAAAGTTTTCGTTATCCATAAAAACGAAATCGTCGCCCTCTTTGTAGAGGAAATTCATCTCTCGCTTCTCGAGAATTGCAACCTCAACCTTAACGCCAGCATTAAAAGTTTTATCTACAACTTTGCCGGTCATTACTTGCTTAAGCTTGGTGCGGACGAAAGCAGGACCTTTACCTGGCTTTACATGCTGAAACTCAACAACAGTCCAAAGTTGCCCTTCAATATCTAGGGTCATGCCATTCTTAAGGTCATTTGTTGTTGCCACAGTAGAGCTCCAGTTCATTGCGACAGCGATCTGCCATCCGCTTCAAGAGGTGAAGTTTACCCCATTAGAGATTACGAAATGAGTGTCTTGAGCGCTGCTAAAGCGAGCGAATATGAATTTGGGCCGAAACCGCCGATTGTCCCATTTGCTACCCCTGAAATTACCGAGGTATGTCTGAACTCCTCGCGTGCAAGTGGATTTGAGAGGTGTACTTCGATGAGTGGCGCATTCACCATTTCTGCAGCATCACGGATTGCATATGAGTAATGGGTAAATGCTGCTGGATTGATAATCACCGGAGTATTGGAATCAGCTGCTTCATGAAGCCAGCCGATAATTGTTGCCTCATCATCACTCTGTCGAACATCAGCGTCAAAACCATTGCTCTCTGCAGCGCTTCGAATATGAGCTTCTAGTTGTGGGTAACTCATATCTCCGTAGATAGATGAATCGCGAATATCTAGCCTAGAAAGGTTAGGTCCGTTAATTACTAGAACTTTCATGAACATACCTTCTCATATGCGCGAACCAGATCTGCTTGCGCCACATCTGAGATTCGGTCAGTTTTTCCAATCTCTGAAATTGTTACAAAACGCAGTACATTTCCTCTAGATTTTTTATCCATGGCCATGAAGGCTCTCAACTCTGGCCAATCCCCCGCCGAGTAAGTCAACGGAAGATCTAGCCCAGATAGAACGGTGAAGTGGAGATCGCGAACCTCATCAGAGATAAGACCAAGTTGTGATTGCAAATGAGCCATAAAGGCCATCCCTATCGAGACACATTCACCGTGACGGAGATTAAATTTAGAATGCTTCTCAACTGCGTGGCCAAAAGTATGTCCATAATTGAGAATCTCACGATCAAAACTCTCCTTGAAATCATTGCCGACTACATCTGCTTTGACCTGAACGGCTCGCTTTA
>Ga0164293_10006313_pt1 | contig 10085 bp, 12 predicted proteins | sample GEODES118metaG_FD_111487 | JGI IMG/M metagenome (GOLD analysis project Ga0164293, IMG submission 111487) | Eutrophic lake water microbial communities from Lake Mendota, Wisconsin, USA - GEODES118 metaG | ecosystem: Environmental > Aquatic > Freshwater > Lake | place: USA: Lake Mendota...
GACTGGCGATTCGCTTCATCAACAAGCGTTTCATTCCAGATCGCCGTGGTGTGCTCCACCGCATCGTTATAAATAAGCATGATGCCCTGCGCATCATCGATGGTTGCATCACGAATAAGCATTCCTTTTCCCCACATTTAATTGCCGAACTCTCGATTACGAAATAACGTAGAATTCTACTTGTCTCGTTAGTAGCGGGAGAGCACACAGGCCGCCTAGGCACTGCTGTCGCCGAAGGAGCAACCGCCCCGGAAACTCTCAGGCAAAAAGAACCGCTACTTCTTTGACACTCTGAAGAGTTGCTGAACCGCACAGGTCAGCACACCGAAGGAGCAAGCCTGACTCAAGAGCAACTCTTGAGGCTGCGAATCTCTCAGGTCCTGCACAGAGGGGGCGCGCACTTGAATCGCAAGTGCGCTCACCTCTATTTGTGCGCAAGGACTTATCTCATGTTTAAAAGAATCGCTGTCATCGGTGGCGGTATCACTGGCGTCACCACAGCCTATGCGCTCGTCAAGCGCGGTTTTCACGTCACGCTGTTTGAAAAACACCGCTATGCAGCGATGGAGACTTCGTTTGCCAATGGCGGCCAGCTGTCTGCATCGAATGCAGAGGTCTGGAACCACTGGTCCACGATTTTAAAAGGGCTTAAATGGATGTTGACACGCAGCGCCCCACTACTCGTCAACCCTAAGCCAAGCTGGCACAAATTAAGTTGGTTCGCTGAATTCTTATCTGCCATTCCGAGCTACAGAGCCAATACCATCAAGACGACGCAGCTAGCCATTGCCGCGCGTGAATATCTTTTTGAATGGGCCACTCAAGAAAACATAATTTTCGATCATCAAACAAAAGGGATCTTGCACATCTATCGCGACAAGCAAGGCTTTGATCATGCGCAAACGGTAAGCGAACTGCTCAGGCAAGGCGGCCTCAACCGGCAGGCCGTCACTCCCGAAGAGATGCGTGCAATCGAACCCACTCTTGCCGGCAAGTACTACGGGGGATTTTTTACCGAGGACGACTCAACCGGTGATATCCACAAGTTCACCACCGCGCTCTCTGAATCTATCGAGCGCTTAGGAGTGGTTTGCAACTATGGTCACGAGGTCTCACGCGTGAGGCAGTCAGGTGCAAGCAAGCTCGTCAGCTCGCTGACAGACCAAGGTCAAGAAACAGATCGCTTTGATGCGGTGGTCGTGTGCGGCGGCACAGCAAGCCGTGACTTGGGGGCACAACTCGGCGATCGCGTCAATATCTACCCAGTAAAAGGCTATTCCATCACAGTCAATTTGGACGATGCGCAAAGTCAGTCTGGCGCGCCGCAAGTCAGCCTGCTGGATGACGAGACCAAGCTTGTGACCAGTCGCTTAGGCAAAGGCCGGTTCCGCGTCGCAGGGACTGCCGAATTCAACGGCTATAACCGCGACATTCGAGCCGATCGCATTGCGCCGCTGGTTAAGTGGGTGAATCAATGTTTCCCGCAGATCAACACAAGGCATGTCATCCCTTGGGCGGGGCTGCGTCCAATGTTGCCGAACATGCTTCCCAAAGTAGGGCCGGGCAAACATCCCGGCGTGTTTTACAACACAGGCCACGGCCACCTCGGATGGACCCTATCCGCCATTACCGCGGAGGCCGTTGCTACGTGCGTTGTACAAGCTAAATGACATGCCCTGGGATTTTCAGATCAAGCGAAATTAGAGGCTAGGGATAAATGAACACAGAACGATAAATGAACACTTCGAAAAATAATTTATTTGTTCTGGTTGATTCCAGCAAGAGCCCAGTCATATTGTGCAGGGCGCTCAACGGCTCCTGGTCGAATGTGACGTATTTGAGCGAGCGCCTCGATTGGATCTGCACCTCGCTCAACCATCAGTCGAAGAGCAATCATGCCTGAGCGTCCTATCCCCGCATAGCAGTGGATGAGAACCTTGCGATCATCATCGAGGAACTGATGCAAGCGTAGTGACAAGTCACTCCATCTCTCAGTTTGGGATACCGCTGGTATCCCATAGTCTTCGATTGGGAAGTGATGCCACGGGAGTCCTAGGCGCTTGAGCATCATAGGTAACTGCTCTGCACCGTGCTGATTTAACTCTTGATCAGGCGTTAGCGTTAGTACACATGCACAATCGAGTGCAATGATCTCCGCGATATCGTCATTCAGGCTAGTGACCGATCCAGGCATTCTGGATAGCGCAATTTCACCTACTGGGTTCAATTTACATCGAGAAATGGTGAACGGTGACATGATCAATGCCTTGCAATGGTTGACTGACCAATTAGGCGATGACGCAAAATTCGTGAGAGGGTGTCGATCACTGCGACTGTTATTAATACCAGCACAATAATGTATGCAACCTCACGCCAAGCGCTGATCATCATTCGATCCATCAAGAAGAATCCAATACCACCTGCACCTACTACTCCTAAGATAGTGGCTGAGCGAACATTTGATTCCACAAAGTACAAACTATTTGCCAAGAATACCGGCATCACTTGAGGTAACACCCCAAATAAAAGCGTTTGCAAACGACTGGCTCCAGTTGCACGCACACCTTTAGATTGCTCCGCATCTGTATTCTCGAGTGCCTCTGCATACAATTTTGTCAAGATTCCCGTATCGTTCATGGTGATTGCTAAAATGCCTGCAAAAGGACCCAAGCCAACGACCCCTACAAAAAATATTGCCCACACCAAGCTATCCAACCCGCGCACGACGTCACTTGATCGTCTGACAAAAAACCGGACAGGTCCTATGGGCATAATGTTTCGAGCGCCCAGCAATGCGAGTGGTATCGCTAATATTGACGCCACAAGCGTCCCCAAAAATGCCATCGAAACAGTTTCAGCAATGGCGAATAAATATTCAGCCGTACGACCTTTTGACTCTGGTGGAATCATCAGACCAAAAACATCTACTAGTTTTATTGATCCTTTGTATAAACGCTCTAGTGTCACATCCAGTTCAGCAAGTCCTAGTAAAAATAATACAGTCACTACGAATATCACGACATAACCACGCCAGGCGGAAAGTCCTCTGCGCGGATAAAGTTCAGGTCGAAGTGCTCGCCAAGATATTGGTATAGGATTATTCATGTGTCATAACTCATATTGCTTTGAGGTTGTCTCGCCCAATCACACGTCCGCGTACCCATGAGCAAAATGTGTCAATCGCAATCACGGCAACGATCAACATGATGACGATCGCTGAAATATCGGTATGATTAAAGCTCTTTACAGCTGTGTATAGTTCCTGACCGATACCACCTGCCCCAACAAATCCTAAAATTGAAGCAGCACGAACGTTGATTTCCAAGCGCAGTAATCCATACGATAAGTAATCTGGAAGGACCTGGGGCGTGACACCATACAGCATGGTTTGACTCCAACTTGCTCCAGTTGAACGCACACCTTTGACTTGCTCGAGGTCGACGTTCTCAGCGACGTCGGCAAATAACTTTCCCAGCGCCCCCATTGAGTGCAATCCAATTGCGAGAACGCCTGCAAGCGGACCTAATCCAAATGAATAAACAAATAACACAGCAAATACCAACTCAGGCACTGTTCTTGCGAGCTCCATCAGTCGACGTGTGAAAAATGTGTATGAAGGATGAGGTGAAAGATTTCGAGCAGCTAAGAATGAGGCAATATATCCAAATACTATTCCTATCAATGTTGCGTAAATTGCAATCAATATCGTTTGCCAGAGGGCTGCTAGCCAGGTCCAACCATTCCAGTACCACCGCGTAAGATCAGGCCAAAGTGTTGCCCATGACAATTCCGGAACCATTCTTCCAAAATATGAAGTAAATCTGGGCAATCGATCCCAAAGATGAACAAGGTTAACCTCTCCAATCACTGAAGAAATCCCTATCAAAATCATCATCAGGAGCGAGGCGATCACCCATTGACGACGTAATTGTGATCGTCTGTGCGTAAATGCTTCATGAAATCTTTGACGCGCTAGAGCGGCGTTAGTTAAAGAATGATTCAAATGCAAAGCACTCTGATGATAATCATTGCCAGCAACCATGATGTTTTTTTGACTCACCGAGCATCTTCGAGTTCGGTTAGGCTGCCATATACCTCGACAAGCTCCTCTTCACCTAAGTCAGAGCATGCTCCGTCAAAAACAATTTTTCCAGCATTCAGGCCAATGATTCGATCACAATACTCTTTAGCCAATGGGACAGAATGTAAATTGCAGAGCACGGTAATGTCTCTTTCTTGATTGATCGTACGAAGAGCGTCCATGACGGATTTAGAGTTGATTGGATCAAGAGAAGCAACAGGTTCGTCGGCTAGGATAATTTTGGGTTCTTGTACAAGCGCACGTGCGATTGCAACGCGCTGCTGCTGACCACCAGATAATTGATCTGCTCTTTTTAAAGCCTGATTATCCAGACCCAATGTGTATAAAGCGTCAATCGCACGATCTCGATCTTCCTCCGAAAACCGACCAAAGAGCTTAGGCCATCTTGGAGGATGATTGAGTCTGCCCGTCAACACGTTGGTCAATACATCTAAACGATCGACTAAGTTGAATCGCTGAAAAATCATCGCACAATTGCGACGCCAATCTAGTAAGGCATCACCATTCAAGCGCGCGATATCAAGACCTTCGTAGAAGATCGATCCAGAACTTGGGTCCAGCAAACGATTCGTCAAATTTAATAAGGTCGATTTTCCCGCACCGGAGCGACCAATAATCGCGACCATCTGACCACGAGGCACCTCGAAACTGACCCCAGAGACTGCAATCGACTCTCCGAATCGCCGCTCCAGGTTTTTAGTGACTAACAAACCTGGAGCAGAACGAGCTTGATTCGGGATCATTTCTTCTTTTCGGCTTGGCGAAGCGCAATGAAGTCTACATAAGCTTCATGATTTGTTGGAGCGATCCCTCCAAAAATATTGCTCCCAACAACCGCCCAAGCTGCCTTATCATTTTCAGGCATCTTGATTAGACACTCACTGATCTTAGCCTTCATGGCTTCTGGATAGCTTTTACGTGTAGTGAAAGGAGCATTAGGAACACGAGGGGACTCGTAAATAAAGCGAATGTCATCGAGCTTGATTGTGCCAACAGCTGCGGCACGAATATGCGCGCCTGCGGTTGGTGAGTAATACCAGTTTGTTGCCGCATCAACTGTACCGTTTACAACAGCGACCAAACTATTGTCATGTGAGCCAGTTTGGACTAACCGACTAAAAAGGATGGGTTCGTTTTTGGCTGAAACATAGCCCTTTTCTCTGAAGTAGTGCATGGGCAACACATAGCCCGAAGCAGAAGTTGGAGTGGGCCAACCCATGGACTTACCTTTAAGATCTTCAATTTTTTGATATGGAGAGTTTGCCTTCACCACAACGACCCACTTGTAGCCCAGTTCGCCGTCTTTTGACATATCCATCGCCACCGGCTGGACATCGCCTTTCAGTAAGTCATGCGCAATGGCATACTGAGCAGGTCCAAGCCAAGCGAGCTGAACATCACCCTGAACCATGGCTTCGATAACCCCAGAGTAGTCATTTGTAACGCGCATTGTCACCTTATCAATTCCCATGCATTTGGCAAGATACGGCCCCATGGGTGCCCAGCGCAGATTGCCTGACTGGATGTTTTCACCTGAAGCGATGCCAAACGTTATAGATTTGTATTTTGTACGCCAGTCATCTGAAGCGACAGCGTGAGAGGACAAGAGGGCAATAAACGATAGGGATAGGGCGAGGCGTTTAATCATGATGACTCCTAAAAGTGGGGAATTAACCCAATGATTGAAGTCTTTTGTTGTTACGTAATCATGACACGCCTACCCATCACCATTGAGGTACAGACCTGATCCTATACTAGGCACAGCTGTGCCAATCATGGCGTCACGCGTAACAAGTGCCTCGAGCTGGGCTTCTGTCATGAGCGCAGTCCCTTTAGGCCGAAGGGGCAGAACCAAATAGCGAACGTCTGCTGTACTGTCTGCCACGCGAATTTCGGTGGAGGTAGGGATTTTTGTACCAAACTCCTCAAGTACCGCGCGCGGATCTACCACTACTCTGGACCGGTACTCTGTCGACTTGTACCAAGCAGGAGGTATTCCCAAGAGCATACGCGGATAACAGGAGCACAACGTACAGACCACCATGTTATGCAGCTCAGGGGTGTTTTCTAAAACCACCAATTCCAGTGGAGTGTTAATCGTCAAATCAAAGGTTCGATTAATTGTCTCAAGTGGCTTGGCAAGCAGCGCCTGTTTAAATACTGGGTCTGTCCACGCCTTCGCAACAACCTTCGCACCCAGCGCTGGGGTTCGGCTGTCTTGAATATCAATCTGCTGAGCGATTTGCGTTGCAGTGACAACGCCCTTTTCATCTAACAACTCCCTCAAGGCTTGCTCAAGATAGCGGTCATCACTCTCGGGTTCATGATCCGCATTAATCGGGTGGTGGTCATGGTCGTGGTCATTGTCATGGTCATGGTCGTGATCGTGACCATGATTGTGCTCATGAGGATTAGAGTTCGTCATGCTATTGCTCCTTGGTTGGCATTAACCAATGCTCGTAAAGATCAGCCATGACACAGTCACGCTCAGAGCCTTTATATTGATCCCAGATGCTGGTTTGTTTGAAACGCACGCGATAGAGCCACACCTTAGGAAGTCCTGGCTTATGAAAGGCAAGGAGGGAAGGGTTGTGGTAGTGGCCGACTAGCTCGACCACCTCGCCCGACGTCCCACGCAGGTAGGTTGGTGTGCGGCAGTGCGCTTCCGGAGGGCCGAGCTTGACCATGACACGATCTCCTGCTTTAAAGCTTGGTTTGGGGGCATCTGCGAAATGGTCACTCATGGTATTTAATTTTTCCTCTTTTTTATCGCATCAATTCGTTCAATAATCTCGGCCTCAGACACAATCCCCTGCTCGATGAGCAGCTGACGAATCGCCTTCAGCCATTTCTCGTAATACCCGCGCTTAGTGTAGTCATCCGCAGTGTTTTCTTCGATAGCTCGTCGCAAGGCGTCAACAGAAAAGGCATGGACCTTTGGGCTCGTCAACAGCATCAACATTGCATCAATGCGTTTCTCAAAAAAAGTTGGGTCATGCTCTTCATGGTCAATCGGTGTGCTTGGCAGCCCTCCGACATCATTCACTTTTCGCTGCATCACTGGTTCCTTTTGATTAATCTTGAAAAATTTGAATGAAATCTTTCTCAAGAACAAGACTGATTGCGGCACCACTTTCAATTTGCCCGTGCGTGAGAGATCTAGGGCTTACAGCAGCACGAAAAATATGGTCGTCCGTTGTTTTGATCAAAACCTCCATCAGACTACCTTTGTAGACGGTTTCGTGAACCGTACCACTGACGCTCGCGCGCGGAGAATCCGCCACAGCACGCTCGATTGAAAGGTGCTCAGGTCGAATACCAACCAAAACGTTTTGGTTAAGTTGAAAATCAGTGCGGTTAAGTACCGTCTGAAATCCACCCGGACCACTTACAGTCACCCCGTCCTCACTGACGTGCGTCACAGTACAGCGAAACAAATTCGAGCTTCCCAAAAAATCCATTACATCCCGATGCTTCGGACGGTCATACAAAGACTGCGGTGTGCCTATTTCGCGTATCTTCCCGCCAAACATAACGGCAACACGGTCCGCAAGTGACAAGGCTTCCTCTTGGTCATGCGTCACAATAATAGTCGTGACGCCCAATTGTTTTTGAAGCTGCTTGAGCTCGACTTGCATTTGGTCGCGCAACTTACGGTCCAAGGCCCCCAGAGGCTCATCCAGCAGGAGAATATCAGGCTTGATCACCAGTGCCCGCGCAAGCGCAACTCGCTGTCGCTGACCACCTGAAAGGCTTTGAGGCATACGATCCTTAACATGATCAAGTTGAACCATCTCAAGGAACTGATGGACCAGCTTTTCAGACTCGGAATCACTACGCTTTCGCATGCGTAATCCGTACCCCACATTTTGGGCGACGGTCATATGCGGAAATAGCGCATAGTCTTGAAACACCAAACCAACATTACGTCTGTTGGGAGGCAAGTCGACGCAGGACTGACCCGATATACGCACATCCCCCGCCTGCGGATGAATAAATCCAGCGATTGTTCTTAATGTTGTAGTCTTACCGCATCCTGAGGGACCTAACAAAGCGACGCATTCACCTTTTGCAATAGAAATGTTGACATCATGCAGAATTTTCTGGCCATTGAGCCATACATTAATATCTTCTAGTTCGAGTCCGCTCATAGGGTTCTATTATTGAATTGAATAGGAAACGATTCGATAACGACGCTCGGCATATGCAATGATCAAACTAATCACGATTACATACAGAGTCGAGAACGCAGCCGGAGTCGGATCAAGATTTTGGGAAATGTAGTTGAAGACTTCGATCGGCATGGTGCTAAGGCCACCGCGCACCAGGAAAACACTGATCGGATAGTTATCAAAACTGATTAAAAACGCAAAAAGAAAACCACTAATCAGACCGGGTTTCATTTGAGGCAATGTCACGGTCCAAAAGGCCTTGAACTTACTCGCGCCCAGCGAGGTAGCCGCCTCCTCTAACGAAGGATTCATCAGCGTCAAGGACGCAAGCAGCGTTCGAATGGGGTAGGCAATCACTAGGACCATGTGGCCAATCAACAGGCTGTACCAAGTAAAAGCAGCACCGATCATAATAAAGAACTGGATCAGTGCAATCCCGACTGCCACCATGGGCATCGTAATGGGTGATAGCAAGAAGGCTGTGAGAAAAGCCTTCCCCGAGAATTGATAGCGACTGATTGCCAGGCTTGCCGCGATGGCAAGTGTGGTGCAAAGCAAGGCCGCAGACAATGCGATTGAGGCACTAATAAGTGTGGATCGTCCGATCGCGTGAATATTGACAATATTGAAATACCACTTGAACGAAAGTGCTTTGGGGGGGAACTCAATAAAAAAAGAGTCGTTCAGCGAAACAATCGCGGTTAGCACCACGGGAAACAATAGAAAAATCAGTGCTAGCCAAGCCAAAAAGCCGACGATTCGATCAAACAGAGTGGTGGCAGGGGCTGCGCTAGACGTCTGCACGAAACACTTTCCTAAGCAAGGTGGCATAGGCCGCGACAATCAAGAATGTCAGCACCGTCAACGTCACGATAATCGCTGCGCCGTAAGGAAAATTCAACTGAATGAGTAACTGCTCTGCAGCAACTTGAGAAATCATCGAAGATGATGGAGATCCCAGCATAAGCGGTGTGACATAGGCGCTCATACTCAAGGCAAATGTCAACACAGTTCCGCCAAACACTCCCGGCAAACTCAAGGGCAAAGTGATTTTTGAAAAAGTCTGCCAGGCGTTACCACCGAGTGATTGCGAGGCCTCTTGAAGCGAACTTGGCTGTCGTAGCAAAGAGCTATAAATTGGCAGCACCATAAAAGGGATCGAGAAATGTACAAGCCCGATCACGATGGCGACCTCCGAGTACATCAACCGCACTGGCTTATCCATCAACCCTAAGGCTTGAATCAATGCATTCAGCGCGCCTTTGTCCGCTAACACGACCACCCAACCATAGTTACGCACGATTAGGCTAGACGCAAGCGAAATGAAGATCACTAACAAAATGATCGTCCTGATGGAGGACTTTAGCCTTAACAGTAATAAAGCAATCGGATAGGAAAGTACGAGTGTGATTGCGACTGTCAGCAGCGACATACGGAATGTTCGCTCCATGACTCTACCGATGCGTGCGCTCGACCATGTCTTGATGTACTGATGCAACGTCAAGCCTTCGCCGGCTTGAGTATCACTAGAAGCGTATTGAAAGCTTTCCCGCAGCATATGCGCGAACGGGATAACATAAAAAATGATCAAAAAAACGAGTAGCGGCGCCAACAGGAACAACGCACCCGAATAGCGGGACCAGAAACTGTCCCGCGATCCCGTGATTCTGACTGTGCTGGTGAATTGTCCCATCTAATTCGCCGCTTTTTCTCGCGATGATCAGCTAAACACCTCGTTCCACATTTCTGTGATTTTGGGACGATTCTTCGACAAAAATCCCCAATCAGCATAGGTGGTATTGCCAGCTGGA
>Ga0164293_10006314_pt1 | contig 10085 bp, 9 predicted proteins | sample GEODES118metaG_FD_111487 | JGI IMG/M metagenome (GOLD analysis project Ga0164293, IMG submission 111487) | Eutrophic lake water microbial communities from Lake Mendota, Wisconsin, USA - GEODES118 metaG | ecosystem: Environmental > Aquatic > Freshwater > Lake | place: USA: Lake Mendota, Wisconsin...
CATGGCATTCCACGACCACACCGCCACAGGAAAATTAAATGCGGAAATGATACCAACAATACCTATCGGGTGCCACTGCTCATACATACGATGTTGCGGCCGCTCAGAGTGCATGGTGAGGCCGTACAGTTGGCGAGACAAACCTACTGCAAAGTCACAAATATCGATTATTTCCTGCACCTCGCCCAAGCCTTCCTGAAGACTCTTGCCCATTTCATAACTCACCAAATAGCCCAAATCTTCCTTATTCCTACGAAAAGCTTCGCCCATTTGCCTCACTATTTCACCCCTTTTCGGAGCCGGAATAGTTTTCCAATCAAAATAGGCCTCTTGTGCTTGCACTATTATTTTCTCAAAATCTTGTTCAGTTCCTAAATTTACAGAAGCTATCAGGCTGTCGTTGGTAGGCGAAAACGAGTCTATTTTTTCTCCTTTCCCTTCCCAAAAATTTAATCCTGTCGAAATACCAAAATTGGTGTCTTTAATACCCAAGCGAGCGAGTCTGTCTTTCATTTCTTGACCATGTTAATTTGCAAATTTATCAAATTTTATTCTAGATTTATAGCTATTAATTATTAGGTTTGAAAAACTAAATTTTGGCCCAATGCTTTTAAACTTTTACTTGGCAGTTTCTACCTTGTTTTTCCCACCAAAACTAGCTGAAGACCCACCAATTTGGGGTTTTTATGCCCACAGCCTCATCAACAGATTGGCCGTATATAGTTTACCCAATGAAATGCTCAGTTTCTTCAAGCAAAATATTGATTATGTGACAGATAACGCTGTAAATCCCGACCAAAGACGATACGCAGTTGTGGGCGAAGCTCCCCGTCATTTTATAGATTTAGACGACTATCCCGATTCGGTTAGAGTAATTTTACCCAAACTCAATTGGGCACAAGCCAAAGAAAAATTCACCGAAGACTCCCTCCTAGCCCATGGCATAGTACCGTGGCAGATTCAGAGAATGACTTTTCAGCTTACACAGGCTTTTGTCAAAAGAAACAACAAGGATATTTTGCGAATTGCCACTGACTTAGGTCATTACATAGCCGACTCCAACGTTCCATTGCACACCACAAGAAATTATAACGGGCAGTTAACCAACCAATTAGGCATTCATGGATTTTGGGAGTCTCGACTTCCCGAACTTTACAGCAAAGATTATGATTTACTGATTGGAAAAGCCGAATATGAAAATAACATCCAAAAACGTTCATGGGCTGGGGTTCTAAATGCCAACGCCGCCTTAGATTCTGTGCTGCTTTTTGAAAAAATACTAACTGAAAAAATAGATGAAGAAAAGAAATTTACGATAGAAGAAAGAAATGGTATCACGGTGAGGGCTTACTCCAGAAACTTCTCGAAAGAATATCACAAAATGCTTGATAATCAAGTAGAAAGACGAATGAAGGCCTCCATAAAAATGATAAGCGATATATGGTTTACTGCCTGGGTGGATGCCGGGCAGCCCGACCTAAAAGCTATTCCGAAATTAGAAGTTGACCCAAAAGAGGAACAAGAAGTAATGAAATCCTGGTTACAGCGTTTATTGAATGTTAGAAAAGAAGCCGATAATTAACTTGAAAACATTCCTCTCATTTACTTTACTTTTTTTTGTCCAAAATATGGGCATTGGGCAGTATTATTTGGCCACTCCCAAAAAAGACGCAAGCATAAAAAATACTGATTTTGACATTGTTAGTGTCGAATTTGACACCAAGTCCACTTTTGTAGGTCAAGTTTTTACGGCTGACAAACAAAAGCAAAATATTGGATTTAGAAAAAGCATTTCCAAAAGTATAGAGGATTATTACAAACTGTATAATTCAGGTAAGAAAGTAAAAGTGAAGATAATCGTTAAGGATTTTACAGTTACCGAAACCCTGAGCAACCAAAATAGCATTTCAGGTAACATAAAATATGAAATAGAGGCTTATTTTGAATATGAAGAGAAATCCACTAAGTTTTGTAATTCTCGAAATTCCGCCAAATACAGCCGAACATTACAAGCATCCATGCTTCCGAACGTGGAAAAACAGATCACAGAAACCCTTGACAATGGGCTCAAATTTATTATTGGTTATATCAAAAATTCCAAGTCAAACCTGGAAGCCTTCGCCACGGACTCTAAGGTAACTATAAAACCATTTTATGCCAAGCCTACCATAGATACCGTTTACTACCAACAAAGAAAGGTAACTTGGGCAGACTTCAACGGTCCCGTCAGAAACAACCACCAATATGGAGCGGCCATTTTCACCAGTTTTGGGTTTGACAGCAAACTTACGGTCGAAAATAATGTCATTATAGCAGAAATAACCCCAAAAGTTTACACCGATAAAAACATGTCGTGGGCAAAACCCGAGATCAAAACCTCCTATGCACTTTCTCATGAGCAGTTGCATTTTGATATTTGTTACCTGAATACCCTTCGTTTTTTGCAAAAAATCAAAACCTTCAAAGAAGACACACGCGACGATCTAATCAGTAGAATACAATACGAATATTTAGAATTTTACCGAACCACCCACAAAATGCAAACACAATACGACGAGGAAACCAATCACAGTCTCGCAAATGCCAAGCAAAAAGAATGGGAGGATAAAATCCTTCTACAAATCAAGCAGATAGACACACAACAAATCTTTGATTAATGCTTACTTTTGAATAAAAATATTAAAAATGCTCCAGATTGCCGTTGCCGGTTTGTATTTTATCAATAAAGTGCTTCTAAGTCTCAACAAAAAATCGGGCTGGCAGATAGGTATTTTGGCTTCAATACTGGCGGTATTCTATTTTTTTAGCCTAAAAATGTATCTATTGGTTGGTCTCGAGGTTGGTTTTATGGCCATTCAAACTTTTGGACTCCTTAATCACAAAGAAGAAGCAAAACATGAAAATCTGTTATATTTAGTCATGGCTCTTTTGCTTATTTTGCTCTATTTTGTTCTTAAAAAGAGCACTTTCTTAGAGTTTATAATATCTCTGGACTTTATTCTTGCCATATTTTTTCTGGCTAAAAAGAAGAGTATTATTGGTTGGCTCATTATGCTTTTTGGGCATTTTATGATGGCCTATTTTACATTTCAAAACCAACAGCACTTCTTTGCATTAATGCAGGTCATGTCTATTTTTGTAGCTTTGTTTGCCATCTGGAGAATAAGCCCATTCAAAGCTCGATAGTGCAAAACTCGTAGCCTTTTTTAGAAAAATGCTCTAAAAACCTGGGCAAAACGTAATACAAATTCTTTTGTGCCTTTAGACTATCGTGAAAAAGTACGATGGAACCAGGTTCAGTTCTATCAATTGCATTATTTAAACATTGCTGAGCATTTAAATCGACATCATAATCTCTAGTTAAAACACTCCACATCAATACTTTATGTGTTTTCAAGATTTCATTGGCTTGTAATCTCCTTATTTGTCCGTAGGGTGGTCTGAAAAGGTTTGTGCTCGACGGTTTCAGTTCTAAAATACTTTTTTGACACTCCTGAAAGTTAGCCAAATAGGTATCAGTGTCCTTGCTCCAACCTCTTATGTGGTTTTGCGTGTGATTCCCCACATGGTGTCCTTCAGTTAGTACTTTTTGAAATATCTCGGAATTTCTTTTGACATTTTCACCAACAACAAAAAAAGTGGCCTTGGCATTGTATTTCTTTAACTCATCTAAAACCCACTCGGTCACTTCAGGAATTGGACCGTCGTCAAAGGTCAAATATATCTTTTTGTCTGAAGTTTTTATCCTCCAAGCATACCTCGGAAATAATATTTCAAATAGCCAAGTCATTGCATTGTTCTTTGTTTCCAAGTGTAGGTTTTTTTCATAAAAATAGAAATAATACCAAAAAATATGACATAGAATGGGTAAATGATTTGAACCAAAGGAATATAAAGTACAGCAGTTTTTTTATTCAAAAACATCAGAATTAATCCTAAAAACACAAATTCAATCAAAAAACGTATTATTAATATTTCTAAAGAAAACAAAAAAGCCAAAAACAAAGTAGAAACATTAACAAAAAACACAAATGCAGCCAGTAATTTGGGTAGTAAAGACTCATAATGTGTCCATTTACTTGCCCATCGTTTCCGTTGATTATAGAAATCATTTATGCTTTCACAGGCTGTAGTTTGCACAATACACGCTTCTGTTTTGGCAAACAATACTCCTTCGGGGTATTGCTGGGCAATTTTATGCATCAAAAACTCGTCGTCTCCTGAAGCCAAATTTAGATTACCCTCATATCCATTGACTTCCTGAAATACCGATCTACGGTAGGCAATATTAGCTCCACTGCACATATTGGGTTTACCCAGAAAAATAGAAACGGCAGCACTTCCGACCAAGGATGCAAACTCTACGATTTGTAATTTCTCCCAAATATTTGCCCAGAAGCCTTTGTTTGAATTTAAAAATGTAACAGGCCCAGAAATGAATTTAATTTGCTCATTTTGAAACATTTGCACATACAGATTTAGTGTTTTTTCGAATAAAATGCAATCACCATCTGTGCAGAAAATCAGCTCATATTTTGCAATATTTAAGGCTTTTGTAATTGCATTTTTCTTTGGAGAACTACCTCTTTCTTCTTCAGTCAAATATAAAATTCTTAAATCAAGCTTTTCTAAATAGCCTGCTGCTATTTTAACAGTTTCATCCTCCGAGGCGTCATCGACTATGATAAGTTCCAAGATAACATTATTCTGCTTTACTATACTTTCAATCAGTAATGCGATGTTTTGGGCTTCATTTCTGACTGCCACAATAATTGTCATCCCGGTTGATTGAGGAAAATCAGATGTAGCGTATTTGGCATTTTGGGATAACCAAACTACAATGAAAACAATAAGTAAAACACAATACAGAATAACAAAACCAGATGCCAAGTATATCATATTTTGGGTTTAACAAAGAAGCCTATAATGACAGGAAGAAATATATTAACAAACCAAACGACAAAAGTAGCAATAAGAATAAGGCCACCGTTTGCGTGATATATGCCGAAAAAATGAACGCTGATAAACTCTCGAAGGGTTAAGTCACCATAGACATTCAGTCCGCCGCCAACAGTCTTCACCAATAGCATAAGATTCACACCAATAAATACTATCGCTTTGGGTAAATCTACGCCCAAACTCATATAAAAAAACCAAAACTGTAAGTTATAAACCAATGTTCGCCCAAATGAAATCATCAAGACCTTAATCCTTAGGACATTGCTCAATTTCAAATCCATTCTTGATACCTCTACATACGGTTTGAGAAATTTTACTCTTGTTAAAAAGTGCCACGAAAACTTAATTTTTAACACAAAAAATAAACCGAGAAATGTGGAAACAATCAAAAAAATACCCGGTAAAATTAACAGTTTTTTTAAGCCATCAGTTGCCAGATTCCCCCAAAGCAATAACGCCAAACAACCAAAAACAATGGCAGTGTAGGTCTGACAAGCACTATTGAACATATTTAAGGCCATAGCCTCTGCCCTATTTTCTCTTTTAAAATCAATGCTTCTCCCCAAAAAATCACCCATCATAAATGGCGTAAGTAATCCCATTCGGAGTCCTCGTAAAACTTCTATCGTAGAACTTCGAAAGCTGCGAGCTTCTATTTGCCTGCTTAAAATATTCCATTTCAAAATTTCAAAAAAATAATTCATAAAAAGTAGTGCAATTCCAGCAAAAAAATAAGCTAAATTGCCCCTTAAAGTAATTAATATTTCAAAAAACAGAGCACTCGATATTTGTAAAGTTTTGATTTTGAACAACAACAAAATCATTACACCAACCAACAACAATAATTTCAGAAACTTGGTATTTCTGAAGAAAGTCCTGGAGAGCTGTTCACTTTTGTTATTCAATATCAATATCAAGCAATTTGGAAGCAAATTTAACTGAAAAAATCATACTTGGTATCGACCCAGGAACACGTATCTTGGGCTATGGCGTTATTTCGGTGAAGGGCTCTAAGCTCGAAATCATCCAATATGGCGTACTTAGGCTTGAAAAATTGGCATCTCACGAACTCAAACTCAAAAGAATTTTTGAAAGAATTACTCAGATTATAACGGAGTATCTTCCTGACGAAATGGCCATTGAAGCTCCATTTTACGGTGAAAACGTACAATCAATGCTAAAGTTGGGCAGAGCACAAGGCGTGGCCATGGCGGCGGCTTTGGCCAAAGATATCAACATCGTCGAATATTTACCGAAAAAAGTAAAGCAGAGTGTCACTGGCAACGGAAACGCCTCCAAGGAACAAGTGGCATACATGTTGGAGAAACTATTTAATCAAACCTTAGAAAAAAAGACTTTAGATGCCACCGACGCACTCGCTGTGGCAGTTTGTCATTTTATGCACGCCAAAACCAAGGCTCTGACTGGCAACAATTCTAAAAAATCCGGTTGGTCAGCCTTTCTATCTGAAAATCCAGAAAGACTTAAGAAATAAGCACGGAATCTTCGTTTTCAAACACTCTTTGCTGCTTGCAACCTATTTGGACAGTAGTATAAACTCCTTTTTTATGTGCCATTTTTTGAAAAATTTACCTCATATTGGTTTCCAGAAAAAATTAGTTTTGTAAATATTGACTTGCTTTTCTATCACCGTACTTCAAATCAGAGTGTAGAATCTAGTCCAAGCGAGCCAATAAATCTTAGGCAGGTTTTCATTTTCAGAAAAGTTCAACTAAGTGACTTTCTATCAAAAAAGCATTAGTATATTGAAAATAAACCACCTACATAATCAAATAAACTTAATCCATAGTTTTGTTGAAAACCTCGAAATGACGAACTTCACAACAGAGTCTTCAGTGCATGTCTCAACGAATAATCTATAGTTCAACTTCCCTGCTTATTTTGAAGCCCTCATTGAAGATTTCGGATACCAACTAAAAGTAATCGGTAAACATACCCTAACTATAGTATGTGAAAAAATAAAAGGAAAGTGTTTTGAAATTAAAAGGGACTAAGCCCCATAAAGAAGCCAGAAATCAATTAGCAGACACAGTAAAAATGCCTTTGCAAAGCAAAAGCAGATAGTTGCGGAGCAAATGAAATCAGATAAAGACAATAGAAAATATCTAAACTAAAAAAGCATACAGTAAAACAACCAGTCATAGTAGGCACAAAAGACCAGTTTTGAACATTTTTTTTAGAAATTTCGAAAAAAAGAAAAATTATCAAAAAAAGTTAAAATAGTAAAGTATTATATTTCAATAAATTAAGGGTAAACGAGATTTTTTATTCGAAAAAACAAGGATTATTTTCATTTCAAGTTTTGCTATTAAAAAAAAAGGGTCTATATTTGCAAACCTTTTCGGAGAGACGGAGAGATGGGTGAGTGGCTGAAACCACCAGTTTGCTAAACTGACGTACTGGTAACGGTACCGCGGGTTCGAATCCCGCTCTCTCCGCTGATATTACACAGGCACCTCGGGGTGTAGCGTAGCCCGGTCATCGCGCCTGCTTTGGGAGCAGGAGGTCGCAAGTTCGAATCTTGCCACCCCGACAAAAAGAGCAGCTTTTGCTGCTCTTTTAAATTACAAGAATTCTGTTAACACAGATTTTTTTGGTTCCATAGCTCAGCTGGATAGAGCAACAGATTTCTAATCTGTGGGTCGCAGGTTCGAATCCTGCTGGGATCACACTTCAAACAAATAAGGCAAGTGAAAATCAGAAATAAACCTCTGGTTTTCACTTTTTTTTTATCTCACAATTTGAGACGTGCTCCACTTATGCCACTAATGGTGCCACTTATCGATTCTAGGTGGCACCACTGAATTTTAAACCGTACCTTCGTAGTTTGGTACCGTTTAATCGACGTTTTAAATAAATACATCGACAAATTCAGCATTTTTATCATGAAAGTTCCATTTTTTGGCTTCGTATCCGAAAAAAAACTAAAAAAATTGGCATTTTAGAATCACCACTGAATTTTAAACTGTAGCTTTGCAGCTTTTTACAGTTTAATCTACTCTTTTTGGTATTTCATCGACAAAATTAACACATTCATAATGAAAGTTCTATTTTGGCTTCGTAGCCGCAAAACTCAAAAAATCGTGCATCTTAGAATCACCGCACTAGACGAAAGCTTGAATGTATCAACTGGCATCGCCGCCATTCCTGAGCACTGGCTTGGTTCTGACAATCTTTTTAATCCTATCAGTAAAATCAACATTGAGTACAACAATCAGCTGTCTCAAATCAGGGCTGATATTCTTCGTGCTTATAATGACCTGACTGCTGAAAGACGTAACCCAACACCGGGTATGATTCTCGAACGCTATCAGAACAATAAGGTTTCTTACAATCCTATTGCCAACACCATTCTGGTGCCGACCATCGAGGAAGTGATGCTTACTATAATTAAAAACAAACGCCAACAACTAGGCAAAGAAATTGGGAAAGCTACTTTTCAGCGTTATTTCAGGCTTCAAAAAAGACTTTCGGAATATCTGAAGGAATCTAAAATACCTCTTTACTCTGATGTGACCAAACTTAACGAAGCTACAATGAAAGGCTTTTTTGGATGGTTGTCTGATGTAAAAGGATACAGTAATCCTTACGTGAATAAGCACCGAGACTACATGATACTATTTTTGGAGCTTGCAAACAAGGCCTCTCGTAATGATTGGAAACTTGATTGGATTGTCAGGGATATTCCACTACTGTCCGTAGAAGAACCTGAAATCGTCAAACTAACTTTTGAACAGTATGAAAAATTTAAAGAACAAAAGTTTATAGGTAGTTTGGAACGAGTGCATGATATGTTTGTATTTATGGCTGAAACTGGTGTACATATTGCAGATTATAGGCGTATTAGAGCCGTTAAAGTAATAGACATTGACGACAACGGCAATAGCTGGGCATCTATGAAAAGAGAGAAATCAAAAGTAAAGTTTGATGTTTACTTGACCAAAACTGCTTTATCAATTATCGAAAAATATGGTTCTCTTGCAAAATTGCCAATTATGGCCGACCAGAAATATAACGACCACTTGAAGTTACTTGGGATAAGAGCTAATTTAGATATAGAATTAACGAGCAAGGTAGCACGTAAGACATTCTGCCACATACACTTAAACAAACACAAAACAAGAACAGATATAACAGCCAAGCTTATGGGTTTAACCTCTGATAGATGCATAAAACACTACGGTACGATTATGCGTGATACCATAGGCGAGGAACTAATGAAAAAGTACATTTAATTTTTTACTAATAAACAATTTAATTTATCAAAATGAAAAAAATCGCACTCTTAGCTTTCCTACTCTTTGAGTTAAAAGTAGCCCACAGTCAAAATCTAAAAAAAGCTGATGACCTTCGTCCAAATTTAACAGAAGAAGAAGTCACTAAAATTATGGGTAAACCGAAAAAGGTTGATTTCTATAAAAATGTTGTTGAATACCACTATTGTAGGACTGGATTTGAAAGCGATCAATTTGTGGCTTTGTTTTTTATTGACGGAAAACTCGCTGAAAAAAGAAGTTATACCGTCACAATTCAAGACACGAAAGGAGTAGGTGGCAAGTGTACCAGATTTATTAAGATGGGTAATTTTAGAGAACCTGACACAATTACCGAATTAAGACACAAAAACTAATTAATCACAAAAAATTAAAAAATTTATCAAAATGAAAAAAATCACACTTATTCTAGGTCTTTTTGCTTTTGCATCGTGTGAAAAGCTTGACATTCTTCCGCTATCTGAACCTATTTTTAAGATAGAGAAAGGCGAACAGGGTTATGTATCTATTGAGGGTATCAAAGAAACAAAATCTAACCATGAGTATACAGTGGATTGGGGAGATGGATCAAAGCCTGAAACGCTCAATTCGTTTTCGTTTAGCCATGTTTATGACAAAGATGGTTCTTATAACATTGAAGTAAAACAAAAATCAAATTTGGGAAGGGTGGGCTACTCTACCAATGACGTTAGTATTGATAATACCTATGGCGATTTCAAAGCGTATTTGGGCAGACAAACAGGGGATGCTAGAGTACATTTTTTCATAGATCAAAAAGGACTTGGATATACAAATAGAGTAAATACCTATGCCCATGGTTTAGACTGTAAC
>Ga0164293_10006315_pt1 | contig 10084 bp, 8 predicted proteins | sample GEODES118metaG_FD_111487 | JGI IMG/M metagenome (GOLD analysis project Ga0164293, IMG submission 111487) | Eutrophic lake water microbial communities from Lake Mendota, Wisconsin, USA - GEODES118 metaG | ecosystem: Environmental > Aquatic > Freshwater > Lake | place: USA: Lake Mendota, Wisconsin...
ACGTCCAGCCGGAGATGTGTCAAGATGGGAGAAAGTTTTAAAACGTTTAACTCTTTTAAACAAACATTATCCTCTTACTGGAAAACAATGCGCTACAATTGATTTTCAAAGAAAAATGGAAGATGAAAAACAAGCCAACAAAATTTACGATAATGTTCAACATACTCTAATTGACCAAGGTGTTGTATTTTTTGGTGGATATGCGTTATCAATGTATTCACATTATATGCCAAAAAATTTACAACATAGGCTACAAAAAATACCCGATTTTGATGTTCTCTCAGAAGAGCCGATGCTTACTGCGCAAATTGTTAAAGAACGATTAGTCGATATTAATGTTAAAAATGTTAAGATAATTAAAAGGCCTGGAGTTGGTGAAATTATTGCTCCTCACTATGAAATTAGGGTAGGAAATGAAACGATTGCTTTTATATATGAACCATTGGCCTGTCACAGTTACAATATTGTTAAAGAAGGAGGTTACGATGTTAAGGTTGCAACTATAGATACTATGCTTAGTTTTTGGTTAGCGTTTTTATATTCTAATAGGCCATATTATGATAAGGACCGAATATTATGTATGTCCAATTATTTATTTGAGGTGCAAGAAAAAAACAGATTAGCTCAGAAAGGGTTATTAAAGCGTTTTAGTATTAACTGTATGGGTCATCAAGAAACAGTAGAAGAAATGCGAGCTGAAAAGGCCGAAAAATTCATAGAATTAAAAAGTAAGAAAAATGAGCCAGAGTATGAAGAATGGTTTTTGCGTTACAGGCCATTAGATACTAAGAATGAAGATAATAGTAACAGTAACAGTAACAGTAAAACCGGAAACCCTAGAAAAACCAGAAGCAATAAAAAGAAGAAAAGAAGAACAAAAACAATAAAACGCAAGGGAATTTTCTTTTAATTTTTATAATTTATAACTGTATAACAATTTTATAAATTATATTTTTAATCCGAGACCAACCTTAAAATAATGCCAAAACCCTTTTCTGTCTTTTAATTTACAAATATTCGTATCAGAAAACACATCTATCCAAGTGAGATTTTTTGAACGACTTACAGTATCGTGTATCTCTCCACCATATGATATAAAACCTATAACTAACAAAATTATAATAATATAATACAATAGTCTCTCGAATTTATTTATAAGAACAAAATCCTCTTTTTTAACCTTAAATAAACGCACTTTAATTGGCCAATCAAATGTTATCCAAAATTGATTATTATTATAAATATCTTGGTCTAGAGGATTATCTATTTGAGACCCTCTGTCTAAATAAAAATCCTTATTCAATTCGATAAAGTAAATTATAAATATAAATACTAATACTATTACCGTTATAACCATATCGAGACGCATTACTATTAAAAATGCAAAAAAATAGAATAATGAATATGTGAATTTCTCTATGGGTGGCGTAAATTCTAATTTACCAGTATCAGATACAAGCGTAACTAAAAAATAAAATAATAAAAATGAGATTACTAGTTGCAACCATTTATGTTCCTTTATATAATTTATTTGAAAACAAGTAAATAAACTGGTTCCAATATAATTACCAACTAACAATAAATAAAAAATAGCAAATGATTTTATTAAATCTGCCTGACCAACAGATATCTCTTTTAATATATCTAACATTTATTATAAGTAAATATAATTAAAATTTGCTGAAATGTTTGACCGTTTTTGATAATGAATAATAAATAAACCCAAATAAAGCACACGAAAAAATTAATCCATTAAAATTGTAATTTCCATCTGAGTGACATAAAAACGGCAAATACCTAAATACATTTTTCTTGAAAATAGGCAATTGAAATAAAAAATATAAAACAGCCAACAATAATGGTGCTTGTAATTCATCGTAAATGGAATCTAATGAATTATCCATTTTCTCATTTTTATAATAATTATTTATGTCATCATCTGTCTCATTGATATAATCTCTTGGTCCAGGCGGCGGCGGTGGAATATAATTAGGTTGTATTTGAGCGTCTTTTGTTAGTTGTTCAGTATGTAAAGGAATATCTCTACTTGGTAATGAAGTTGCTCCTGCTAAACTAGCTTGTTGTAATCCGTTTACTATCTGGCTAATTGTGCTTTGGTCCAAAGACAATGAATTTGAAGCAGTTGGTTGTGATGATTGAACCATATTATTAGTTCCTGCAGTTTCATTAATGACCAAACTAACATTTCCGCCAACAGAACCGCCTCCAGAAGGGTCAGTTGGCAAATCATTTATACTGGTTGTATTAATATCAGACATATATTATCTAAAGATTCAACTATTTTAAAATTTACGCAATTTTAACCGTTTTTTTGTTCATATCACACTTAACAGCATTCTTTTCTATTTTATAACATTTTCCATCAAACTTGTATGTTTGGTCTTCTATTTCTTCTAATGGAGGAGCTTGTATAATTCTACAATTTTTACCTTTGCATATTGACCTAAAAAAGGTTGCTAAACCTATTCCCAATAATAATGACATCAATATTTTACCTGTATTACTATGAACAAATTTATCCAAATACATTATATTATCTCTTTATTTTATTTTGTTTTGGTTTTATTTTGTTAGTTTATTGTTGAACTGGAACTGATTTAATGGAGAGCGGATTTATAGGACATTGTGTTTCGACTGGTTTAAATTGGAAACATTGACCAGCATTGTCTTTATATTGCGTCTTCATATAATTTTCAGGGCTTGGATATATGTATATTGTTTTAGATTCAGGACCTATAACATAAACAAAAAATAACCCTACTGCAAAACTAATTAAAAAAACTGGTAAAGATATGTAGTTACTTAGCATATATATTTTATAAATATTTTATAAATTATATAAAAATATAAAATTATAAAATTATTAATATACCTTTTATCTTTTTCTCCAATACTTCATTATATTTTGGCTTATTCTATACAACATCTTGAGGGGCAACTTGAGGGGCAACTTGAGGAACAACTTGAGGAACAACTTGAGGGGCAACTTGAGGAACAACTTGAGGAACAACTTGAGGGACAACTTGAGGGACAACTTGAGGGACAACTTGAGGAACAACTTGAGGAACAACTTGAGGAACATCATAGGTGGGATTATTATTTGTAGTGTTATCTTCAAAATTAGGTGGAACCTCCTGATTTTCTCCAACAACTTCTTCTTCAACATCTTCTTCAATCACTAAATCACCAGTAGGTCTAAGTTTTCTTGTTTTTTTTGTAACTACACCCATAACCTTCTTAGTTTTAGATTTTTTATCCTTTCTGACACCTGTTATAAATTTAACAACCTTATCATCCTCTTTAAAAGTATTTTCATTACTCTCTAAAGAAGTAGGCATTTGAATTAGTTTGAACAATTGTTCTTGTGGATAATATTCAACAAAATTGACTTCATATTTTAATTCTTGTATATCCTTTAATTTAGGAATCATTTCATTAATATAAAAGTTGACCGCTTGATTTAAAATTAATTCATTGTTCGTTTCATTAAACTCTTGAACCATTTGTTTAAATGGCATTATAAATCCCTTACCAAATTCGTCTATTGTTTTCTTAATTAATGCATGTTTTTCAGGATTATCATTTCTTAATATATTTGTTTCAATAGTTTGGCCGGTGAGTTCCATGATGTCTTTGATGTCGGTAGTAATCTCTTCAAACAATTTTATAACATCTTTGTTAAAGAAGAGAGCGTTATTTTTTGCCTTTATAATTTCTAATTTTAATTTGTCTACGTTATTTAACTCAAAATTAATATCGTGTGAAAATGTTTGTCTAGCGCTATAATTGATTTGTATATCTAATGGACAAGGATCTTGAAAATCACCACATTTAGCAATAAATTGTCTCATATATTCTGATTTATTATATTTAACAGTAAAAATGGTTCCTACATTTCTTTTGCAATTTATACATTCATTTTTGGGAAGTCTAGAAAAAGCAACGCGTTTTTGTTTTTTTGGTTGTGAATTGTTAACGATAGGTTTCTCATATTTTTCATAATAACTTGTTTCATATTTATCTTTTAGTCTGTAAAATTCGTCAATTGCTTCAATAGGAGTAAGTGTTTGTTTTTCTTCAGTCATTATAAAATATATTGATATATTTATTCTAACGGTTTAAACTTTTTGTAATCTTGTTAATAGGAGTATCATTAATAATATCAAATTCATTTTCCCAATGAGGAAGTCCAGTAATTAGTTCTTGCTGTGCTTTAACTTTAGCATCCTGGTAGTTTCTAATTTTAGATAAAATATATGTTTTCTTTTCGTGTTCTTTTTGTTCAATTTCTTCTGGTGTTAGTTTACCTTTGTATTTATACAGTAATAATATTCCTAAAATAATAAAAAACCCGATTAGCAACCCTATATTAAATATCATATTTTGATGTTTTTCCTTAAATTTATGGCACTGTTTTAAAGTCTCATTTAAAAAGTATTTAACTCCCGGTTCAGTTAACATCGGTTTTGTAAATTCATTGTCAAAAGAGCTCATTATTAAATACCTTTAAAAAACAAAAAAAAATTATACCAATTATCTATATATGGATATATCGTTAATTTCATTGTTAATATTCACCATAATAACTATTTTATATTTTATTTCTCCAAGTATAGGGAAACCTGAGTTGTCTCTTAGTGATTTAGTGAACGATGAAAGTAAAGCAAATTATTACAGCAAAACTTTAAAAAGTTTAGCGTTTTATCTAGGAGTAGTTGTTATCAGTCAGTTTTTCTTAAATAGCAGTTATTTAATGTCTAAATGCGGTGGTTCTTTAGATAAAAATATTGGAGCCGCCGCATTATTTACGTTTATTCCTTGGATACTTATTTTTGGCGTGATGTTAGCTGTGTTGATAGTTTTTCCTGGATTTAAAAGCGCATTTTCGGATGTAATCGGTTATTATGTTGTATCTGGAAGTGCAAATGACATATTCGGGTCTATATTATTGGGTTCAGACTTGAATGAAATGATTGAAAAAACTAGTGATCCTATTAAGAAACGAGATTTAACTCAAGCAGCTGAAGCAATTATCAAGATATGTGGAAACAAATCAATATTAATAAATCAAATGAACCCAGATAATTTTCTAGAAATATGGGATGTATTAAAAGCTTTGATGATTCCTGGTGCTTATGAAAATAACGACATCAAAAAGCAATTATTAGATTTAGTTGTATTGAAAGACAATATAGGTGAAGCTCTTTGGTATATTTACACAGCAATATTGATTTCGTCAATTGTATATTATAATTTAGCGACAAGAGGTTGCATTAAAAGTGTGGACCAAATAAAGTCAGACCACGATGCATATATTCAACAACAAGAAGATGCCGATAAACAAGCAGAATTGAATAATTCGACGACATATGTAGCATCATAATTATACAACCTTATTTCTAAATTAATTGAGGATATGTCAAATAATACAAGACAATAACATAAGACAATATTCCTAAAATTATTGAAAACAACCATAATGGCAATATTGTTTTATTTTTGTATCCCACGCCAAATTCTCTTATTGAACCGTCTCTGTTATATAAAAATGCTGGGCGAGACAACTGAACTACTCCAAAAATTATTACAAATATTATTATTGATACTAAAGTCGTATTATTTCTTGTGAATGTTCTTAACATATATATTATAACTATTACTTTTTATAATATATTTCTTCTATTTTTATATATTTTGCTATACTTTTCTCAAAAGTATAAAAAGTATAAATTTTGCTATACTTTTCTCAAAAGTATAAAAAGTATAAATTTTGCTATACTTTTCTCAAAAGTATATTAATCATAATCTCCATTATTTTCCGTTTCTTCTCCCCACGGGTCACCATCATCAAAATCATCGGTTTGATTCCTATCCATTGCTATATCTTCATCTATTTCTTTCTCTACATTCATTTCATCTATAGCATCATCTATATCTAAATCCATATCAATATTTGCATCATCTCCCCTCTGTCTCTTTAATCTATTTTGGATTTCAGAAACTCTTTCTGCCACTTTCTTATCGTGATCATAATTATTAGGGTCATATTCTTTTATTCCTTTTGATAATCCTAAACTATACAACGGTCCCAACTTATTGTACTTTAATATATTATCTACCTCTCTACCCTCATCTGTTAAATCTTTCAACCTATCAGTAAAGTCATATTTCTCGGCTTCCTTCAATTTAAACACTGTATCTTCTACATCACTATATGACACATTTACAGTTTTCTTTGACCGCATCATTATACTTAAATATGACATCAACAATTTTGCTACATCCTGTTTTAATTTCATTACATCCCCTTCTATAAACTCTTGCTCTGTTTCCGTAAATCTAAGTTGCTGTTCTATTAAGAAATCTGCACTAAATAAGTCATCTTCATCTTTGTCTGGATTTATTAACATCCTTGTTACCATTGATGGGTCTTTTGTTAAAGTTATGTAATCGCTCATTATGCTGAAAAAATAATACTCATACAATAAGGTTACTGTTATTTTATCAAATACTGAATACACTACCCTTTCTCCTATCTTTATATTTGTTAGTACAGGTGTATTCTTAGACAACAAATAAATACCTCTACATTTATTCTTTATTTCATTTAATACATTATTGATTGTATTGCTTCCGTAAAATTTTTCAATTGGAGTATAAAATGTAGTTACCATCTCTTTTACCTCATTTAAGTGGTCTTGTGATAAACCCCAATATTTTGGTGGTTCTATTTTTTGCATTCGTTGATTAATTATCATTGCAGGAAATACTACAGCAAATAACGATATGAAATTTTTCATAAAATTTATGTAATTATACATTCCATCATCATCTATCTTTATATTTTCGTTTCTCGGATTTTCATCATATTTCCACTTTGTTAGTTCATTTAAAAACTTTGTCGTATTTTTTAATTCCACACTGCCTATTTTACCCTTTGTTTTTATGAAATCTATTAATTCCTTTCTCATTTTATCTATAGACGTTTGTAAATAATCTTTTAATCCTCGCATTTCTTTTGTATCCTCTTCCAAACTAACATCAGAATTTTCTACAAGATTTTCTAACTTTTGGGTTAAAGCCTTTGGAACATCCTCAGTATTTTCTTTATCGAACATTACTAACAACTTATTTAATTGTTCTATACACGACGTATTTGTTGTTGATAATGACATTTTTATGATATTACTTCTACTTACTACTTGAAATAATCTTAAAAACTCTTCATTTGTATAATTTCTACCATCTCTTTTTAATTTTGCTATTTTCTCCTGTATTGTGTCCATCTTATTTAAATAGTCTGGCTTATCAATACATACTTTCACTAATTCTTCAGATAATGGAATTGATGACTGGAACTTACATAATGTTATAAATGCGTGATAAATTGTTTCCTCACTATATGACTTGGAAATCTCTGGATATGTTCTTTTTGTATTAACTTCCGACAACATTATTGCGCTTTGGGTTAAGAGCTTTATATCGTGAACTAGCGAAGACAAACTTTGCACAATATTATTATAATATTCTATGTTTTTGTCCTCATTTATAAAGTACTGCAATGTTGTAACTGTATTATTTCCCTTCTCATTGCAACACGCATTATCCATAAAAAATTGGCCTGCTGACTTTAATAATAGTTCCTTCTTCTCAACCAACTTCTGTATAGCTTCTTGAATTGCCAAAGAAAATGCTATTATTTTCGAATCTATAACTAACAACTTTTCCAATTGCTTATAATTTCCACTATATAATTCATTTTGTAGTTCCTCTGTAAACCCATCTGTTACGTTTACCAAATTTTTAACGTGAAATCGTCTTAAAGGAGGAAGGAAATTTGTCCATTTGTTCAAATTATATTCTTCCGGAATATCTTCTATTGGATTTGTTAATAAATATTCCGTTTTTTCCTTTATCTTTTGGTCTACTTCTGAATTTGGTAATAAATAACGTATTATAAATGATTTCAATGTTACTATTATTTTTTCTTCGGTCTTAGGTAGAACATTCCAAGGAACTGTTGTTGTGTCTCTACTTTTTAATGCAACGCACGCTACATAATTTAATCCACTATCATCACCTTCGCCTTCAAATGGAAATCCAGTAAATGAACGCACACATCCAGGAGCTGTCTTACGTGTCTTTATTGATGGAATACTCGTTTGAACTGCTATTAAGTAAGCACCTAGTGTCAAATACAACAATGTTGAACTAAATAATGTTGAATATGTTGGAATCCTTTTGTTCTTTTTTGCGGCCTCTTCTTCCCTCTTTTTATATGCGGGCTCCTTTTCTATTATCTTAGTGTCATTCATCATTTCTGATACCACTTTTATGATAAAATCTCTTGATTGTTCTATATCTATTCCCATATTTGATGACAAATTCGTTATTATATTCGAAATTAATTCACCTTCATAACTTAAACGCTTATCCTTTTTATCCTTTTTTTCTTTTTGGTTCTCTATTATTGTTTCTCCTACATCCTTTTCTATAATATCTCTACTCCTATCTACAAATCCATCTTTAAAACCCTCTGATACATCTTGGTCTATATAACATATCACCTCACCACTATGTTCATCTACCCAAGCATCGCCATTATCCGACCTTTTTCCTATTTTTCGCTTCAATTCATTTAATACATCATCATATTTGCTATTTTTTGTTATAAATGTGTCTGCTAAAATGTAAACAAATCTTGGTAACAATTTTGTGCCGGTCTTTACACAATATAACCACCATTCATCCTCCATCTCACCATCATGTATATTTGGTATTTTACTGTCTCCGTCACGACAATATAAAGAAACAAATTTTAATATATCTGTCTGTTTCTTTACAAAATCGTTTTGGCCCATTATTAAATCTCTGAGCTTAACATATGGAGAAACCACTCTTTCTTTAACTTCTTCGGATATCGATAATCCCAAATTATACTGTTGATTATTATATTTGAAAAATTGCGTTCGTTTAATTGCTTGGAGTCTATCAAATATCTTATAATAATAATCCAAATGTTGTCTTATTTTATTATTTAATTCTTCCTTTGAAATATCATAATTCTTATCAAATTGGTCTATTATATCTTTCAAAGCCTTATTTACAATAGTATCCTTTGATACTTCCGTCGATTCACATTTATCTTCACTCTTTTCAGCTGGATTATATATGCACGAATATTCCATATTACACAAAATCTCATCGTCTTTTATGAATGCATTTGGGTCTATATCCTTTTCTAAAACCCAAATATCATCTTTTCTTACATAATATTCTAATGTATTAGCCTCTTCCCCACCATCCTCTGTTGTTACTAATAAAGCATAATCACCTTCTCTAACTCGTTTCGCTTGATTTACTAATGTTATTGCCATATATTCGGCTGAAGCTTCATCCATATTTGAACGAGTTTTTAGGTCATCCGTCAAAAATAATATTAGTTCCTCACTTGTTAGTTCATCTCTTTGTTTTTTATATTTTTCTTGAATTAAATCGTAATTAGTGGTATCAAACTCCTTATCAAAATATATTTGCTTTTCATTATCTTCCGTTAACGCATCCATTGAATAGTACTTCTTCGCAATTATATACGTAGAGCATTTATCTTGTGATTTATCTTTTTCCATTATAGATTTTAATTCTGCCTTATCGTCACTAAAAACAGTCGATAAACCACGTGGATAAATTAATTTTATGTTAGTTATTGATACTGCTGTATTGTATAAATTACCATAATCAGCCAATGTTATTTTTTTTAAAAACTCAGAACCACTACATTCCATACTACCAGGAGTTTCAAATCCGTAATACTCTAAAATCTTTGTGTTCAATCCAACATCATTATTGGTTTCCAATAGTTGAAACAATTCGTTATTATAAATATATAAGGATTTAGCTTCCTTACCAGGATTAGTTGTCTTGGACTTTATGTATTTTAAAGACGAAAATGCTATGCTATATTCTTTGTATAATTTATTGTAGTCTGCTATTTTTTCATAAATAAAACTGTTTATTTCTTTATATTGCGTATACGTTAAATCAAACGGATAAATCATAAACG
>Ga0164293_10006316_pt1 | contig 10084 bp, 8 predicted proteins | sample GEODES118metaG_FD_111487 | JGI IMG/M metagenome (GOLD analysis project Ga0164293, IMG submission 111487) | Eutrophic lake water microbial communities from Lake Mendota, Wisconsin, USA - GEODES118 metaG | ecosystem: Environmental > Aquatic > Freshwater > Lake | place: USA: Lake Mendota, Wisconsin...
GCAGTCCTTTTGATTGCCAAACTCTTTGGAAAAATTCACGCCATGCCAGTTCTTGAATAATTTTTTCAATAGCTGGATAGGGATATTGCTTCTCTAATATTTTATCCATTACTTGTTTGGTGGAGATGACGCCTCTAGAGATATATGGTGATAAATAAGTTATTTGCCCATTGATGAAATTTCTGGTTTTAGCATATTTGATTGGGTCAATAGCATTGACTCTTTCTAATGCCTTTTCGTATTCAGTTGGGAAACTTAAATGCTTATATTGTTCCATTATCGATCTTCTTTAAAAATTGATTGGCATTCTGTAAATGTGCTTTTTTCTTATCATCACTCATTTTATCAAATGTTCCCATAAGCATTCCTAATCTTGGGTTCTTTAAGAAGAAGATTCTATGTTCGTGCATGAATCTCCAAAATAGTCCATCCCAAATTGCTTGCCAATCTCCCTTTTCGTAATCACTCATCTTCATTAAATAATTACTTCCACTGATATAGGGCTTGGTAGTCATTAATCCACCATCTGCAAACTGTGTCATGCCATATACATTTGGCACCATCACCCAGTCATAAGCATCAATGAACATTTCCATAAACCACCTGTATACTTCATCTGGGTCAAATTCGCAGAGCAACATGAAATTACCTAGCACCATAAGTCTTTCAATATGGTGACAATAACCCGTTTCTAGAATTTTGTGTATTGTTTGATCAATGGGAAGTATACCAGTAGTTCCAGTCCAAAAGCTTGCAGGTATTTTTCTTTTAAACTTCCAATAATTTGTGGTGCGTTGCTTGCTTCCTTCTCTTTCGTATACAATTCTTATAAATTCTCTCCATCCAATGATTTGTCTTATAAAACCCTCTAATGAATTTAAGGGTATATTTTTTTCTTGCCCAATGGCTAAGGCTTTATCAATAATTTGATTTGGTGTAAGTAAGCCAATATTCAACATAGGACTTAAAACCGAATGATACAATACTGTTTCTTTTGCAACTATTGCATCTTCATAAATGCCAAACTTTTCAAATCTACTTTGTAAAAAGTCTTCTAACCAATGATCAGCATCCTTGAATGTATGTACAAATAAGGGAGCATCACTAATATTTCCAATATGCTTTGAAAAATATTTTTTGGTATAAGCTTTTGCTTCAGTTAAGTATTTATCTTCTTCAATTTTTGGGAGTAATGGTACTAATTCTTTTTTAGGAAACTTCATTCTGTTCTCTGCATCATAAGTCCATTTGCCTCCAGCAGGCTTCCCATCTTTTTCTAAAAGAATCTTACGTTCTTTTCTTTGCCAAGTATAAAAATCTGTTTGAAAATATGTTTTTCTTTTGCTGAAAAAATCAGTAACACTATTCATATTGTTTAAAAAATATGGAGTTTCACTTATATGAATATTTATTCCCTGCTTTTTACATGCAGTATTTAATTTCTTCATCAACCAATTGTCCACTACATCTGTAATATGAATTGATGTGATTCCTTTCTTGGCTAAAACCTCCATTAGCTTTGTGCAATCCCCTTCTTTTTGATGATGCTCAATGTATTCCACTTCAATACCTTTCTTCCCCAAATAGTCTTCGTAGCTTTTCATACTGGCCCTATGTAATACAATCTTTTGCTGATGAAAATGATATTGATTAAAAAAGAGGACTTCTTCAATTAAGTATACCTTTCTTCCCTTTTGAACAACAGGGTTGTTTCTAAACAGTTGATGGGGGAAAATTAGGGATACGGAATTAGACATGATGCATTTATAATGTTACTTTAATATAAACAAGTGCTGCTGTAAATTGTTCAAATTACTTTGCTTTATAACTATTTCAAGCCAGCCAAATAAAACTTCATGATTTTACTACATATTTATATCAAATTCAGTAAATTCAAGTTTCAAATAACTACTATTAATAAACAATTGCTTGCTATGAAAACAAACCATTTATTAAAGGCTTCTTTAGTGTTTTCTGCCTTTATCGCTTTAACCTTAATGGCATTTAAGCCTATCAACAAAACCCCTAATCCAGACAAGCCTTTTGGTGGCTTAGCGTTATATACAGTTCGTGATGCAATGATGAAAGATGCAAGAGCAACTTTAGAAAAAGTTGCACAAGCAGGTTATGTGAATGTAGAATCAGCTGGATACAATAATGGAAAATTTTATAATTTATCTCCTGCAGATTTCAAGACCTTATTAGATGAAATGAAATTAACCCCTATTTCAGCTCACCAAGGTTCTGTAACTTTTGCAAATGTAGACCAACAAATTGCTGACTTAAAAGCAGCTGGGTTTAAATACTTTGTTGTTCCAGTTCCTCCAATGGGCACTTTCATTTATGATCCAGTAAAGAAAGGCATGGGAATGAAAGGTGGTGCAAAAGCTTTAGCTGAAACATTGAATATTCTTGGTGCAAAATGTAAGGCAGCTGGATTAGAATTATTATACCATAACCATGACTTTGAATTTGCAAAAGATGGAGAGGGTAATGTTGTGATTGATTATTTATTAGAGCATTGCGATGCAAGTATTGTAAATTTTCAAATGGATTTATATTGGGTAACTAAGGCTGGAGCAGATCCAGTGGAGTATTTTAAGCGTTATCCAGGAAGATTTAAGATCTGGCATGTGAAAGATATGGATGTTCAAGGTCGATTCGCGCCAGTAGGTAATGGTAAAATCGATTTCAAGAGAATTTTAGCAAATAAGAATTTATCTGGAATGCAGTATTACTTTGTTGAACAAGATGCTTGTTTTAATGAAACACCCTTAGAAGCTATTGTCATTAGCCATAAAGGATTAGCGAATATAGGATTCAAATAAATTGAAACTAATTTAATTATTTATCCCTCGAATTTTTCGGGGGATTTTTATTTAAATGACTTACATTTAATCCTATGAAAAATATTCAAAGAAGACATTTTTTATCAATAGCATCTTTTATTCCTTTTTTAAATTTCAAGAAAATGGACAATCAAATCTCTAAGCAAGTTATTCATCATGTATTTTTTTGGTTGAAAAATCCAGATTCTGAAGCAGATAAAACAAAATTAAAAGAAGGCTTAAAAACCTTAGAAGCAATAAAAGAAGTTAAAAAATTATATATAGGTGAGCCTGCTTCTACTTTAAAAAGAGATGTTGTTGTAACAGATTATCAAGTTACAGAAATGATGTTTTTTAATAATACTCAAGATCAAGATATTTATCAAATACATCCAATACACAAGGCTTTTGTAGAAAATTATAGCCACTTATGGGATAAGGTAGTGGTGTATGATATGTTGGTAGACTAAATAAATAATCTCATCATCAAATCTGTTTGTTTCTCATCACCCAGAATAAACACGTGTTGATCAAATACTTCAAAACCATTTTTATTATAAAACTCAATGGCTTTATGATTTTCTTCCCAAACACCTAGCCAAACATATTGCGCCTTCTTTTCTTTGGCTACCTGAATGGCTTTATCATATAGTTGTTGACCTACTTTTTTGCCTTGGTATTCTTGAATTACATAAATTCGTTCAATTTCCAAAGCTCTTTCATCTTTCAATTCTGTTTGTGAAGGACCCATATTTAATTTTAAGTAACCAATATATCTTTCGCCGTCTTTAATAAAAAAGAAATGAGAGTTTTCATTGTTTAATTCTTGACTCAATTTTTCAATAGATAAATTTTCTTTTAAATATTTATCCATATTCTCTTTTGAATTACTTCCAGAAAATGTTTCTGCAAATGTTTGCCTGCTTAAATATTGCAAATGCTCTACTTCACTTTCATTCACTTTTTCAATTACAAACAAGGACATACTATTTTGTCTTTAAGAATTTATGAGAACCATCGCAGTTAGGCATTCTTTTTGAAAGTCCACAAGTACAATCATTAATCCCTTTTCCATCTAATATTCTTGGGATATATTTTTCTATTCTACTTATTTTAGTATCACTTTGTTTTGCACCATCAAAAAATAATAGGTATCCTCTTTGTCTTCCTGGAGTTAAAGCATTAAAGGCTTTTTCGAATGCTTTGTTTTTTTTGAAAACAGAAAGAAGTTCAGCTGAAGGCTCAATTGTCGGCGCTTTTTCTACCTCTACTTTAATTCCTTTCTTTTCAATTTCTATAACCTCTTTAACATATGCTTTTATGAGTGACTTCTTTTTTTTGATATCTTCTAGATGTTCAAATCTAAGTTGACTTGCGAATTGTGTATTTTTCCCTGCTTTAACCAATAATCCAGCTAAATCCGACAAGGCAGCGCCATTAAAAAAGCCAAGATCACAATGATTTTTAAAGTTTTGAATAATCACTATATTCTTTTCATTAAAGGTATAACATGGCATACCCCATTTGATTACTTCTGTGAGAGGGCATTCTAGAAGTATGCTTCTCAATAAAGTCATCTCAGGTTGCCAGTTTTTGGCATTCTGTATAAACTGCTCTACTCCTGATTTCATGAGAGGTAAAATTATGTATTTTAATGATATTTTAATAAAATAAAGAAATCGATAAGGTCAATCAAACAATATTTTATATTTTCAATTAAATAACCAAATTGTATTAAAAATGAAGTTTACTTTAAAAATTTTCGGCGCAGTTTTATTTTTACTTATTATAATATTAGTCGTTAATACTTTAAGAGATAGCAAACCTTTACCAACTTATACAGTTGATCAATCTTTTGAAACAAGTGGTGATTCAGCAGCACAACATCTTAGTCAAGCTATTCAAATCAAAACTGTTTCTTTTGGAGACACTTTAGCAATTGATACTGCTGAGTTTTTGAAGTTTAGAAAGTTCATTGAAACCACATATCCAAATATTACCGCTAAGCTTCCTAAACAAACATTTAACGAGTTTAGTTATGTATATAAATGGACTGGGAAGGATACAAGTTTAGCACCTTATGTTTTAATGGGACATATGGATGTTGTGCCAGTAGAAGCAGTAGCAGAAAGTAAATGGACTGTTCCTTCTTTTAGCGGTGCTATAAAAAATGATACTATTTGGGGAAGAGGTGCAGTAGATGATAAAATTTCAGTAATTGCCATTTTAGAAGCTACAGAACAATTATTAAAAGAAAATTACACACCCAATAGAACGATATATTTATGCTTTGGACATGATGAAGAAATTTCGGGAAAGCGTGGCGCTAAGATTTATAGTAAATGGTTTAAAGACAATAATATTAAGCCTGCTTTAGTATTAGATGAAGGTGGTCAAATAGATACAAAACATTTTGAACATTTAAAAAGACCAATGGCATTAATTGGAACAAGCGAGAAGGGTTATGTAAATATTGATTTAACAGTTGAAATTCCAGGTGGCCACTCTTCAATGCCAAGTAAGGAAACAGCAATAGATGTGTTAAATAAAGCAATCGTAAAAATCAGAGAAAATCAAATGCCAGGCAAGATTCCGCCTACCATTATTGAAATGCTCAATAGAACTAAGTCTGCAGAATCTTTTACGAAAAGAATGGTGTTAAGTAATCTATGGTTATTTAATGGTGCTGTTTTAAATGAATTAAGCAAAACCAAAGAGACCAATGCGATGACCCATACTACTTTAGTGCCTACTATTGTTCATTCTGGCATCAAAGACAATGTAATACCTTCTGTAGCAAAAGCCACATTTAATAGCCGTATTTTACCGGGCGAGACAAGTGATGATGTTGTTGCATTTGTAAAGAAAGCAGTCAATGACGAAAGAGTAAGTATTAAAAAACAAACTATTTCTTTAATGGAACCTTCTGCAATCACTTCATTTGACAATCCTGCATTTAAAAAATTAGAAACTGTTTTATACAAGTCAGTTCCCAATGTGATTGTTGCCCCATTTTTATTAATTGGCGCTACAGACTCTAGATATTTCAGAGATTTTAGTGAAGCGGTATTGAATTTCACGCCCATGCAAAATGTAAAAGGTTTTCATGGTATTGATGAGCGTGTGGGAATTTCAGATCTTAACAGAACAGTAGGTTTTTATAAACAACTTATAAAAGAGTAATTCTACATATATTTTAAAAGCAGTTAATGTGCAATGAGATTTTCATATAACACATTCACTGCTTTTTTAATGACATTATTATAATCTCCTTTATAGGCTGGATGACAGCCATTACTTATTACTACAATGCCATATTTTTTCTTGGGATCAAAAAACATTGCACTGAACAAGCCATAAGCAGATCCTGTGTGCCCAACTAACCTAACTCCATCAACCATACTAGTGGTATTTTCTAAAGCAAAACCATATTGTTCTACATTTGAAAAAGGGGTTTGCATTAATTTGGCACTTTTTCTGGTAATGATTCTACCATCTTTATATGTGCCATAATTCATATGCATGGACATGTATTTTGCTAAATCTGTTGCAGAGATTTTCATGCCACCAGTGGGAGAAAATATTGGTGTTGTATATCCCATGGTATAATTAGCGATCTCTTCACTTCTAGGTGCATATGCATTGGGGGAAATGATAAATTTTGCAGAGTCTGCATTATACTCATATATATTTGCAAACCTTGTTTTATCTAAAGAGTCAACACAGTATCCTCCATATAATTTTAATGGATCTAAAATATGATGTTTTACATATTGGTCAAATCGCTCCCCAGAAGTTCTTTCAACAATAGTGCCAATCATATTGTAATTTAAATTACAATATTGGTACCCTTTCCCTGGCTCGTAATCATTGTAACATTTTTGCCAATTCGGATTTTTAGCTGGGTTAATATTATCTAAACTAAAATAACCTTCGCTATCATTAATAGATGACTGATGCGACATGAGCAATCTAAGCGTGATGATAGTTTCTGGATATTTAGGATGACGAATGGGGAATCCTACTAAATTACTTACATCTTCATCCAAATCTAATTTGCCTGCTTCAATTAATTGCATAATGGATGTTGCAGAGAAAGATTTAGAGATAGATGCAATTCTGAAAATATTATTATTATTTAGTGGTGTACCTTTTTCTAAATTGCTTGTGCCAAATGAATTGGTATAAATAATTTTATTATCTTTTACTACTGCAACGGATAAACCTACTACTTTTTCTTCCTTAAATATTTGCTGAATAGCTGGTGCAATATTTTCAACTTGGGCAATTGTCTTTACAGACAATAAAACCAAGAACACAAAAAAGTAAATGATTTTCTTTTTCATGGTATTAATGATCAAACAAGTGCTTAATTCCTGTGTCATTTGAACAATTTTAGCTTAATTATGTTATTACTTATAAAGTTAAGATATTAAATATTTTGTAACTTACTATAAATCAAAAATGTAGACTATGTCATTTCAAGATAAACTAGATCATTTAATCACTACTAAAGAAGCTATTCCTTCCGAGTATGCATTAAATGAGTTGATTCATCAAACAAGCTATTTGTCTGATGGTCAAATGATTGAATGGAAGGGAGCTACGCATGAAGTGTTCTCGCCTATCTGTATTCAAACTGCGAATGGCATTGAAAGAGTCAAAATTGGCTCATATCCAATTTGCACAGAGAAGGAAGCAATGATAGCATTAGATGCTGCTTGTGCTGCTTATAATGAAGGTAGAGGAGAATGGCCTACTATGAGTGTCGCTCAAAGAATAGGCTGTGTAGAACTATTCGTCAAAAAAATGTTAGCACAAAAAGACATTGTGGTTAAATTAATTATGTGGGAGATTGGGAAGACCTATGCTGATTCTGAGAAAGAGTTTGATAGAACAGTTGAATATATCTATGCAACGATTGACGCATTGAAAGATGTGGATAGAGATTCTTCAAGATTCACTATTGAACAGGGTATTGCTGCACAAATCAGAAGATCGCCATTGGGCGTAGTGTTGTGTATGGGGCCATTCAATTATCCTTTAAATGAAACCTTTACTACTTTGATCCCAGCGATCATCATGGGGAATACTTTGTTATTCAAACCTCCAAAACATGGTACTTTATTACACTATCCTTTATTAGAAGCATTTAAGTCTTGTTTTCCTAAAGGAGTTGTAAATACTATTTATGGTAGAGGTAATGCCATTGTCCCAGCTTTGATGGAATCTGGCAAAATCAATGTACTTACTTTGATTGGTTCTAGTAAAGTAGCCAACCAATTGAAAAAATTACACCCTAAAGTAAATAGATTAAGAGCCATCTTAGGATTGGATGCAAAAAATGCAGCGATTATTACTAAAGATGCTGATATTAAATTAGCGGTTCAGGAAACGGTATTGGGTTCATTGTCTTTCAATGGTCAAAGATGTACCGCTTTGAAGATTGTATATGTACATAAATCAATTGCTGACCAGTTTATTAGCTTATTGAATGAAGCAGTGGGCAAATTGCAATTCGGGTTACCATGGGAGAAGGGTGTAACCCTTACACCACTTCCAGAACCAGGCAAGCCTGCTTATTTAAATGATTTAATTGAAGATGCAAAGAAGCATGGTGCTAAAGTAATGAACGAACACGGGGGTACTATTAAAGAATCATTCTTTTATCCAGCAGTACTATATCCCGTGAATAATAAAATGAAAGTATACAGCGAAGAGCAGTTTGGTCCAATTATACCTGTGATTCCATTTGATGATATTGAAGAACCTATTCAATATGTAATTGATTCAACCCATGGCCAACAAGTAAGCTTGTTCTCTAAGAATAAAGAAGAATTAGCTAGTTTAATTGATCCATTGGTAAATCAAGTGAGCAGAGTGAATATCAATAGTCAGTGTCAAAGAGGTCCCGATACTTTCCCATTCACTGGTCGTAAAGACAGTGCGGAGGGCACTTTGTCTGTAGTGGACGCTTTAAGATCTTTTTCTATCAGATCTTTAGTAGCTGCTAAATTAACAGATGATAACAAAGAAATTATCAATGATATTGTATCATCTCATCATTCTAATTTCTTAAGTACAAAATATATATTCTAAAGATTTTATTTTACTAATTCATAAAGCCCGAAAGTTAATATGCTATCGGGCTTTTTAGTTGTACCTTTGTAGCTATTATTAAAAACAGTGTATTTTGAAGTTTATTGATTTAGGATTAGATCCAAGAATTTTGGATGGGATTGATTCAATGGGTTATGAAAATGCCACACCTGTTCAAGAACAAGTGATGGTGCCCATTTTAGAAGGAAAAGATATTATTGCAGCAGCGCAAACTGGAACAGGTAAAACAGCTGCTTTTTTGTTACCACTTTTGCATAGATTAATTACATCACCACATCAGGCATCTGATATCAATGCCATGATTATTGTGCCTACTAGAGAATTGGCTATTCAAATTGCAGAGAGCATTGAAGGCCTTTCTTATTTTACTGATGTAAGTGCCATTGCAGTTTATGGTGGCGGAGATGGTAATTCATTTGCTATAGAGAAAAAAGCTTTAACCAGCGGAGTAGATATAGTGGTATGTACACCAGGTAGAATGATCGCTCATTTAAATATGGGTTATGTAAAACTTAATGGATTAAAGTATTTAGTCTTAGATGAAGCTGATCGTATGCTAGATATGGGTTTTAATGATGACATCAATAAGATCATTACCTACTTGCCTAAACAAAGACAGAATTTATTGTTTTCTGCAACTATGCCTACAAAAATGAGGGCATTAGCTAGAAATTTATTGGTAAATCCTGTAGAAATTAATATTGCAATTTCAAAAGCTTCTGAAAATATCACCCAAAAAGCATTTGTGGTATATGATACTCAAAAAGATGCTATCATAAAAGATATGCTTGGTTCAAAAAGATACAAGAAAGTGATTGTCTTCTGCTCTAAAAAACAAAACGTAAAAAAGTTAACTGCAGATTTAAAACATGCAAAGCTTTCTGTTGCAGAAGTGCATTCCGATTTAGAACAAAAAGAAAGAGAACAAGCGTTACAAGATTTTAGAAATGAAAAAATCTCCATTATTGTTGCTACAGACATTTTAAGTAGAGGTATTGATATTGATGACATTGATTTAGTCATTAATTATGATGTACCAAATGATGGAGAAGATTACATTCATAGAATTGGTAGAACAGCTAGGGCAGCTAGTTCAGGAACTGCCTTTACTTTAGTTGGGCAAAAAGAGCAATCAA
>Ga0164293_10006317_pt1 | contig 10083 bp, 11 predicted proteins | sample GEODES118metaG_FD_111487 | JGI IMG/M metagenome (GOLD analysis project Ga0164293, IMG submission 111487) | Eutrophic lake water microbial communities from Lake Mendota, Wisconsin, USA - GEODES118 metaG | ecosystem: Environmental > Aquatic > Freshwater > Lake | place: USA: Lake Mendota...
CAATATCACAGACGCAAACGCAACCCCGGCGACGTGCGCATCCGCATCGCCCGGAAGCGGCAACGCTCGCCAGCGCGCCGCAAGCAGATAGGTGACCACCGGCGCGAACGAAATCAAAGGGGTGGACGCCACAGCAAGACTTATCCGTGCAATCCACACGCGACGCCGCCCAAGCCAAGGCCCGGCGCCCAACACAGCCGCGCCAATGCCCCAACATGCGCCGATAAAAACAGCCGCGAGCGCCAGCTCGCACGTGGGTCCGAGGGCCTGCATCACCCGCGCGGCGGCTGAAACGCCGGGACGCCGCAGCGAATGACCGAAGTCAAACGTCACCAGGCCTCGCAAAAAAATTGCATACTGCATCTGTATCGACTCATCGAGATGCAACATTGCGCGCAGCGCATGGCGCTCTTCGCCCGAGGCTTGATCGCCGAGAATCACAAGCGTTGGATCGCCCGGCACCACACGAAGCAGCGCAAACACCGCTGTTGCCAGCGCGAGCGTCACGACAACCAACTCCGCTGCGCCCGCGGCGACGCGAACACACGCGGCGCCAAGATTCGGTGCGAATGCGAAACGACTACCCCGCGTCACTCGCGCCGCCGTCTGCGCTGCCGGCATCGTCGACGTTGCCGCCGTCGGCAGGGGAACCCGCGTCGCTGTCTGCAGGGCCGCCGGCATCGCCTGCGTCGGAGCTTGCGCCTCCGTCCTGTATCGAGCCCGCATCCGAGCTCGCGCCGGCATCGCTTTCGATCTCGACCACGAGATTCGGCGCACTCGCGTCAATCGGCGGCACATCGGCAACGCCGGGCATGCACACCGGCGGCGGAGGAATCGACGCCGCGACGCCGCCGTCGTTGTCATCGTAACCCGACGTCATCAGGCACGTTCGTTTGCCTTGCGCGCTATCCAAAATAAGGCCGCGCCACGGGGGCGTGGTTGGGTCGGCGCAGACGTAGCCTGCGCGGCAGTCGGATTGCGACTCGCACGCAGCGAGACACAACGACCGCGCGAACCGCGATCCGCTCGCGCCGCTTCGGTCATCGTACGGACAGCCCGGGCTTGCCGCATTGAACAGGACGCACGCAGCATCATCAGGGCATGAGTTTTTCGCGCAGTTAAACTGCGTGCAGTATCCACCCGATTGCGTCAGGTCACACGCGCGATCGCCACGCGAGGAGCATTCCGTCGGCACACGGCACGCATCACCGATCTTCGGGGAGCAGCCGGCCATCGCGAACGCCATGACGCCAACAGCCGCGAGCCCGAACGTCGCATTCGCGCGGCGTGGCAGAAGAGCCTTCGCGAGCGAGATCATGAACCGAGTTCGCGGGTAGAACGAAAGAAGCTTGGGCATCGGCGAGACCGCGGAAGAGGTGACGAGACAGCTATCTCAGACGTGCGCACCAAGCGCTCTCGCATCTAGCCCCAATCGTGGTTTGACTTCAAGCGACTCGCCCCGTAGAACGCGGAGCTATGGCGACTCATATCACCGCAGACTGCATTAACTGCGGCGCTTGCGAGCCCGAGTGTCCCAACGAGGCCATCAGCGAGGGCATCGACATTTACGTGATCGATCCCGAACTGTGCACCGAGTGCGTGGGCTTTCACGATCACGAGGCATGTCAGGCCGTCTGTCCTGTCGAGTGCTGCCTCCCCGATCCGAAGCACCTCGAAGATGAAGCCACGCTCCTCGCGCGCGCGATGGAGATTCATCCGGACGACGAAGAGCTCAAAAAACGGGCCGAGGCGAATAACTTCCCGTCGCGTTTCCGGAAGTGAGCGCAAGCCGTCCCCGCGAACACGAGCCGAAACGCGAACGCGAGAGTGAACGTGAACGCGCGCCCCGCAGCAGCAAGGCTCGGCGCGCAGCGACCTCTCGAACGTTGTCTCCGAGGGGGAAACCCGCTGCATCACGCATCCCCCGCTCAGGCTTTTTCTGTCGCGCCATTGTCGGGTCGCTCGGGGCCATCACGGGTTGCGCATCGGCGGTTCCTTTGTTGCACCCTGCACACGTGCTCGAACCGGGTGAAGTGCAGTTTGCAACAGGTTTAATTGGGACCGTCACGCCTGGTTCGTTCGACCGCGATATCGCCGCAGCGAACAATGTGGCAGCAACGAACCCCGCCGCGGCTTTGCCTTTCAGCGGTAGCGGTAACGGTAGCGCCACTGCCACCGTCGATCCCGCCTATGCGCGTGGCGCACTGATTGCGGCCGCCGCATCGCCGGGCCTTGCTCCGTTTGCCGGTGGCCGCATCGGCTTGGGCAGCCGTTTCGAAGCTGGCCTCGCGTACACCGGTCGCGTCGCGCGCATCGACGCCCAGCACATGGTTGCTCGCATTCCTTCGCCGCACGGGACCCTGGCGTTCGCGGTCGGGTTAGGCGCAAGCGCCGCTCTCGCCGGTCGGAACTCCGAAACCGCCGTCACAGGCCTTTCGCTCGCGTCGCTGCGCGGCATCGGCGCCGATGTGCCACTGCTCGCCAGCTGGCAAAGCACAGACGCGCGCGCAAGCGTGTGGGGAGGAATCCGCAGCGGATTCGACTACGCCGAGGCCTCCACGTTGACGAGTGAACCGCGCCCGCCAATGTCCGACGGACTCGACACCGTTAGCTTGCATGTTACACGCGTCTGGTCAGGCCCCATGCTCGGAGCCTCTGCAACGCTTGCCAAACATGTGCGGATCGCGGTCGAAGTGGGTGCCAGCTACCAAGCGCTTCGCGGTCGTTTTCAAGGCTCCGCGGTCTCGATCGATGGCCTTTCGATCACGCCGGCTACGTCGTTGTGGTGGGCGCTGTAACCGCCCCGCGCGCATCATTGTACCCCGCACTTATCGAGTTCGTGCACAACAGCGAGCGCAACATCTGCCGCGCGCGCTGAGGCCTCGAGATGATGGGTCGCCCACTGGCTGCGCCCGCTCGCCCCAACATCGTTGGCGATCCCCAGGATCGCGGCACCACGTATATCGCACACTGCACATGCACGAGCGAATGCGAAAACCTCGAGGTGCTCAACCTCGCATCCGCTCGCCCGAGCGAGCGCGTTCGCTCGCGCGTCGTCAGTCGTGATCGTCAACGGGTTCGCGGCGCTAGCGGCTTTCGCCCCCGCGCGAACGCATTGGTCGCGAAGCTCCTCATCGAACAAGGCCTCGCGCGGCATGGGCCCTGGAAACGCCGACTTATTGCACACTGCATCCACATCAACGAGGTGCACACGGCGTGGCGCAATGGCGTCGCCCCATTCCAAAGTCGAAGAACCGTCAGGCACTCGGAACACGCCGCACGTCCCGATGAACAAGGCGTGGCTCGGCTGAAAAGCGTAAAACGCACGCATCGCTCCCAGCGATGCCTCGACAAGCCCCACCCCCACGGCCGCGGTCTGGAGTTCGACTTCGGAATGATCGCCGACGCTGCGCTGAGACGCAGCACGTCGCGCAGCGAGATGCTCTCGAAAGTGCTGCAGTTCAGGATCCCACGCTGCAACGACCAAGATTCGTTTCACTGTCACATTCCTCCGCCGCTGTCGGACAGGCACCACTACCTGAAACTCAAAACAGCGTCTTGCACTGCGAGAGCCCGGCGCGGGTTCGTTGTTTTTTGCCTCGCACCGACGTCTTCTCTTTTTTTGCGAGCGCATCGCCGGAGGACTACGCTTGGTCAAGGTTCTCCGTGACAGCTCGTTTTGGCTCCCCCAACCTCGCCTCCGCCGTCGCGGCCTGCACGTTCGCGGCGGTCGCGAGTGGCTGCATTGGTGCACCAGATGAGCGCACCGAGCCCGAGTCAAACGCAGAGACAGCGACCGCTTCACAGCCTCGCGAGACCGCGTCGACCGAAGCATGGATCGTGGTTGAGCGCACCACCGGTCCCACCGAATCCCATCCCTCAAGCGCTGTCATCGCTCGATTTGTCAGGGCTCGCGGCAGCGCGGCCATCAACGAAACCGCCCGAGACGCAGCGGGCGTCTCCCCTGTTCTCCCCGCGCTTGGAGAATGCAACGTTCCTGGTTCGGCCGCGTCGCCACGTGCGGGCGTGCGTGGCGACGGCGATGGCGTTTTCGCGGCCCCTCTGCACTTCGGCGCAGGCGTCGCGTCACCGTCGCATCGCGACCATCGCGGCCATCTCGACCGAGGAGCAGTCGAACTGCTCGATGTCGGTCGCATGTTCGTTGGCGCCCCCGCCGAAACGGATGCATCTTCCACAGATTCATTCGAGCTCACGGCGCGTGCGTTGCCCGATCCCACAGGTCTTGTCACCGGGGTTGTGTATTCCACACACTACGTTCCCACATCCTTCGCGGCGATGGGCTCCGGTCGCAAGCCCATCACGCTTCGTGTCGAGGGCCGGAGCGCCGACGTCGGGGGAGTGCTTACCGAAGCCCCAACGCCGCCAGACATCACGAACGTGCATGCAAAGCGCACAGAGTCGGGTCTCGCGATCGCGTGGTCGCGCGCTTCGACCATGTCCGACACGCCGCCCATTATCCTGATTGAACATCGCAGCACGAACGGCCGAGTCCTTCGCCGCTGCGTCTGCGAGGATTCGGGGACATTCGTCCTCCGCGACCGAGCCTTTGGCGCGGCGTCTGAGCACGCGGACGCGCATGCGCACGATGGCGAAGTGTGGGTACACCGCATTCATCGCCATGCGTTTGTGGCACGCGGAATTCAACGCGGAGAGCTGCGTTTCGACGTCGCTCGCATTGTCGGGATCGAGCGATGATGATGCCCCAGAGAAAATCAATGCATCTTACCTGCATTGGCGCTGCGCGCGCTCGCATCGTTCGCAACGCGAGCGTGTGCGCGGCGGTTATGTTCGCTTTGACCGTTGCGCCGCGTACACCCGCAGCGAGCGACCGACCGACGGCGAAGATGCGGCCTGTGCCTTCCGCGCCGATCCCTCCGAAAACGAAAGGAGTATTTTTACCTGCTCCGAGCCCAATTGCCGCCCCCACCCCCGGCCTCGGGCGCTCGGGTTTCAAAGGATCGCCGGCGCATCCCGCTCCCCGAACGGCTTCGTCACGGGTGCCAGCACGTGTGCAGGCGCGCACTCAGGCGTGGCACGCGATCGCGTCCGATGCGTCGCTTCGAACCGACGACCAGGGGCGCGCGATGCTCGTGCTTCGGTCTCTCAACCGTTCCGAGCACACAGTGCTGCGCGCGCGCGATGCCAGCGGCGGATTCGACGCCGAGAGTCTCGACCAAGCTGCTCACGTTTTGCGCGATGCCAGCGGCAATGAACATCCCATCGAGCCGCGACTAATAGATGTAGTTTACCGTATTCAAACCCACTTCGGCGCCCCCGAAATTCGCGTGCTGTCCGGGTACCGCTCAGCGCGCGGCGCAAGCTCATCGAATCACGGCAAAGGTCGCGCGATCGACTTCATTGTTCCGGGCGTTCGCGACGATGAAGTGGCAAAAGTCGCGCGCGAGCAAGGGTTCACGGGCGTCGGCATCTACCCGGTAAGCGGCTTCGTCCACGTCGATGTGCGCGACAAATCCTACTTTTGGGTCGATTCGAGCGGCCCTGGCAAGCGCGGACGCATTCGCCCCATCTTCGCCGCACTTGCCGCGCACAGCGATGCGCGCGCCGCGGCTCGAGGTGAGCCGCGAGTGCTGCCGTTTGGGGTGGATCTCGGTTCAAGCCCCCCAGCGTTCGACGCGACCGATGCGTTTCCCGACGCCTCTGACACGCGCGACGGAAATGATGACATCAACGACGACCACACCCACGAACTCGACAACGACAGCGATGACAGCATCGACCGAGATGCGTCGAAGCCGTAGAGGCCTCCACTTCGACGCATGAGTGTCTAGGGCGTTCGAGCACAACGCATTCCAATCCGCGCCGATCGCGTGCGAGGCGAAGCATCCCGGCGCTGGTCGACACTCAATAACGTCATCGAGTCACTAAAGGTGCCACCTCGATACGACCTCGACACCACCGTTGATTCCGTGGCCTCCCCATTAATGCAATCTACACACGAGTGACTGTAGGTTCCTCGGCTATCGAGAACCCATTCGGCGACGTTGCCTGCAAGATCCAAGTGTCCCCAGCGCCCGGCACCGGTCGGTCGCGCCCCCACGTCGATGGGAGACGTTCGGTTGAAGGTGGCCGTTGCGTTCGAAGGAAGCGCGGTTCCCCACGGATATAAGCGCTCTTCGGCCCCGCCCGCCGCGACGAATTCCCACTCCGCTTCGCTCGGCAGAAAGCCGCCATCCCAAATGCAGAAGGCATAGACATCGAACCACGTCACGCAGTTCTGCGGTTCCTTTTCGCTTTCCACCATCGGCCGCGGCGACCACGACGCCGCCGTCGCATCGCAGCCAAGCACGCGGTCCCATTCCGCGACGGTCGCGGGCACCTCGGCGTTCCATGCGCTAACCCAGCCGGTCTCGCGCGTAGCCTCCGCGTTACGAAGCCCCACGCCCACTCCACCATCGCTGTCCGTATACGAAACATGCGCATGCACGCCTGAGCCCTCGACCGGGCGCCAACCCCCGACCCACGCAGCGGCGAACATCCGAAACCGCGCAACGGTCACTTCGTACCGATCGAGCCGGAAACGGCTCACCGTCGCGGGAAAGAGCGACGACGTTCCTCGCTTGTACGTTCCGCCTTCCACCAAAACACTCGCGTCGCAGCGCTCCTTGCTCAGCGAACCGCAATCGGTGATTCCGACCCCCAGCGCCAGCGATCGAGGGTCGTCGCCGCTATCACTTGCGCTCTCGTCGTCGTCGCTATCACTTGCGCCGCCGCCGCCGCCGCCGTCGCCGCCGCCACCGACGTCGGGTCCACGTTGAATCGACGTCGTGCCCGACCCTGTACCCGAATCGGGCCACGCGCGGTCCGCACCGGCCCCGGGGTCGTTGTCAACCGGGCCCCTGTCGCGAGCTTGCTCAGAACTCTTGAGCGCCAAGCACGCGCTTGACCCAAGCGCGATAGCGCTGAAGACCGTAGCGATTCGAAAAAGAGAAGGGCACCTCACGCATCGCATGTGCGCGAGGTGGTAGCGCGGATTTGCTGTTGGTCAACGATGCGAACCGCGATTCAGACCATCAAAACAGACCGGACCACGTCGTAAACGCGCTGATGAACATCGTTCACGTCCCCGTGCGCATCGACAAGCACGACGCGATCGTTTGGCATGTGCCCCTGCAGATTCTTGTAAAATACAGACAGCGCGCGCTGCACTTCGTTTTGCTCATAGAGCTGCGCAGGCTCCCCCCGCTGCGCACGACGACTCGCTGCCACCTCCGCCGACACATCGAGCACGATCGTGAGATCCGGCCGAAATGCGTAGCGATTGAGCGAACGAATCCACTCAACGGCATCCGCACCGTTCGCTCCGCTGCTCACGCTTTGATAGGCGAGACTCGACGCATCGTAGCGATCGGAGATCACAATACCCCCTGATGCGACAGCCGGCTCGATCACGCATTCGCTGTGATCCATGCGATCAGCTGCGAACAGTAGCGCCATCGTGGCCCACCCCGGCGCTCGACCTTGCGTCGCCACAAGGCGACCGGTGAGCACTTGCCGAATCATCACGCCAAATGGCCCGTCGGTGGGCTCGCGCGTTGCGCACACCGACGTGTGTCCCTCGCGCCGCAAGCGACCTGCCAAGAGCCCGACCTGCGTCGTGGTTCCCGCGCCATCGATCCCCTCAATCACAACGAACCGGCCCGTCCGCGTCCCCGCCATGCGTCGTGGATATCGCACCTTCACCATCGCGTCATCGGTTTGCGCGCGGGCGCCGCAGACTCAGCGCCAGGCGCTTGCTTTGACCGTTGGGTCCACATCCTCATCCGCGTGTTTTGAATCCAAGGCATCACGCATGACCGCAACGCCCGCACCTGTCACGCGATACACAACTCCGTCGGCAACACTCGCCTCACGCTCGTCTTCTTCGCCATCAGGGGCTTCGCCGTAAGCGCCGACCGCCTCAACAAGACCGAGATCGCATAGGCGCTTCATTGGCTCGAACTCATCGACGGTGAGCGCCTCGCCGGCAAGACCTCCGTGGTCTTCATCGGCAAGTCGCACGTCACGCAGCAAGCGCCACTCACAGGATGCAAGTTGCATGGATCGTCTCTACTCCACTCAGCGCCGCAATGCGCAGTTCATCTCCCGCGTCCAGGCCAGTTACTGACACCTCGGGTTCCTGCGACCAGCGCATGCTCCCCAGGTGCACTTTATATGCAAGTGCAAACGTCATTCAAAGGACAACACGTTGCACGTGCATATGCAATGCATATGCACAATCAGAGCATATGCATGACACTTGTTTTTTCCATTTCGACTGAAAACCTTGGCGCTTTTCTTTGCCGAGATCCACGGCCTCTCCGTCGCCGTCTGAAAACGTTTCCCGAACCGTCACCGTTTTGGCACACAAGCTCGTTACATCCCGACGCGTGGCGCTCGAAAACTGGGCTTCGGTTGAAACGGAAGATGCAACGCGTGCGAAGCGTCTCGCTGGGTCGTATGCCGTTTCGGCAGTGGCGGTCGCGGCGCTGCTGGGCATCGGCGTCGTCTTCGGCGGCCAGATAAAAAAGCAGGTGTTCGAAGAGGAGGTCCAGGTCAAATTCGCCCCTCCCGAACCCGTGAAGGCAGCGCCTCCACCCGCGCCGCCGCCGCCACCTCCGCCGGCTCCGAAACTCGCGATGCGCTCACAGCCGCCGCCGCTCGGGCAAGCAACACAAGCTCCGCCCACCGAACTTCCGACGGGCGCGCCAGCCGAAGGCGATCCGAACAGCGCCATGGCCGAAGGTCCAGTGGGCGAAGGCGACCCGAACGGAGTCGTTGGCGGTACAGGGCGTCGAGGCGGGCCTTCGACCATCGTCGAGCCGCCGCCCGCACCGCCCGCGCCACCCGCACCTGTCATGCAAGTCGCAGAGGTCACCTCGCCTCCGGTGCCACGATCGAAAGTGATGCCCTCCTACCCCGATAGCGCGCGCAAGCAAGGCATCGAGGCGCTTGTGGTCGTCAAATTCGTCGTCGGCGAAAGCGGCGATGTCGAAAACGCGGAAGTGGTCAAAGGCCACCCTCTCTTCGACGACATCGTGCTGGCCGCCGTGCGCTTGTGGACATTCGAACCTGCGACGCTCGAGGGCAAAGCCGTGCGGATGGTGCGCATGGTGAAAATTCCGTTCCGATTGAAACACACATGAACATGCATCATGCATTTAGTTGCATGCAATTAGCACACGACCGCGAAGGAGTACGTTATGTCGTTTAGTCCAATTCACATCTGGGCAAGCATGGGCCTCATGAGCAAGGTCATCGCCTCGCTCTTGCTCGTGATGGCCACCATGAGCCTGGCTGTCGTGGTCGAACGCTGGATTGCGCTCACACGTGCGCGCGCCGAAACGCGCAAGTTTCTGGGCTCGGTCGTGCCCATGCTTGGCCGTCACGACTACGACCGCGCGGCAAATCTTGCCGATGAACATAAGGCCTCGCCGTTCGCTCGCTTGATTGCTCCAATTTTGCGCAAACTTACGTCGTCCGACGAAAAGAATCTCTCGCGCGTTGAGCTTGCGCGCCGCGAAGCCGAACGCCAGAAAGAGGCCGTGGGCGAAGAACTGCGCCGTGGCATGGGCGTACTGGCCTCGGTCGGTTCGGTGGCTCCGTTCGTGGGGCTTCTTGGCACCGTCGTGGGCATTATCAGTGCTTTTCAAGGCATCGCCGCAACAGGATCTGGCGGTCTCGGCGCCGTCTCGGCGGGTATCTCCGAAGCACTCGTTGAAACCGCGCTTGGTCTCATGGTCGCGATACCCGCGGTGCTCTTTTTCAATCAACTGAATACCAAGATTAACGCCGTCGAAACCGAGCTCGCTCGTCGCACCGGCGAACTTCTCGACGAGCTGGAGAACGCGCATGGGAGCCTCGATTCAGGCCGCATCGAAACCGCCGCGTAAGGTCTCAGCAGCGCCTGAGATCAACGTCACGCCGCTGGTCGACGTGGTGCTTGTACTCCTCATCATTTTTATGGTGATCGCACCGGAGCTCGAACACGGCGAACGCGTCGAGCTTCCGAGCATCGGGCAGCCCGATAAAAACCAACAAGGCAAGCTCGACCCCATCACGGTC
>Ga0164293_10006318_pt1 | contig 10082 bp, 7 predicted proteins | sample GEODES118metaG_FD_111487 | JGI IMG/M metagenome (GOLD analysis project Ga0164293, IMG submission 111487) | Eutrophic lake water microbial communities from Lake Mendota, Wisconsin, USA - GEODES118 metaG | ecosystem: Environmental > Aquatic > Freshwater > Lake | place: USA: Lake Mendota, Wisconsin...
CAGAGCCGACATCTGACTCTGCATCAGAGCCTGCATCAGAGCCGACATCAGAGCTTGCATCAGAGCCTGCATCAGAGCCGACATCAGAGCCTGCATCAGAGCCTGCATCAGAGCCTGCATCAGAGCCGACATCTGACCCTGCATCAGAGCCTGCATCAGCGTTTGTGGACGTTCCGCCATCGGACAAACCGATGCATTGCGCACGAATGGGACCTTCCACCGAGCTTTTGCCTCTTGGCTGACACACGCTAAGAGCCGCCACCGCGACGGATCGCCCACCGCACGCCGTATCAAGCGCTTCAAGCGCGCCTCCGCACCCCCCGCCTCGTTGGAGGGACGCCTGCCGACATTGATCCTGCGCGGCCGAATCCGACCGGGGACAGTCTTCGCACGCGAAAAACGTGCAATCAAAGACATCTTGGTACGCTTTTCCGCAGGCATCTTTTTGCGTTACCAAACTCACGCACCCGCCAACGTTGACCATGCTCAGGTCTCCGTTCGACTCGACAAGCGGGCGCCACGTGGCATCGGATTCGACTCCGAAAATGCAATCTCGGCACGATGCACTCGCCACCGCTTGCTTCCACGCGCTCAAGGGAGCCGACGAGCTCGCCGAGGAGTCGAGGTACACAAGAAACGCCGTGAGATCTTGCTCGGTGCACGCGCCTGGCTGCGCGAACGGGGGCTTCCACGGTAGCCCCGTCAGGTCGATCGGCTGCGTGCCAGAGCAGGCGGCCGCTGAACCATCGGGATTCGTCTCAACCGCGCCATCAAGCGCAACGACCGGCCTTCGCGACGCATCCGGAGCCGCATCGACAGCACACTCAATGACCTGCGTGGTCGTCGTGCAACCTGCAATCGTGACGAGCCCCCACGCCGCAGCCAGGCCCGCACCACCAACGAGCCTCAACACCGTCTTGCCCATGAGCCTCGACTCCTTGTTGTTCGACTAAAACCGTACGTCGCCTTCGACGCGCAGCCCGAAAAGGGTTCACACGCACGCGCCTCGCGACCCTGCAACAAATTGCACCATACAATCGATCGCGTCGCGCTATCGTCAGACGCATTGCACCGCTTTGCCTAACAGCGAAAAACGCTACGTAGTGCCCTCAGCACCGTCAAGGATGCTGCGCCTTCAGGGTTGAAAACGTCCTAGCCCCCGGGCATCCGCGCTCTCGCGACGCGCGACGCTTGCACACGCCATGGCCGCCGCAAGACTTAGGCACTCGACCTTTGCCACTGCCTCAGCAAGTCGGTGAGCGCGCGCAAGCTGCTGCCCTAAGTCGCCGACACCTCGCACCGCCCCCGCCGCGTGCAACCCGGCAATTTCCGGAGACAACCATACCGCCACGATCAACGCAGCCGCTGCGGCCACGACGACGCATGCCAAACGCAGGCGCGCCAACCGCACGCCTGTGGCCATTTCGCGCGTGCCTTCACCTCCGAAAGCGCCCGCTTGGCTCGGCCGACGCCACCACGGGCCACTTCGCCAAAGGTCAATGCACACTACAATAGTCGCACACACAAGCGCCACGCGATCGAAGCGCGCGAACACCTGCGTCATGGCATCGGCGCTCAGAGGCGCGTTGACGACGCGAAACACGATCGGCGCAACGACCGCCCCGAGAGTGACGAGCCCGCCGGCCCACAGTGCGAGTGCCAACGCGTAAACCCACGCCATCACGGCCGGCACCAGCGTGCGCCCAAAGCGTCGCGCGGGCCTGGCCGCCTCACGGCCCGGGTCGAACTTTTTTTGCCCCATCTCCATCGTGCGTGGCGACGATCGTAGTCGTCTTCGCGTGCCTGCGGAGATCCGGTTTCACGAAAAAAATTAACCCACGAATCGGCCGCTCGTGTCGTTCGCGTCACGCACGGGCAACGCTCCCAGGCTCGTGCCGTGGCTGCAGCAAGGCACTCGTCTCAGATTTCCGGCAGCTACAGCGCGACGACTTCTGACGCCGACTGCAAAACACCGCGTCAATGTTCAACCCTAAACACCCGCAGAGCCATCATTAATCAAGTGCGTCATAAGCAAATGCATATCAATCGATAACATAAGCACGATCATCAATTGACATTTTCGAGCCCAAGGACTGGCCAGTCGGTCACCGAATAAACGATGGCGGCATGGCACTTCCCAATCAGTCCAAGTCGCGATACCTGTCTCGTTAGTTCCAGCACTAGAAGCGGCAAAGTCCGAGCACCCACGTCGTGGAGCCTTCGCTTCGTGATCATCCACTGCGATTGCATCGACCGGCGCGAGAGCCTTCGCCTCGCCGCTGCTGCAAACACATCGGCGAACGCAGAAAAGCGCGCGGGCAACCGTAGGTCACCGGCGCGCTCTTCGCCTTTTCCGCGGGTACTACTTAGCGCCGTTCCAGATCCAGTGACAGATCATGGCTTGCTGCTGCGATGACAGACACTCGGTTTCGTCGGCCGTGACCCCGGAGCCGTTGGTGCACTTCGGGACCTTGGGCATTCGGTAGCTCTTGTAGCGATTGCTGCTGGTCACGCTAACCGTGGAGGGAACATCGAAGAAGTCCGAGCGGTAGTGCGACCTCGTTGTCTTTCGGTAGAACCGCGAATTGAGCGGATCGTACGCGTGCCACGCGGGATTGGCTTCTTCCGTTAGCATTTCATCCCACTTGAAGACGGTCCTTCGCATGAAGAGAAGTTTGTTTTTCCACTTGTCAAGCGACGTGGGGCTAGTGCTCAGGGAGTCATTCAAGTCGCCATCATGGCCCTTACTGATATCCGGTATATAGGCATGTTCCGGCGAGGAAGGCGTCGGGAAATCATAAATGACCCGCCAATACTTACTATCATATTTGTAGCGATTGACGGCCACCCGTTGTGATGTATCCGAGCCGTTATACGTCACCGAATATGGCGGTTGAGTGAATGGCGCTGGTGGGTCTACGTAACCCCCGGTGGAACAATCGCCCTCCCATCCGTTTGATTTGAAGCCGCAAAACGAATACTTGTCGTTGAACATACTGCCGCTGACCGACGCTTCGCTCCCGTTTTTTCCGTGGCATCCATTAAATGTGCAGGACGCCTTTCCAACACCTGTAAGACTTGCCGAATTCACTCCAGCAATACTGGCGGATGAAGCCGCAATCATGATTCGGTCGATACGGTCGGTGGCACTACTGCTCGCCTTCGTAAACGTAATGGTGCTGGGGTCTGCCAGCCCTGTGTCACCGCACGGGTTCTTCATCGCGAACGTTACGGTACACGAGCTCGAAATAGCACCGGTCACGTACAACCCGCCCACGAACTTGCCTTGGGGGCACGAGCCTGTGACGGTTTCAGAGGCAGCGTACTCGGGAGTCGGAACCGTCGGGTCATACGCGTCGAAGGCGGACTTCAACGTCGGAGGCGAGATAAACCGCAGCCCCGAGGCGCTGTCGCCTGAAAACGGAATATCGAGTTTGCGATTGTCTGCCGTGAAGGGCGCCGTATTCTTTAGATATCTGTTACCGGCTGCGTTGGCTGCCCCATCCGGGCTAAACGGATTGGCGAAGCTTGTGGCCACCTTCTCGCCCGCGGTGAACGCCACCGTACACGCAGCGGTGATAGGCCCTGTCTCGTACACGGCGACACCGGCACTTGGGTCATAGCTCTTCAATTCCCCGATCGGACACGAGCCAGCAATGGCCTGCGGAACCGCCGGTGCGGTAAACGTGAGATTAAACGTCACTTTGCTGTTTACGGCCACCGATGCACTCGAACCTGACGCGGCAACACCGCCACTGGTGGTCGACTGCACCGACACGGGGCCTGTAGCGGTCGGGGGCTGCGTAACGACCTCGTTTCCGGGGTCCGCTGGATCACTAGGGTTCGACGGAGAATCAGGTGTTGCCGTGCTTGCACCACACCCAACAAGCGCATAAGCGCCAAGGCTCGCACCGCACGCGGCGAGTAGAAATTTTCGATGGATCACGCCCTTCGTTGCAATTCGCATTCGCACCCTCCTACTTTTTTCGAGTAGAGGTACACGGCGCCTTCGAGCACTTCCTAAAGGGGCCGTAACCCAAATGTGTGAGCGACCTCGAATGAGGCCTTGTTGACGACTCCAAGCAGATCAATGTTTACGGCCAAGGTCAAAAAAGCTTCATCTTGAACGTGATCGCTACCGACCGAGGTCTATTGAGATTCAACAGCCTAGGCCCACGAGCGTTGTAGATGCGACGCGCTGCGGTCGAGCCAGGGGTTGGGCAAACACGCAATTTACGCGCTTGATGATGAGCGATGTCGCGCAAGCCCGACGCGATTACTGGTCGGCGGTGTGCGAAATCTCGTCTTGTTGAGCTCTCGTTTTCAAAAGCGCTCACTCAAGGGCGATAGTCACCATACCGCCATGATCAAGGCTGCAGGGCCATAAGCGATTGTTCGGAAGCGCATATGCAACCGCGCCTAGTTTCGAAGAATGCAATCTACATTATGCACTTCATTAAACGATGGCATTCTCGCAGCAGGGAGAATACCGCCGCGAAAACCACTTCCAGCGTTCGCCAAGCGCGACGGCCACTCGAAGACCGGCGCGTGACGTCATCGTTTCGACAATAACGCGCATGAAACCATCGACAAAGGTCGTTGCCCGAATGGCCGAATTCGAACTGCGCCTTTGCTCGTTCGAACACATCGGGCAGTCAGTTGGACGGCAAAAGCTTCACGGTGACGGTCACTCGCGTGCTCGCGAATCTGGAGTAGCGCACGTTCTCGAAAACAGCTTCGATGCCCTCGCGCTTAATGGCGTTGGCGAAATCGAGGCAATCGGAGCTGGGCAGTACGTCCGCCCCCTCCAACGTCACCTGCAGCCCCCCAATCGTGAGCGACCAGCTCTTGTTGATAGGCTCGGGCGGCACGCGCCTCGCGATGGCTTCACGATGCGTGCGGTGGTGCCTAACATTTCGGGCACAGGCAGAGGGGTAGAGCGGCTGAACGATGGCTGTTGTGACACCTGAAACAACCAGGTCACAACGGTATTGTTGCCGCTCGTGGTTTTAGAGTACTCGATCTGCTTGGTGTTGAATCGCGCGGTAACCGTGAGTTCGGGCGGCGTGTTTTCCCGCGGATTCGGGTTGTTTCCAGTAAAGGGTTCCGTCCGATGGGTTCGACGGGCTTGTTTTGTTTTGCTGTTGCGATGACGTGCTCGCGCACGCCCCGGAGACGGATCGGGTAGATGCAAGATCCCCGCATTTTTCCGCTCAAAGCACGTCAGCTGCTCTTCGGTCACCGAGTCCTCGCAATACATTCGAGAGACTTGCGCGGCGAGATCCGTGGGGGCGCCGCAGCCACCGAACTTAGCGGCTACGCGCTCGGAGCAATTGGCCACATCGACAGGTGCGCTGCTTTTATCGGCGGGGTTGCTCTTGTCCGCGACGGAGCTCGCACAGGCGGGTGCACCGAGAATAATTGTCATCGCCACACGGGTTTGAAATCGATTCATTGTCGATATCCGCCTTCGACTTCCCCTCGTGTGATAAGGCGCAATGGGTTTCGACCTGTTTTTGAGATTTTTACGGGAATTCGCGCCAGTTTTTGGGGTGCGCGTGCCCCTGTGAATCATGCGCTGGAGCTCTTCCCATCAATTCGGCGCGGCGGGTCCTTAGGCAAAAAAAAAATAAAATAAAAGGAATTTGATCGCATCGTCACGTCATTGCCTCGCAAGACCGCGCGCGAGCGGCTCGCTCGCGCTTCACGCATCACCACGTTGCGCTATTTCACGGACTGCGACGCTCTGGCGCAGGCTTTGGGTCGTTCGCAGCTAATTCAACGGACTGCTAGACTCTCGTCATGCCCGTCGCTGCCGGCAAGTTCGCGACCTACGACGATGTTCTGAATGCGCCCGAGCACAAGCTTGCGCAAGTGGTCGATGGCGAGCTGGTTCTTCATCCCCGGCCTGCCGGGCGCCACACGCATGTCGCTAGCGAACTCGGAGCCGACCTGCATTCGCTTTTTCGCAGAGGACGAGGCGGCCCGGGCGGCTGGTACATTCTCTACGAGCCCGAGCTTCACCTCGGAACGCCGTCACAAATCCTGGTACCCGACTTGGCCGCGTGGCGTCTCGAGCACGTCACGTTCGACGCCAGCCGCGCCTTCTACGAGGTCGCTCCCGACTGGGTCTGCGAGGTCCTCTCCCCCACAACCGCACGCCTCGATCGCGGCCGCAAGGCGGACATCTACGCCGAGCAGGGCGTGCGCTACCTTTGGTTGGTCGACACCGATGCCCGGCAAATCGAGGCGTTTCGCTTGCTCGAGCGCTCGTGGCTACGCGTCGGCGTGTTCGCAGAAGCTGGCGCGCGCATCGAGCCATTCGAGGCCGTCCCGATCGACGTCCCCGAGCTCTTCCGCCTCCCAAACGAGCCGTAACAACAGACAAAAACACTCGGGACGTACGCGCCTGCGCTGGGAGTCGCTCCGGTTGGTTGAGGTATTGAATCATCAACGTTTCTGCAAGGCTTCCGTGCATGCCACGAAGCCTCACTATGCGACTGCGCGCAGCGCCCGCGGCTAAGGCATTCTTGCCTTATCGGCGTCGCCCCGTTCGCTGCTTTTGCCTAATTCGTGCAGAGTCTCGCTTTCAATGATGCGCACGCGTTCGCGCGTTTCATCAAAGGCGAGCGTCACAATCGCCGCGCCGATCACGTTCGCCGAAATAGGTGCATATCGCATTGTTTTGCCGAGGACCGAGAAGACGGCGCGGCCAACGGGCAGCCAAAGCCTCTCGCCGATGCGCCTCTCGCGGCGCGCGCCTTCGTCGTCGATCGCGCTCGGCCGAACAATCGTGAGTTGCTCAAAAGCGAGCTCAGCAAGGGCCTCTTCCGCGTCGGCCTTGGCTCGCAAGTAGTCGCTCCACGATCGCTTGTTCGCGCCGAGCGAGGTCACGGCGACCATTCGCGTGACGCCGAGGCGTTTGGCCGCCTCACCGAACGCACGCACGGCGCCAACGTCGACCGCGCGAAACGCTTCGCGCGAGCCCGCTTGCTTGCGCGTGGTTCCAAGGCAGCAAATGGCAACCCGCGGCGGACTCGCCTCCGATTCCGCTCCGGATCCCGACACCGCAGACGATGCGAGCGCAGCTGACATCGCCGCTTCGATCGCATAGGCCTGAGACATATCCGCCACACACGCGATCACTTTCGCATGGTGCGGCTCGGCGAGAGGCCGGCGCCCAACAGCCACAACGCGCGCCACATCGGTTTGTTCAACCAGGTGCGCAAGCGCGCGCGCCCCGACAACGCCTGATGCCCCAGCCACAAGGATGGTCGCGCGCGTGGGTGACTTGGCTCTCATGGCTTCCATCACTAACAGATTGGTCCGTTGCGACGCACACGCCTCGGCGTGCACGCCACGGCCATCGCAAAATAGTTAGCTTCACGCGCTGCAGTTGCCGCTAAAACCCGCGATTTGCGCGTAATTCAATACCCCGACGTTCTTCATCCCACGACGACGATATCCAAAAGGTGCATTTTACATGAGAACAATTCACACCATTCCCTCGTGGATGGGCGTGCTCGCCGGCGTTTCGCTTGTTGGCGCGGCATGCATACCGCCACAGGGTTCTGTCACGGCCACATCGCGGTCCTCATTCGGAGCGAGCACTCCCGGGTCGGGTTCAGGGGTCGCTGCGCACCCCGGCTCCGCGAGCGCGAACGCTTCACGCTACCAAACACCGCCGCAGGCGATCGTCGATGTGATGCGCGCTCCGCCGCCACCCACGCCGTTGCCGAGTCCGACGGGGCACGCGCTACTGCTCGTCGCGGTCGATGACACGCCGCCCCTCGCGCGCGTGGCCGAGCCCTTCGTGCGCCTTGCAGGTGTTCGCGTAGAGCCGCGAACCCATAGCCGTCACGATCGCAGCAATGGCTACGGCATCCGCCTTTGCGTTCGCAGCCTTGCCTTGGTCACCGTGCCCGAAGGCAAAGAAACCCCCGTCACGTTACCCCCGGGCGGCTGCGCCGGAAACATCGTGTGGTCTGCAAGCGGCAAACATTTCGCATTCCAGAACGTAACCCACAGCGAAGACGCGCTGCCCGGCCACGTCGAGTTGTGGATCGGCGACGCCGCCACTGGCAAAACGCGCGCACTCAAAGGCGTGCGCCTTAACACCGTGCTCGACCATGCAGCCCAGTGGCTCGCCGGCACACAATCGATGCTGGTCAAGCTCGTGCCCGATAACCTCGGCACCCCACCGGCGGCGCCGGCCGTTCCCTCTGCACCGAGCATTCAAGACACCCAGGGCAATGAGGGCGAAAGCAGCACCTACGAGCTGCGCGACACACTCTCCAACGCGCACGATGAGGCTCTGTTTGACTACTACGCCACGTCGCAACTCGCCGTTATCGATATCGACTCTGGCACCATCACGCGCGTCGGAAAAGATGCAATCTACACAGACGTCTCTCCCGCTCCCGACGGCGTGCATGTGCTCGCCGAAGAGATTCAAAAGCCGTACTCCTACGTCACAACGTACGACCGATTCGCGCACACCGTGAGCGTCATCGATCTCAAGAGCCGCGCGTCGCAAGCCATCGCCTCGGTTGCCCTCGCTGACCGGGTCCCCGTGCACGGTGTCCCCACGGGTCCGCGGAACTTCGACTGGCGCGTGACCGAGCCCGCCACGCTTGTGTGGACCGAAGCTCTCGACGGGGGCGATTGGAAAGTACACGTTCCTGCTCGCGACAAGCTCATGATGCAAAAAGCGCCATTTGTCGCCACGCCCACCGAGGTGATGCGAACAGAGCAGCGCCTCGCAGGCATCCTGTGGTCCGAGCATCCAAGCCTCGCGCTCGTTCAAGAATTCGACGAAAACCGCCATTGGACGCGTACCTCAACGCTCAACGTCGACGCGCCCACCGAAAAATCCGAGGTGCTGTGGGATCACTCGAGCGACGAGCGTTACAATCATCCGGGCACTCCCATTCTGCGACAGCTGCCAAGCGGCGCTTGGGTTCTCAGGCAAGACGGCGACAGCATGTACCTTGCAGGCAATGGCGCATCCCCGGAGGGCGCGCGGCCGTTTGTCGACCGGTTCAACCTCAAGACCAAAAAGACAGAGCGACTTATGCGCAGTGATCGCGCAAGCCTCGAGCGCTTCGTCTGCTTTGCGCCGACGACTGCCGCGCCTGCAAGCTCGCGCGAGGTGCTGGTGACGTGGCATCAGTCGCCGACCGATCCGCCGAATGCGTTCGTTCGTCGCATCGGTCCCGCCCTCGACAACGCAGAAGCGAACGAGGCCGCATACACGTCTTCACGCGCCCCGCTCACGCACCTGCCCGAACCTACGCCTGCAGTGCGCGCGATACAGAAAAGACTTGTATCTTACAAACGAAGCGACGGGACCGAGCTTTCATTCACGCTTTACACGCCGCCGAATTACCGCGAGGGCACACGCCTTCCGGCGATCGTGAACGCCTATCCGCTCGATTACGCGAACGCGAGCCAAGCCGGTCAGGTCACCGGTTCGTCGCAAACGTTTACGCATCTTCGCAACCATACGTACTTGCTACTTGCGGGCTACGCCGTCATCGACAGCGCTTCGTTTCCGATCGTGGGCGATCCGGCCAAGGCCTACGACACGTATCTTGAGCAACTGCTCGCCAACGCCAAAGCCGCGGTCGACAAGGCCGTCGAGCTCGGCGTCGTCGATCGCGACCGCATCGGCGTCACTGGCCACAGCCACGGCGCGCTCATGACCGCAAACCTGCTCGCACACTCCGATCTCTTCCGCGCCGGTGTGGCAACCAGTGGATCGTACAACAAAACGCTTACGCCCTTCGGGTTCCAAAACGAACGTCGATCCGTGTGGGATGCACAAGACGTGTATCTCAAAGCCTCGCCATTTTTCTTCGCCAAACAGCTAAAGCGCCCGATTCTCATCGTGCACGGCGAAGACGACGCCAACCCTGGCACCACGCCTCTGCAAGCAAAAAAACTCTTTGAAGCCATTCGCGGAACTGGCGGCACGGCGCGCCTCGTGATGCTGCCGCACGAGCCTCACTGGTATACTGCACGCGAATCGAACGAACACCTCATCGCAGAAATGCTTCGCTGGTTCGATATGCACGTAAAAA
>Ga0164293_10006319_pt1 | contig 10081 bp, 2 predicted proteins | sample GEODES118metaG_FD_111487 | JGI IMG/M metagenome (GOLD analysis project Ga0164293, IMG submission 111487) | Eutrophic lake water microbial communities from Lake Mendota, Wisconsin, USA - GEODES118 metaG | ecosystem: Environmental > Aquatic > Freshwater > Lake | place: USA: Lake Mendota, Wisconsin...
CAAGGCGGCGACCGTGGCAGCAGTGGCTGGCCGGGCCCGCACCCCCGCCTGGTTCAGTTCCGGATAGGTGAGCTGCTCCTCTCCCCAGCGGCGGCTGAAGAAAGCCCGAATCGGATAAAGAGGATTGGCGGGCTGCTGCTCCAGCGCCTCCAACCAATGGGCCATCGGCACCAGCTGCAACGGCGCACCGCGTTCAATCAGCCCACCGAGCACATCCGCCAGCAGCAATGGCTGCGGATGGTGCAAGTGCAAACAAGCGAGTTCCTGCGGTGGCCGCCAGGCCATGGCGGTCACCGCATTCGCCACGTAGTCGACCGGCACCAAATCCAGCTCCCAATCCATGGCGGGAGCCAGACCCAACTCCAGACTGCCCCGCAACAGCCGATGCAACAGGTCGTCCTGATGCCAGAGGCCGCTTTGCGAATGGCCCGCAATTAATGGGGGCCGGTACACCCGCACCGGCAGCCCCGCCCGCCCCGCCGCCAGCACCAAGCGCTCACTCACCCACTTGGTTTGGGAGTAGCCGATCTGGATGCCGCGCCACTCCGCCAGGTCGTCGTTTTCCAGCAGCTGGCGGTTTCGGTAGGCCCGGGCCTCGTAGACCGCCACGCTGGAGATCAGCTCCACCGGCAAAGGCCGCTCCAGAGCCGCCAGCTCCAGCACCGTGCGGGTGCCGCCCACATTGGCGGCAGCCAGCTGGCTGTAGGGAGCCATCTGGCTGAGCTGGGCGCCGTTGTGCAGGATGCCGCTGATGCCCTGGGCCAGATCCGAAAAGGCTCCCGGCTCCAGGCCAAACCGAGGCTGTGCCAAATCACCGGGGATTGGCAGGATGCGCGGGGCCCAGGCCTCTTGCCAGAGGCCGTAAAGCTCCAGGTTGCGGCGCAGGCGCTCAGCCCCGGCCGCCGCATCGGCGGCACGCACCAGCACCTGCACCTGCAGCTCTGGCCAGCGCTGCAATTGCCCCGCCAGCAGATAGGCCCCCAGGAATCCCGAGCCCCCCGTGAGCAGGATCGCCTCGCCCGGGGTTTGGGCGGCCGGGCCAGGCGGCACGCTCCAACCGGGTGGCAGTTGGGCCTCCTGGCCCAGATCCAACTCGGCCTCCATGGCGGCGCCGGGGCCGGCGCTGAACTGGCGCAGCAACACCACCGCCAGGGCCTCGAGGCTGGGGTCGCCCGCCAGCGATTCCAGCTCCAGCTTCACCCCCAGGTCTTGCTGCACACCGGCGGCCAACTCCACCGCCATCAGCGAATCCAGCCCGATCTGGAACAGGGAATCGCCCGGATCAATCGCCTGGGGATCCTCCAGCCCCATCACCGCCGCCAGGCGGCGCTGCAGGAGCTCCACCAGGGCCAAACCGCGCTCGCGCTCCGGGAGCTCGAGCAGCCTCTGGCGTTCACCGCCGGATGCCGCCGCACCGGTGGGAGCATCGGATCCCGCCAACGCCGCCATGGCGGCGGCCTGCCGCGGCGGGGCCTGGCGCAGCAGCTGCGGCCAGGTGTTGTTGAGCACCGCCAGCGAGCCAGAGCGGCCGCGCCGCAGGGCCAACCCCAAGGCCTCCAGGGCCGCATCCGGCGGCAACAGCCCCACCCCCAGGGCCTGCAGACGCCGCCCCTGGCCGGCCGCCATGCCCTCGCCGGCCCAGGGGCCCCACTGCACCGCCAGGGTGACGGCATCGCTGCCACCAAACCCCGCCCACGCTTCGCAGGCCCCATCGAGGGCCCCATTGGCGGCACCGTAATTGCTCTGGCCGGGCGAACCCAGCAGGGCGGCCATGGAGGAAAAGGCCACCGCAAAGTCGAGCGGGGCCTGGGTCTGGGCCACGGCCCGCTGCAGCTGCAACCAACCCTCCAGCTTGGGGGCCAGCACGGCCTGCAGCCGCTCGGCGGTCTGCCCAGAGATCAGGCCATCGTCGAGCACGCCAGCGGCATGGAACAGCCCGCGCAGGGGCTGCTCCGCGGGGAGTGCCGCCAGGGTGGCGGCCAAGGCAGCCTCGGCCTGGGCGGCGCCGAGCGTGAGCGGCAGCAGCTGGCAGCGCACCCCCTGGGCGCTCCACTGGCTGAGCTGCGCCTGAAAGGCTGCCGGCGGCTGATCCGCCGAGCGCGACACCACCAACAGTGAACGCACCCCCTGATCCACCAGCCAGCCCAGCAGCTGCCGGCCCAGGGCACCGACACCACCACTCACCAAGTACGTGGCATCGGAGCGAAGGCGCAACGGCGCCGCTTGCTCGCCGCGGCGAATCACCAACTTGCCCACGTGGCGGGCCTGGGCCATCCACCGGAATGCCTCAACGGTTTGCGCTTCGTCAAAGGTCTGCATCGGGATCGGGCTGTAGGAGCCCGTTTGGAGATCCGCCAGCAGCTGCTCGAGGAGTTGGCGGATCAAGGCGGGTTCAGCAGCCGCCACCTCCAGCAGATCGAAGGGCAGATAGCGGGCGTCAGGCCGGCGCTCCGCCGCCTCACGGCGGCTCCAGATCTCGATCTTGCCGAGCTCCACAAAACGGCCCCCTGGGGCCAGGGCACGGAAGCCGGCATCCACCCACTCCCCCTTGAGGCTGTTGAGCACCACATCCACGCCTCGGCCGCCCGTGGCCTGCAGCAGCTGCTCGGCAAAGGCGGTGTTGCGGGAATCGAACACGGCTTCCACCCCCTGCTCCAGCAGGGCGGCCTGCTTGGCCTGGCTGGCGGTGGCGAAGATGCGCGCCCCGCAGCGGCGGGCCACCTGCAGCGCCGCCTGGCCCACGCCACCGGCGGCGGCATGGATCAGCACCGTGTCGCCGGGCTGCAGCTGCGCCAGGGTCTGCAGGCCGTAGATGGCGGTGAGGAATGCCGTCGACAGGCTGGCCCCCAGCTCCGGGCTGAACGCCGCCGGCAGGGGCACGCACAGTTGGGCCCGGCAGCGCACATGGCTGGCGAGGCTGCCCACCGCCAAGGCCGCCAACACCCGCTCCCCGAGGCGTTGCTCAGACACCCCAGGCCCCACGGCCACCACGCGGCCCACACACTCGCCGCCGAAGGGCAGCTGGCTGCCCTCCTGCAGCCCCAGCTCGGCACTGTGGGCCGCCAGCAGGCCCAGGGCATTGAGCACATCACGGAAATTGAGGCCGGTGGCCTCCACAGCGATCTCCACCTCCCCCGGTGCCAACGGCTCCTCGGCAAGGGCGCGCCGCTGTAGCCCTTCGAGGCTGCCCGGGGTGGCGGTGGCCCAGCGGTAGCGCTCCAGGGCCAACGGCTCCAGGCGCAGGCCAAGGATCTGGCCATCGCGCCAGGCCAGGCTGGCCTCCCGCCTGGCCGCCTGCCACAGCTGGGCCCAGTGCTGCGGCTCGGGCTGTGGCTCCGCCGCGGGGGGCAACTCCAGCAGGGTCCAGTTCAGATCGGGCTGCTCAAGGGCGGCGGTGCGCCACCAGCCGCGCAGGGCACCGGCCAGGGTTTGCGCCTCCACACCAGGGCCGGGCTGCAGCACCAACCACACCTGCCGCGTCGCCGGAGAGGCCGCCAGTGCCTGCGCCAACTCCAGCAGCAGCGCACAGGCATCGGTGGCGCTGGCCTTGGGATCGTCGAGATCCGGCCAGATCCAGAGGGCATCGGCGGCAATTACGGCATCGCGCCAGTCCCCAGCGCCGCGCCGCAACGGCAGGGTCTGCAGGGGCGCAGCTGCTGCTGCCAACCAACCGTGCAGGCCCGTTTCTGCAGCTGCACCCTGGATCAGCAGCGGCCGTTGGGGCTGGTCCACAGGTGCCTGAGGGTCCAAGGCGGGCTCCAGGGGCCGCCACTGGCTGCTGATCAACAACGATGCGGGGCCGGCACCATCCGCCTCAGGGGGCTCCTGGGGGACCATCCAATCGAGGGCCTGGCGGGGAATGCGCCGCAGCCGAAAGCCCGTGATCCAGCCCAGCACCTGGCCCTGCTGGTGCAACAGCAGATCCGCCAGCACCAGGGCGGGCTCGGGGCTGGGCCGCAGCCGCACCTCACAGGCGAAGCGATCCGGCAGGGCGGCCGACTGGAACTGCAGGGCCTCCAGCCCCACCGGCAGATAAAGATTGCCGCTCTCGAAGGCCGGATCCAGGGCCGCCGCCACCGCCTGAAAACAACTGTCGAGCAAGCCGCGGTCGCGGCCGCCGGCCTGCCGCTCGAGCTCGGCCCAGGAGCAGCCCTGCTGGCGCCTCAGCTGGCGCAACTGCCGGAACGCCGGCCCATAGCGCAGGCCACAGGCCGCCAAGGCGCCATAGAACGCCTCCAGATCCACCGGCTCTGCCCCCTCCGGTGGAGCGGCGGGCAGCCAGGGCGGCGAGGCTGCCGGAGCCTCGGCCGTCGCCAACTGCCCATGCTCCATCCAGCCGCCATCAGGGCGCGAACTGAACAGGCGTATCTGGTCAGCCGCGGGATTCCTGAGCAGCTGCAGCCGTTGCTCAGCGCCGCCATCCTGCAAGCGCAGGGGCTGCGCCAGGCTGAAGTGCTGCAGGTGCAGGGCCACCCCCTCGGCCTGCAACAGGGCGAGGGTTTGCTCCAGGAAGCCCGCCGCCGGGAACACCCGCTGGCGGCGAATGCAGTGATCCGCCAGATCGGGGCAGTGGGCCTCCGTGAGCCAGAGCTCGTAGCGATGCTCAGCCCCAGGCAGGTCCAGCTTGCGCAGCCCGGGATCGGGTGTTGCCCCTGCATTGAGGCCGATGTGATCCAGCCAAAGGCTCGCCGGACCTGACGACTGCTCCGGCGCGCTCCACCAGTAGCGCTGGCGCTGAAACGGATAGCCCGGCAGCTGGATGCGCCGGGTGCTGAACGGGGCGTGAAAGCCCTGCCAATCCAGCTCGGCACCCGCACACTGCAACACAGCCAGGCTGCCGAGCATCACCTCCAAATCCGGGCGGCCCGGCACCAGGCTGGGCAGCCAATGCTGGGTGTTCGCCGGCATCCCTGGCTCAGCGGCCACCAGCTGCCGGGCCATGCCGATCAACGTGGGGCGCACACCGATCTCCAGAAATGTGCTGGCCCCCTGTTCCAGCAGGGCGCGGACGCCATCGGCAAAGCGCACGGGCGAGATCACCTGCTCGCACCAGTAGTCCGCCGAGGCGATCTCCGCACCCGCCAGCGCTCCGCTCACGTTGCTCACCAACGGCAGCTGCGGAGGGCAAAAACGGATCGGCTGCAGCGCCTGCTCAAACGCCGCCAACATCGGCTGCATCGCCGTGGAGTGGAAGGGGTGCGACACCGCCAGGGGTTGCGCCGTAACCCCCGCCTGCTGGGCCCGCTGCGCCAGGCTCTCGAGATCCGTCTTGGGCCCGGCAATCACCGTGTTGGCCGGGCCGTTGAATGCCGCCACCGACAACCGCGGCAGAGCCTGCAGCCAGGGGCGCAGCTGCGCATCACCGGCGAGCACCGCCAGCAGACCACCGCCAGCCGGAAGCTCCTGCATCAGCCGGCCCCGGGCCAGGATCAGCCGGCAGGCGTCCTCCAGATCAAACACCCCGGCGCAGTGGGCCGCCACCACCTCGCCCACGCTGTGGCCCAGCAGCAGATCGGGCCGCACACCCCAGCTGCGCCAGAGCTGCGCCAGGCCGTAGCCCACCGCAAACAGCGCCGGTTGGGTGATGGTCGTTTGGTTCAGCGCCATGGCCAGCTGCTCCTCCTGGCCCGGCTGGGGCTGCAGCAGGCTGAGCAACGGCAGCGGTAGCTGCGGATCCAGCAACTCCGCCACCCGCTCCAGGGCCCCGCGAAACACCGGGTGGTGCTCCAGCAACCCCTGGGCCATGCCCAGCCCCTGGCTGCCCTGACCGGTGAACAGCCAGGCCTGCTTGCCGCGGCGTCCCCGGGCCTGCCCCTGCACCAGGCCCGGGGACGCCCCCCCCACCGCCAACGCCTGAAGCTGCTCCAGCAGCTGGCCCCGATCCGCCGCCACGCACACGGCCCGCTGCCGCAGGTGGCTGCGCTGGCGGTTGGCGCTGGCCGTGAGATCAGCCAGGGAGAGGGAGGGGGACGCCTCGAGGCTGGCCTGATAGGCCTGGGCCAGCTGGGCGAGGGCCTCCGGCGTGCGCGCCGACAGGCACAGGGGATGCAACGGCAGCTGAGCCCCGTAACGAGGCGGCGGCGGCTGCCGCGGCGCATCCGCGAGCACGACGTGCGCATTGGTGCCGCCGAAGCCAAAGGAGCTCACCCCCACCACCGCCGGTTGGTTGGGCTGCGGAAAGGGCTCGAGCCGCGTCTGCACCTGCAGCTTGAGGCCATCGAAATCAATGGCGGGATTCGGGGTTTGGCAATGCAGGCTGGGGGGCAACTGGCGGTGGTGCACCGCCAGGGCCGCCTTGATCAAGCCGGTAATGCCGGCGGCGGTTTCGGAGTGGCCCACGTTGGTTTTCACCGAACCCACCCGGCAGGGCCGGCTCTCCTCACGGCCCTCCCCCAGCACCGTGCCCAGGGCCCGCAGCTCCAGCGGATCCCCCTGGCGGGTGCCGGTGCCATGGGCCTCCACGTACTGCGTAGCGGCCGGATCCATGCCGGCGGCGCGGAACGCCTCGCGCACGCAAGCCATCTGGGCCTTGGCGTTGGGGGCCACCATGCCGTTGCTGCGGCCGTCGGAATTCACCGCCGTGCCATGGATCACGGCGTAGATCGCGTCGCCATCGGCCTGGGCCGCCGCCAGGGGTTTGAGCACCACCACCCCGGCACCCTCGGAGCGCACATACCCATCGGCGCTGGCATCGAAACTCTTGCAACGGCCATCCGGCGACAGCAAACCGGCCTTGCAGAAGGTCATCTGAATGCCGGGGTGAATCAGCGCCTGCACGCCCCCCGCCAACGCCAGCTGCGATTCACCGCGCCAGAGGCTCTCGCAAGCCAGGTGCACCGCCACCAACGAGGAGGAACAGGCGGTGTCGACCGTGAAGCTGGGGCCTTTGAAATCAAAGAAATAAGAGATGCGATTGGCGGCGATGCAGCCGGTGTTGCCCGGCAGCACAAACGGCTCGTTGTCGGGTGTGCCATAGCGCTCCGGCGAGGCCCAGAGCAACGCGCTGTAATCGGCGCTGGAGATACCCATGAACACCCCCACCGGCCGACCGCGTAGGGGCTCCACCGGCAGACCGCCATCCTCCAGGGCCCGCCAAGCCACCTCCAGCAGCAGCCGCTGCTGGGGATCCATGCACACCGCCTCCCGCGGCGAAATGCCGAAGAAGGCGGCATCAAATTGATCGATGCCGTCCACAAAACCGCCCCGCCGCACGTGCTGGGTGAGCGGATGCTCAGAATCCGGATGGAAATGGCGCTCCAGGCTCCAGCGATCAGCCGGCACCTCGGTGATGGCCTCACGGCCTTCGCGCAAGAGGCTCCAGAAGGCCTCGGGCGATTCGATGCCCCCCGGCAGACGACAACCCATGCCCACGATGGCGATGGGCTCACGCCTCGGGGTCAAAGAGGCTGGCGAGGATGGCATCTGGATCACTCGTGAGCCGATGGTCCCTATAGCGCTGGCGCCATTCGGCATAGCGCTCAGGGGCCTTCAGCCATCCTCCCACCACCTGATGCAGCTCCCGCGGGGATCGAATCGAGGTGGCCAACTGGCGCCGCTGGAAATAACGCACGGCCAACGATTCCTGCGGCATCGTGCTGCCCATGCGGTTGAAAATCAGCGGGCAGCCCATGAACAAGGCCTCGGTGGCCGTGCGGGCCCCTGGGCGGGCCACATGGGCCCAGGCACTGCGGTAGAGCTCCGCCATCTGCTCCGGCCCCTGAAACCCCAACACCTCAAGGCTCAGCTGCGGATGCTGATCGGCCCACCGCTGCAGCTCGCGGCGCACGTCGTCCCGCCGGCCGCAGAGGGCCACCAGCTCCAAGCGATCGGCGTAGGGGAGCATCTGCTCCAGCAGCGGGATGTGATTGTTGGCGCCGTTGGCCCCGCTGGCCAGCACCAGCCGCGGCCGCCCCGGCGGCTGAGCCGATGCCCGGGCCCCACCGTGAAACGCGGGGTACAGGAGCGGCCCCAGGCAGCGCACCCGCTCCGCCGGGTAGCGCGCCATGCTCCAGCGGCGCCGGCACACCTCGGCCGACGCCTGGGGCGTTTGCGTCCAATGCTGATCAGCCGCTGAACAAACCCAGTTGCGGCTGAACCCGAATCCCCCATCGAGCTCGGTGTTGCAGGTGATGCAACGCAGCTGAGGGCCCAGAACCCGCTTCGCCAAATCGAAATGACCGCGGTTGATGTGCGGGTGGGTGGAGATCACCACATCCGGCCGAAACCGCCGCAACAGCGCAATCACGTAACGGCGACCGAACAGAGGGCGCCCAGGTTTGACCAGATCTTCAAACTCCACCAACCGCCAGTAGAGCTGATGCAGCCAGGGCTGACGGCGCTGGATCCAGTTGTAGAGCTCCACACCACCGCGGGTCACGGGGCTGGCGTTCTCGAGCACGTGCTCCACCAGCACCTCGGTGGCTGGCCGCCGCAGCCGAAGCCAATCCCGCAGGGCATAGGCGGCGGCGTCATGGGCGGTGCCACCGCTGGAGGTGAAGATCAGCACGCGCATGGCATCAGGCCCGGACCCAGCCCCGCCACTGGCTGAGCATCGCCAGCAGCAGCACCCAACCCATGGCCCCCAGGCCCACCGCCAGCGGCCGGCCGGGACCCTGGCCCAGGCTGGCGATCAACCACTGGGGCCAGTGGGGCCAGGCCAGGGCGGGCCGCAACACCCCATCCACCAAGGCGGCGCTGCCCGCAAAGGCCACCAACCGTGCGCCCCACTCCAGCCGGTAGCGCTGGGCCAGCAAGGCCGGCAACTCCGTCGGGGGAGCGAGTTGCTGCCACCGGCTCTGCAGAGCCGCCAGCGCCACGGGCAGGGCCAGGCTGAACACCATCAGGCCGCCGTACCAGAAGGCCAACCAGTGCTGGAACACCACCAGGCCGGCCCCCATCAGGATCAGGCTCTGCAGGATCAAGCTCAGCGCTAAGCCACCGGCAGGCCGCCGCCAGACCCAGCGGCTCCATAGCTGCAGCCCGACCAGGTAGCCGGCCGCCCCCACCAGCAGGGCCCAGCCCAACCGATCCCGCCCGGGGCCCGCGATCACCCAGGCGGGGAACAGCACCTCGGTGGAGGCGTACACCAGCGCCATGGCCGCCCCCAGCAGCGCCACGGGCCGCATGGTCTTGCCCCGCAACACCTGACGCAGTCGCCAGGGGCTGCCGCTGGGCAGGGCCACGGGCACCGCCCGGGTGAGCTGGGGCGTCCAGGCTCCCAACACGCAGGCCATGGCGATCAGAAACGAGCAACCATCCACCAGCAGCACCCCATGCAGCCCCGTCGTCGCCACCAACCAACTGCCCGCAAACGGTGCCGCACTCAGCACCAGGCCATCGGCGCTGGCAAGCAAACCATTGGCCCGGGCCAACGCCGCCGGCTCCGGCACCAACACGGGAATCAGGCTGGCGACGCTCAACACCAGCGCCGCCTCCGCCATGGCGGCGAGCGCCAACAGCGGCAACAGCACCAGCAGCTGGGTCTGCCCCCAGAGCAGCAGCAGCGCGGCCAACGTGAGGGTGCAGAGGGCGCCGACGGCGTTGGCCACCACCAGTACCCGCCGCCGCGGCCACTGCCCCAACCGCCGTCCCAACAGGGGCAACACCACCAGCTTGGACAGCTGCACCACAAAGGCCACAGCCGCAAAGTCGATCAGCTGCCCCTGGCGCGCAAACGACCACAACCCCAGGCCATAGAGGCTGCATTGGGTGCCGAGGTTGGAGACCAGCTGACCCAGCCACAGCCAACGGAAGGCGCGGTCACTGCTGCCGGGCCCTGGTGCTTCAGCGGGCCGCGAGTGGTGCCGCGGCGTGCGCTCCAAAGGTGGTACCACTGAGGCCAGGATTTGGTACCACCCTTGGAGCGTTGCCAGCAGCAACCGGTGGGGCAGCCAGGGCAGGCCAGACCGCCTCAGGGCAACAAATCCGCCAACGGTTGATCCAGGCCACAGCGCTGACACCAACTGGCCAACGTGTTCACCAGCAGCAGCGTCACGGTCATGGGGCCCACACCACCGGGCACCGGCGTGATGGCCTGGGCGATCGGCTCCACCTCCTCAAAGCGCACATCCCCGCAGAGCCG
>Ga0164293_10006320_pt1 | contig 10080 bp, 10 predicted proteins | sample GEODES118metaG_FD_111487 | JGI IMG/M metagenome (GOLD analysis project Ga0164293, IMG submission 111487) | Eutrophic lake water microbial communities from Lake Mendota, Wisconsin, USA - GEODES118 metaG | ecosystem: Environmental > Aquatic > Freshwater > Lake | place: USA: Lake Mendota...
AAAACGCCCTCGGTGCCGGCATTCACCACCCAATCCAGTTGTACCTCGGGCCAGCGGCGTTGCAAATGCTCAGCCAAGGGCGTAGCCAAGAGCACATCGCCGATGCAACGCATGGCCATGATCAGAATGCGGCGGGGGGGAGGAACTTGAGTGGAGTGCAAAAACATCGGGGTCAAAAAATCGGGGTCAGAGTCGTATCTCTAGGCACCTTGCTTCCAACCTCAAGCCAACTGCCTCAGCGCCGTCACCTCAATCTCAATCTTCATCCGTGGGTCAGCCAGCCCTGCCGAAATCATCATCGCAGCAGGCCGCACGGCGCCGAAGTATTTGCGCAGCACGGGCCAGCAGTCTTTGAATGCATTTCCATCGGGCAACACATAGGTGGCCCTGACCACATCGGCCAGGCTGGAGCCGGCTTGGACCAGCGCAGACTCGATGTTCTTCAGGCATTGCTCGGTTTGCTCCGCGATGTCGTCAGAAATCGTCATGGTCGAGTAGTCAAAGCCGGTGGTGCCAGAAACGAAGACCCAGTCGCCTTGAGCAACCGCCCGGCTGTAGCCGATCTCGGCTTCGAATGTAGATCCCGAACTGATGAGTGAGCGTGTCATGGGGGCGATGGTTCAGGCGCCTGATTGCGGCTGTTTGACTTATTTGCAGCAGTCAGCTTAAGTGAAACGCCCGGGATTAATCGTGAAGAAAAGTGGCGGCGGCCCTGTATTTTGCACGGTCGGATTGGTGAGGCGCTGTGGGCCCTTGCATACACCTACCCCATGCTTGGGCGGTGAGCGCGGCGGTGCAAACAGTACGGGTGCGCTGCGGGCCAGTTGCAAGCGACAGGCTGGCGCCCGGGCCGCTGCTGGCGCTGATGCGAGGCTTCAGGGCTCTGGCTTATCGGCCCGCCTGAATGCGGCGGGTTTGCTCAAGCCGCTGCATGACACTCGGCCAGTGCAGCCAGGCGCTCGGCCGGCGAGACGTTCCAACAGTGCGTCACTTCCACGCGTGCTCAAGACGAGTTGCTCATGTTTCAGGCGGGCAGTTTGTGCTTTTTGAGCCAGTCTTGGAGTGCCGAGTCCACCCGGGTCTGCCATCCGTCGCCGGTCGATCGAAAGGAGTCGACCACACTCTTGGACAGCCGAATCGTCACGCGCTCTTTCGTAGGCGCCTTCTGCGGGCCTCGCACTCGGAGCTTGCTTTGCAGCGAAGGCGACAGCGCCGCTGCCCGTTTGAACTGCTGGAGATCTGCAGTCCTGAGTTCGCGTACCTCTCCCTGCGGATCAGTCAAAGGAGCTTGCTTGGGCATATCTGTTCGCCTCGCGTGCATTGGCCTTGCGCAAACTGATGACACGAATGCCATCCATTGCGTTGTCAAAACTTGTCTCGCAACGAGCGACTGCGCGGATTTCCAGACCACAATCCGCGCAGGGCAATCCACTCGTCACAGCATGACCCCCAGAAATCGCCGCATCCTTCAAGCCGTTTTGTACGAGGTGGTTGCCGTCGCGGTCGTTGGTCCTGTGCTGAGCGTGGCCTTTGACAAGCCTGCGGCCTCCACCCTGGCGCTTGCGGTGGTTCTGTCGATGATTGCGCTGACATGGAACTACGCGTTCAACTGGCTGTTTGAGCGCTGGGAGTCGCGCCAGTCGGTCGGTGGTCGGTCTTTTGCGAGGCGGTTGGCGCATGGGGTCGGCTTTGAAGGCGGGCTGACTGTCTTGTTGATTCCGGTGATGTCGCTCTGGCTGAACATCTCGCCCCTGGAAGCTTTCCTGGCCAACCTGGGCCTGCTGGTCTTCTTCTTTGTTTACGCGATTGCGTTCACCTGGGCGTTTGACCGGGTGTTTGGCCTGCCTGCGTCGGCGCTCGGGCGCGGCGAGGGTTGACTGCTCGCAGCGCGCACGCCGTAGCAGGCCGCTCAGGCCTTCGCCCGCACCAAGGGCTACAAGGCCGCAACTTTGAACATCAGGCCTAGCTTGCAGTCATTTATAGTTAGATTTGCAGATTTATCCTGAAAAGATAATTTCTCAAATATTCATATAAACTGCCCCGATGGACCCCATCCGCAACCCTTTTTCCCCCGGCGCCGGCACGCCCCCTCCCGAACTGGCCGGCCGCAATGAGCTGCGCGAGTCTCTGCGCATTGCGCTGGAGCGCGCCCGGATCGGGCGCCCGGCCAAGAGCGCCATGCTGGTCGGGCTGCGCGGCGTGGGCAAGACGGTGCTGTTGGACCGCATCCGTAGGGATGCGGAGGCGTCAGGCATCCACACGGTGCGCATCGAGGCGCCGGAAGGACGTTCGCTGCCCGCGCTGCTCGCGCCCCAGTTACGCCAGGCTCTGCTGCGCCTGAGCCAGATCGCAGCCGCGAAGGATTACGCGGTGCGCGGTTTGCGTGCGCTGGCCGGTTTTGCGCGCAAGCTCAAGGTAACGTTCCGCGACATCGAGGTCGGCATCGACTACGAACCCGAACCGGGCCTGGCCGACAACGGCGACCTGGAGCACGACCTGCAAGCACTGTTCGAGCAGGTGGGCTTGGCTGCCAAGTCAGCCCAAACGGCTTTGGCCCTCTTCATCGACGAGTTGCAGTACGTGGAGGAGGCGCAACTGGCCGCACTGATTACGGCCATTCATCGGACCGAGCAGCGCCAGTTGCCCGTCGTGCTGGTAGGCGCCGGACTGCCCCAGCTGCGCGGACAGATGGGCAACGCCAAGTCGTATGCCGAGCGCCTGTTTGACTTTCCTTTCATTGGCCCCCTGCCTGCTGCGGCTGCGCGCCAGGCCATCGTCAAGCCCCTGGAGGACGAGGGCGTTGCCATCACCGAGCGGGCACTGAGCGACATTTTGCAGGTCACCCAGGGCTATGCCTATTTCCTGCAGCAGTGGGGCAGCCACACCTGGTTGGCGGCGCAGACATCACCCATCGATGTGGAAGCGGTGAGCGCCGCATCCGTCACGGCCGTGGCGGCGCTTGACGAAAGCTTTTTCCGCGTGCGCTTCGATCGCCTCACGCCCAAGGAGAAAAAATACCTGCGCGCCATGGCCGAGTTGGGCGTGGGGCCTCACCGGTCGGGCGACATTGCCAGCTGCTTCGACGCATCCGTGTCTTCATTGGCCCCCACGCGCAGTTCCCTGATCACCAAGGGCATGGTGTGGAGTCCCAATCATGGCGACACTGCTTTTACGGTGCCCATGTTCGACGAGTTCATGAAGCGGATCATGCCTGGGGACGACTGGCGCTGAGTCCGGCTCACGCCTTGGCCCGCACCAAAGGCCACAAGGCCCACACACCCAGCGCTGGGCCCGGCGCCAGCCCCACCAGCAGCCAGCCCAGCGGCACATGAGGCGTGAGGGCCACAAACAGCAAGATGCTGGCAATGCTGATCGCAAAGCCGATGCTGTTGGTGAGCGTGAGCACGCTGCCCACGGCTTGTGGCGGTGCGTTGCGCGCCGTCAGCGTCGAGAACTGGGGTGAGTCGCCGGCCACGGTGATGCCCCAAAGCAGCAGCCAGGCGTAGAACATCGCATCGGGAGCGTGCATCAGCCATGGTGCTGAGAGGCAGCACAGCCCGCTGGTGGCCAACTGCAGGCCAGCCACGCGGGCACTGCCCCAGCGGCGTGCGGCATGACCGCCCACGGCGCAGCCGAGCGCGCCGCTGCCCAGGATGATGAAGGCCGCCCACGACAGCTGTACGCCTTCGAGCCGCGTGGCCAGAATCAGCGGCATCAAGACCCACAGGGTGTAGAGCTCCCACATGTGGCCGAAGTAGCCGCCCACCGAGCTGCGCACCTTGGCGTCTTGCCAGGCGGTGCGCAGGGCTTGCCATTGCAGGGTGCTCACGCGTTTAGGCGCCTGCGGTGCCTCACCCAGCGCCAAAATCAGCAGGCCGCTGGCCGCTGCCAGTGCGGCCACGCCCAGCATGATGCTGGGCCAGGGCAGGGCATCGGCCAAAGCGCGCAGGCCGTGGGCACTGGCCGAGCCCAGGACGAGCGCGCCAATCAGGTAGCCCATCGCAGTGCCCAGCCCGTCGCGGTACCACTGCGCCGCGATCTTCATGCCCACGGGGTAGATGCCCGCCAGAAAAAAGCCGGTGGCAAAGCGCCACAGCAAGAGCGCTTGGAAGTGATCCACCATGGCCCAGGCGCCCACGGTACACAGCGCGCCGCTGAGCGCGCACACCAGAAACACGCGCGGCGCGCTCAGGCGGTCGGCAATGGCCAGCAGCGCAAACACCAGCGTGCCCAAGATAAAGCCCAACTGCAGCGCCGAGGTGAGCGTGCCCACCGCAGTGGCCGGCCAGCCCAAGCTGCGCTGCAGATCGGGCATGACCGCGTTGACCGCAAACCACAGCGAGGTGCCGCCGAGCTGGGCCAGCACCAGCAGGGGCAGCACGCGACGGGGCACGGCGTTCATGGTGGAGTCCTGCTTTGGGGCCTGAGGAGCTCATTGTGCCCGGGCGATTGCAAATGCAGAGGGGTGTTTGACGTCAAGAAGTCAGGGATCGCCACGGCCCTTCGGGCCTCGCGATGACGTCCTCACTTTGTCATTGCGAGGCCGTGGCAATCCATGCCTTTGTGCGGCAGCCGATGGATCGTTTCGTTCCTCGCGATGACGGCGTGGGGGTGCAATGACATGCGCACACCGTCATTGCGAGCCGCGCAGCGGCTTTTTTGTGATGGCTGCAAGCCGATCGCCCTAGAGCCCTTTGCTCGCCCCACCCGAGGCTAGTCGAACTTCACGCGTCCCGACTTGATGACCTTCCCAAACAGGGCGGTTTCGCTTCGAACTTGATTGACGAGCTCCTCGGGCCGGCTTGCAACCACGGTATAGCCTTGGCTGCCCAGCGCCGACTCGACCGCGGGATCGCGCAATGCCGTTCGAAAGGCTGCACTGAGCTTGTCCATGATGTCTTGGGGAACGCCAGCCGGCGCAATATAGGCGAGCCAGCCGCTGGCCACCACGCCTTCAATGCCGACCTCTTTGAGCGTCGGAGCGTTTGGAAACAGGCTCCAGCGCTCCGGCCCGGTGGTGGCCAGGATGGTCAGCTTTCCGCTCTCGACCAGCGACTTGGCGGCGCCGGTGACCATCATGAACTGCAGTTGCCCGCCAGCCAGATCGGTGAGCGCCGGGCCTTCGCCTTTGTAGGGCACATGAATCGGGTCAAAGCCTGCAGCGCTGGAGACGATTTCCCCCCACAGATTGAAGCTGGTGCCCACCCCCGGCGTGCCGTAGGCCACTTTGCCTGGATTGGCGCGGGCCTGAGCGACAAACTCCTGAAACGTTCGCCCCTTGTTCTGGGCGGTGTTGACCGCAAAGCCCATGTAGCCGCTCACGCCGATCGTGATGGGCGCATACCGGCGCGACAGGTCCGCGTACTTGGGATCGATGATGGGCAGCAGCGACAACGTGGCCGGAACCGCCAAGCCGATCGTGTAGCCGTCCTTCGCGGCATTGAGGATCATGTCGGTGCCGATGCGCCCGCCCGCACCGGCCTTGTTCTCGACCACCACGGGCTGCCCCAGCACCTTGGCCAGCTCGCGCGAGACAACCCGGGTCACGTTGTCGGTGAAGCCACCCGGCGGGTAAGGCACGATGACAGTCAGGGGTTTGCTCGGCCATGCTTGCGCATGCGCCGCCGCAACCAGCACAAACGGGGCCAGGCATTGCGCCAACCGACGGATCAGGGAAAGGGTCATGGCTTCTCCGCAAAAAAGGGTTGAGTTCTGGGTTGCAAAAACCATTCAGGCGGGCAAACGCCTTTGCATAAAGTCGATCAGCTTGTCGTGGTATTCGCTCGGACGCTCGCCCCAGCCGTAATGGCCCACGCCCTTCATTTCGTGGAATTCGCCATTGGCCAGCGCTGCCATCTTGCGCATCACCGTCGATGGGCAGGTCGTGTCGAGTTCGCCGGCAATGCACAGGCAGGGGATCTTGACGCGCGCAATCACGTCTTCTTCGAGGTACTGGGTCAGCGCCTTGACGGCGGCCTGAAACCCTTCGCCATCCATGAGTTGAACGTTGTAGAGGATGTGCTCAATGATGGGCCCGCTGGCACCTGGCCCCATCATGGTGCGCAGCATCTCCGGCGCATATTCGCGTATGGTCCGTCCACTGGTCAGCGGCGTGTCCCGGGTCCTGAGGAAATCGGCTTGCCACTGCGGGCCAGAGTGGTTGAAGGTGTGGGCTGTTGCCGACAGAACCAGGGCATCCATGGTGTCGGGCGCCAGGTCATACGCTTTTTGCGCCACCATGCCGCCCATGCTGTGACCGAGCACCACGGTGCGCCGCGTGCGGGTGTGGGCCACCAGTGAGTTGAAGGATTGGGCCAAGCCCGGGATGGTCATGTTTGCGGGCACGGGGCTGATGCCGTAACCCGGTGCGTCCCAGGCCACCACACGATAGCCTGCACGGCACAGGGTCTGCGCGGTGTAGCGCCAGTACTCCTTGGAGCCATAGGCGCCGTGCAGCAAATAAACCGTGGTGTCACCGTCGCCGCAAACCATGTGGTCGGGAAGCTTCATAGGGTGCAATCCTTTGTGGTGGGTCAGGAGTGGGTTTGGGCCAGCCAGTTGCGTATTGCCTGTGCCAGCGCAGCGGGACGCTCCACGGGCATCATGTGGCCGGCCTGGGCAATTTCTGCATAGCGCGCGCGGGGGAAGTCGCTCACGCTCGCACGTTGCTGCTCAGTGGCAATCACGTGATCGTCACTGGCCGCAACCAGCAGCAGCGGGCCTTCAAACGCTTGCAGCACGGCGGTGCGGTCGGCTCGGGCGGCGCAGGCGCGCAGGTGGGCGATAAAGCGCGCACTGCCGTAGTCGCGAACCATGGCGTGGCGTGCTTCCATGAGCGAGGCGTCGGACAGGCTGGTCGGATGAAACACCAGGGCCGCCTGTGCGGCAACCAGGGCCTCGTGTTCGCCGGCCTGCGCTGCGAGGATGGATTTCGCACGGGCCGCACGTTGGGCATCGGTATCGGCGCGCGCGCTGGTGTTGATGAGTGCCAAGCCTTCGACGCGCTGCGGCGCTCGCTCAAGCATGGCCAAAGCCACATAGCCGCCAAACGAGAAACCAGCCAGCCAAAAGCGCTGTGGCAGTTGTGCCAGCAGCGCATCAGCGACGGCCTCTACCGAATCCAGCGCGGGGCAGTCGAGCGCACGGCAGTCAAACGAGCCCGCCAGTTCGCCAACCAAGCCGTCCCACACCCGGGCGGTGTTGTTGAGGCCAGGCACCAGGGCCAGTACCGGCGCAGCCATCAGGCGAGCTGCCGGTTTTCGCCGGCAAGGCGGTCGCCCTCTACCCAGCAGGCGTGTGTTCCGACGGACACCCGCTCGGGCAGAATGATTTGCGCGATCGGGCCGCGCGTGATGTCGGCCGCATCGAGCACCATCACCTCGGATCGGTCCTGCAGCATGTCGGCCACCATCACCACCACGTAACCGTCGTCTTCGGATGTGGCGCCAGGGCGCCGTGCAATCTGCGGCTCGCTGCCGTAGCGGCCAGGACCGTACTCGTAGCGCATGGTCGCGCCCGTTTGCATGTCGTAGCGCTTGATGCCCGAAAACAGCCACTCGCCCTTGGCGTACAAGACGTTGTAGCTGTAGCGGTAGGGCCGGCCCACGTAGTCGTTGTTGCAAACCGGAAACTCGCTGACCTCGTCGTCGATGTACTCCTCTCGGGTTTGGCCGGTTTTCATATTGAAGCGCCAGCGGTGCATCAGCGTTTTGTTGTTGTGCTTGTCCAGATGGGAGCGGATGCGGTCGTAGATGTGCGTTTGGGTGTCGCCCACAGACGGCATGTGCGGATTGGGCATGATGCAGCCGTCCATGATCACCTCATCGCCGAGCTCAAAGCAGTTGGTCAAGTGAAGCACGTAGCAGGGCGTGCCTTCAAACCAGCGGATGTCGGCGTTGGTGCCGTAGCGCCTGATGACGCCAAAGCGCGCCGGCATGTCACGGTGGAACTGCAGCTTTCGCACGCCGCGGCCAAGCGCCTCAGGATCAAAGAAGTAGGGGAAGTCGTGCAGCACGGTGTAGTTTTGCGTGATGCCCATGTCGTGCGGCCAACGGGCGCCCGGCAGATCCACCGGGGTGTAATGCACCAGGCGGTTGTCACGGTCGATCACGCCGTAGTTCATGTACGGGAACTTCTCGGGGAAGTTGAAAAACATCATTTCCCCGGTGCGCACGTCGATCTTGTAATGCGCGCTCACGCCATCGACCACGCGGCGCGCCCAGTCGGCATCCGGACCCAGCGTCTCGAGCGTCAGGGGGTCGAGCCGCCAGGCCTCGCTGCCTTGGGACATGGTGGCCAGCAGCTTGCCGGCATGGCAGGCGATGTCGGTGCCGGCGTTGTCTTTCATCGCGCCAATTGCGCCCCAGCCGCGGCGGGTGGCCAACTCGGGCTGCAGCAGACCGGGCCAAAGTGACTTGCCGGCAGCCGCCTCGGCCAAAAAGCCCGTGGTCTGCACAAATCGGTTGCGGTATGAGGCTTGTCCGTCCTTGAAATGGATGGCGTGCAGCATGGCATCGCCATCGAAGGGGTGGTAAATCCCCAGGGGCTCGTGCACCTGGTTGTGGGTGTTGCGCACATACATGCCATCGAGATCGCGCGGGATCTCGCCGAGCACGCGCAAGCTGCGGGTGTCGGCGTTGTACTCCGTGGCGTTGGGCGCAAAGGGGCCTTGCAGCCAGGGGTTGTCATTGTCCGGACGGATGGTCAGGCGGACCCGGTTGACGACTTCCAACATGCGCGACGTCCTTGGCTTGGCCAGGAGGGACGGGCGCTCCTGGCCTGTTGAAGAGCTGGCAAAACAAAGTGCCTGAACAAATTGCTTGCCTTAGGCAACGATCAGTCTAGGCAGCCTGCCGGTTGATGTCAAGCGGCAAGCTGCCTGCCCGGGTCTGCCGGCCTACTGGGCGGTGAGGTTGCGATCGATCTGCTCGAGCGTCTTGAGGAAAACCGCCACCTCGTCGGCCGAGACGCCTTGGAGCATGCGCTCGAGAAATGCACGGCGCTTGGTCAGGGTGCTTTTGACCAGCGTGCGCCCCTGCTTCGTCAGTGACACCTCGGTCAGGCGCTTGTCGTGCGGCGCGTCAGCGCGCATCACCAGCCCGTCGCGCTCGAGCTGAGCGAGCTGCCGCGTCACGGACCCCGCATCGACATTGATGATCTCGATCAGGCGCTTTTGGGTGCAGGTGCCCAGCCGATGAACCAGGAACAACAAGCGCCAACGCGGCGACGAGATGCCGGTGTGCAATTCAAAGGCGCAGGTGCTGGTGTTGTAAGCCCTGGCCAGCAGCAGCAGGACGGCCGTGCGATCGAGCTCAATTTGCAAACGTTCCGTCATGTTGTGATCACGCTCGTTGGAGGTGTCTCATTGTGCCCGGACGATTGAAAATGCAGGGGGCGGTTTGGGGTCAAGAAGTCATGGATCGCCACGGCCCTACGAGCCTCGCGATGACCTCCTCACCTTGTCATTGAGAGCCGCGCAGCGGCTTTTTTGCGATGGCTGCAAGCCGATCGCGGCAGGCTACGACAATTGCCAACATGACCGATCTTGCCGCCCCCCTTGAGCCTGCGCCACTGCCGGCCGCCTGCGAAGTGCTGGTGATCGGTGCCGGCCCGGCCGGCAGCGCCTGCGCCCAGGCCCTGGCAAGCGCCGGTTGTGATGTGGTCTTGGTGGATCAGCACGACTTCCCGCGTGACAAGACCTGCGGTGACGGGCTGATTCCTGACGCGCACCGGGCTTTGGAGCGCCTGGGGGTGCTTGATGAAGTGATGGCGCGAGCGCAGTCGGTGGGTCATGTGCGTTGCTACGGGCCCACCGGGCGGCATGTGGATGTGCCGGGCACGCTGGCGGTGTTGCCCCGTCGGGAGCTCGACCATATTTTGGTGCGTGCGGCTCAGCGAGCCGGTGCGCGCTTGCATACGCCCTGGCGTTTTGATGGCCTCTTGCGCAACGAGGCCGGGCGGGTGATGGGCGCACGCATGAAGCGCAAAGAGCAGGTGCAGGAGGTGCAGGCACAGCATGTGGTGTTGGCCACAGGGGCCTCCTCGCAGGCGCTTCAGGCCAGTGGCTTGTGTGAGCGCCGC
>Ga0164293_10006322_pt1 | contig 10077 bp, 5 predicted proteins | sample GEODES118metaG_FD_111487 | JGI IMG/M metagenome (GOLD analysis project Ga0164293, IMG submission 111487) | Eutrophic lake water microbial communities from Lake Mendota, Wisconsin, USA - GEODES118 metaG | ecosystem: Environmental > Aquatic > Freshwater > Lake | place: USA: Lake Mendota, Wisconsin...
GCGGCTAAAAGGTGATGCCCCCCGCGATCGCGGTCATCTTGTTTCGTCACAGGAAGCGGCTCAACATGCACCGGTCGATGTCGGCGAGCCACTCGCGTCGCGCACCGAGCAGTGGAGCCCGATTGCTGCGACCCCGACTCTCGCCGAGCCAGACGCGATTGCCACTTCCGGTACGGAGGATAGTGAGGCCCGGGTGTCGATCATTCAATGGTCCGGCTCCGGAGAACCAAAGATCAGTTCCACTCCGGAACTCCCCTCGCCAGCCGTCTCCTCCGCGGAATCAGCCGTCCAACTGAGTCCGCAAGATCGACAAATCGCCGGCCTGCACCTGCATTACGGCAAGATCCTCGCTCGAAAAGGCGCAACTTCTTCGGCCCGGGGCGAATTCCTCAATGCCCTCAACGTCATTGCCCAAAGCCTCGACTTGCAACATGGGGACAAATCCCATTTGTCGGCGCTCCAACGAGCCATTCGCACTCTCGACGAAGCAGATGACTTTCACGCCAACCGCTCGGGGTCCGATCTGGACACGAACGTCGCCACGATTGTAGATGGACATTTATGCCAAGTACTCAATGCCGCCGAAGCAACCCGAGTACCCCAGTCAGAAGCGATCGCCACTTACCACGCCAGTGCGCGAGCTGATTTGGAGCGAGCCTGCGGTACGGATAATCCGCTGGCCTCCGAAGTTCTGTTTGCTCTCGGTCGGCTGCACGGCCTGCTGGGGCAATCCGATCCGACTCGGCAGCCGAGCGAATACAACAAGTCAATCACCTTTCATCAGGCCGCGCTGACGGCCAACCCCAATAACTTCGCCAGTGCCAACGAGCTCGGTGTCCTGCTCGCTCGCAAGGGCGAATGGGCCCAAGCCAAGGACCTGCTCGTGCGCAGCGTGACCCTCAGTCCGCGCCGAGAAACCTGGGCCAATCTGGCCGCCTTGCACCAACGCTTGGGAGAGGCAGAACTCGCTCAGCTGGCGAACCGCGAGGCTCAGTTGCTCGCTGCCGGAAACGCCTCTTCCAACCCTCCCATGATTCGGTTAGTTCCTCCAGCTGAATTTGAAGCGGTCCCAGATACCCAGGAAGCTGGACCTCCCAATCAGACAGCCCAGCAACCAGCCTCTCCCTCGGCGAACCAATGGCGCTAGTTCAGCGACGTTCAACCAGAGCAACCTCCATGCACACTCCCGCTCAATCCGCAACGCCGACCGCCTCCGTTCAACGAATGCGCAATCGACTGGGCGTTCAAGCGTCCCGCAGCGCGCTCGCAGGTTTCATCTGCACTGGAGCAGTGTTTGCCCTGCTCTTCTTCCTCAGCCGCGGGCTACCGCCCTCGAACGCCGCAGAGGAGCTACCCTCAACTCTTACTGCTTCGCCGGTCACCCTGCAGCTTGCGCAAGTAGTATCGAGCTCCACAGACCTCAGTCCACCCCTCCCGGGTGATCGCATCCCTGCTTGGCCAGAATTCATCGCGGTCACCGAACCGACTCGATTTGATTCAGCGGTCATTCCGTGCCAACAGCTGGACCCAGTGCCTCAAGAGGAGAATGGAGCCTTCGGTTGGGGCACTCCGCCTGCTCGGTCGGCGGACAATCCCGCTACTCCTAACGTGTCGCCTGATACTTGTGCCAGTTGTGGCACCTGTGGCAGCTGCGAGCATCAAGCCGAGCGCTGGATGCTGGGTGTCGACCAGCAGTCAGCTCGCAAGCTGCACCGTGAACCGGGCTGGTCCGACCAAAAACCCGTGCCTTGGGAATCTTTCGGTTACGGTGAGTACATCGGTCCCTTTCGGACGCCGCACGTCGCTGAGTACCGCCTCCGCATTCGCGACCAAATTGACTTCACCTACACCCTGATGCGGGAACATCTCAGTCAGCCATACCAGATTTACGCTGGCGATACCCTTCAATTGTTCTCGGGCGCCGATGCGACGCTCAACCAGAAAGACATTGTCGTGCTTTCGGATGGGACCATCTCCCTTCCTTTGGTTGGTCGGGTTCGCGCTGCGGGCAAAACCGTAGAACAACTGGGCGTGGAATTGGACAAGCTTTATTCTCGCTATGTGAAAATTCCGGCCATCATTGTTCAAGTGACCAAGGGTGACACCCCCGCCAATGACCTAATCAACGCCGTCGTTGCCCGGGTGGGACTTGGTGGCCAACAATTCCAGGTTGAACTCGCTCCGGATGGAACCGTTGCCTTGCCGCTGCTCGGTCAAGTTCCAGCCATTGGCTTGACGCTTCGCGAACTGGAGCGGGAAGTCAACGCTCGATACGCGGTTTCGATTCGCGGCCTGAATGTGACTCCCGTATTGAGAAACCGGGCTCCTCGCAGTGTCTTTGTGCTGGGAGAAGTTGTTCGACCGGGAAGAATTCAGATCGAGGGCCCCACCACGGTAATGCAGGCAATCAGCATGGCCGAAGGCTGGAAGAGGGGCTCCAATTTAAGACAAATCGTCGTCTTCCGACGCGACCAGGACTGGCGGCTGATGGCGACCAGGATCGACCTACAGGGAGCAATGCTCGGCAAGAGCCCCTACCCTGCTGATGAGATCTGGCTGCGAGACTCCGACATTGTGCTCGTTCCGAAGACTCCCATCCTCCGCGCATCGGAAGCAGTCGACCTCTACATGACTCGCACAATTTACGCAATCTTCCCACAACAGGGTGTGGTCTTTAACTTCGACAGCTTCGCGACATTCTAGCCTTCACCGCCGACCATGCCTGCCAGCGAAGTGGGCAGGCTCATGGCCTTGGCTAAACGCCGTTCGGGCAGTCGCTATTGCTTGGGTGTCGGAATGATTATCAAGGCGTTCTCAGCCAAGCTGACCTCGCCCTCCTTGCCATTCAGACGATACTTGACTCGCAACTGCTTGGCGACGCCGGGAGCAGGATCACCGCCAAAGCTCTGATTGTAATTCGATGAGGGGAGGCTGACCCAAGGCAAGTCACCCGAGTGCTTTTGCATCACGGCAGTTACATCTTGCCAAGTGTCGCCAGCGCCGTAACGAGCTTCAAGGATTTCCAGCTTGACCGCTGTCTTGCTGAACAAACTCTTGAGCCGCTCGACGTCGATTCCCTGCCCGCCCAATTTCTGCACGATCGTCGCCACGACTTCCGTCGCCTCGCTTTTCAGCTCCGCTGCCTCCGCCAACTCCGCCGCGAGCACGAAAGCATCGGGGCTGGGATGAAGCTTGAGTACGTCCAAAACCAGCTTGCGGTCGCCAGGCTGCTTGGTCAACTCCAGCGCGGACCGACACATCTTCACCCGGTCCGGCTCTGGCATCGCAAAACGCCGCGCCAAAGCGAGGTAGCCCTTGAGCGCCCGAATTCGAAATTGGTTTGTCGGCCCGGTTCGTGCGTAGTCCAACAGCGTCTCGGCATCAGCCAGTTCACTCCATTTTCCCAGCAACCGACTGCCAGCATCCTGCAGCGCGGCCGAGTCACTCTTGGCAACGTCGACAATCGTCGCCAGCGCCTTCTGCCCGCCGACATCACCCAGTGTCTCAACCAAAAAGACCTGCGCCGACTCCGGCGCGGAACTCAAGGCTTGGGTCAATGCTACAGCGCACGCTTCCCGATCAGGCATCCGGACGGAAGCTGCCTTCAGCGCCTTGCGAACCACTTCTAACTCGCCCGCAGCCGTTCGCTCATCACAAGCCCGCTCGACCAGCAACGGCAATTCCTGGAGCTCAACGGTTTCACCCAATGAATACAGGGCCGCTTGGCGGAGGGCCGAATCGCGGCTGTCGAGCACGCGCAGCAAATCCTTGGTCGCCGGGATGCGGCGGCGGCCCACCAGTTCTACGAGTAATTGCAACTTGGGTCCTGCGGCATTTCCCATAAGCGCAGCAATTCGCTGGTTCACTCCCTCACCGGGCAACGCCGCCAAAGCATCCCGAGCTGCGACGGCAATCTCGGCATCGGTTTCACCGGCTATGGTCATCAGCGGCTCGAGGCTGCTCGCGTCACCCAGTCGACTCAGAACTGCCAAAGCTGCCAGCCGAACTGGCTTCGCCCCAGATTGGGCAGCCGCATTCAGTGGCCCCAAGTCGACCAATCCGGGCTGGTCCGCCATCGCCAAGACGAGCAAAGCGCCGCGTTCAGGAGTCACTTTGGCCAGCGTTTCGGTCAATAAACGGGTGACTGCCGGTCCAGGCAGTTCGCGTGCTACGGTCAAGCCCAATTGAAACACAGGGCGTTCTGCGGCGAGCAAACATTCGGCCAGTATCTGGAATCCGTCTTCACCACTGGTCAGAATGACGCCCCGAGTTGCTTCCAATCGGCGTTGCAGCGGGACATCAGCCTGCCGAACCAATTCATACAAATCCCGCGCTGCCTTGGACTGCCCCGCAGCCAGCAATCGCTCCGCGCAAACAACCGCCGCCTCGGCATAATCGGCTCGCCAACGCGGCTCAACTTGAGCACCCAAGCCGAGTCGCAAACTCGCAGCTGCTTCAGGCGTGCCGATTTGCCCCAAAGCAGAAATTGCCGCAGCGCTGACTTCCGCATTTTCGCTGCCAACCTTTTGAGTCAGCAGTTCAACCGCTTCTTTGTCCCGCCGCACACCGAGCGAATTCAAAACGCCCACCAGCAACAAGCCATCCAGTTGTTTCGCTGCATCCCGCAAGGCCGCTTCAGGAACATCACCTGGGATCGCCTCCAGTGCAATCCGCGCCCAAGAGGATAACTGAGGGTCGGCCAACAACTTGGCCAATTCGGAGACGGATGATTCAGTTCCATACACGGCCAGTTTTTTGCAGGTGATCGCCTTCTCACTGGCCGGAGCCTCCGAACGCAATACAGCCAGCAAATCGGCCTCTGCCTGCTGGGCCGAGCCGGACTGAACCAGTCCGGCAAGCAACAGCAACATGCCACACAGAGTCAGGAATATTTTATTTGAGCAGCTCATCACAAATTACCTTGTTCCGAAAGCGGGATTGAAGAGGGCAGGGGAGGGCACTGAAAGTTGGCCAAACTTAAATTCGCCACGGTTCGCGCAACGCTTCTGAACGCAACCGATTTGCTTCCTCATCTCCGATGAACTCATTCTTGACTGGATCGAGCTTGATTGTCCGACCAAGGAAGAGAGCGATGTTCGCCGCATGGCAGGCAATGTGCGCCCGGGCCGCTGCGACGGCATTGCCCTTGGGCAAGCCACGACTTTTTACGCAATCCAGAAAGTCGCGGACGTGGAATGTCGCCGGATAGCCTCCGATCTCTTCAACCTTGCGACCAGCGAGCAATTCAGGCGAACTCAGCACGAGTTTGCCGCTGTCACCAGCCTCAACCCAACCGTCTTCGCCCTCAAACCGGACCGGGCAGGACCCCAATGGAATCCAATCCTTCTCCCGTAAAATCAGCTCCACACCATTTTCATATTTTGCGACCAAGTAACCGTCGACGGGGGCGTTGTACTCGATTGGGGGCGGACAATCGCCAACAGCCCATTGGCAAAGGTCAACGCAATGGCTGCCCCATTCCAAAACGCCGCCACCAACGAGCCCACCGCCCTTTTCAAAATTGAAGCCATCCAGCAGCTGCTGGTTGAAGGGTCGCCAAGCCGCCGGCCCCAGGTACAGATCCCAATCGACTACATTCGGGTCAGGTTCGGGTTGAGCCGGCAGCCAACCACTCATCATCGCCTGCATCCCGGCCGGGTGAGCGAAAACTTTCTTCATCTTGCCCAGCCGACCCGTGCGAGCCAACTCGCAGGCAAAAGCGAAATGCGGCAGGTTCCGCCGTTGGGTTCCGGCTTGAAAGACCCGCCCCGTCCGCTGCATCGTGTCGGCCAAAATCAGGCTTTGCGCAATATTTTTCGTGCAGGGCTTTTCACAATAGATGTCTTTGCCAGCCTTGGCTGCGTACATCGAAGCCGTAGCATGCCAGTTCGGTCCGGTCGCAATTAACACTGCATCGATGTCCTGTCGATCAAGCAGTTCCCGGAAGTCGCGAATCATCGCGCACTGGTCATTGCCATAGTGGCCGTCAACCATTTTCTTGATCGTCGTCCGCCGCGCTTCCTTGACATCGCAGACGGCGACAAACTGCACATCCTTCTGCTCAAGGAAACAGCCCAAGTCATATTGCCCCCGGCCTCCGATGCCGATCCCACCGACCACAATCCGTTCACTCGGAGCAACGTGGCCATCTCGCCCCAAAGCCGAACTCGGAATAATCGTCGGCCCGAGAGCCAGCCCCCCGACTGCACCCGCCGCTGTTTTCAGGAAACGCCTTCGACTCGTTGATTTCAACTTCCGCTGCATGGCTGCAAGCTCCCTAATCTTCGCTCCGAGCAATCGAACATCGTTCTTCGATATTAGAACACGCCGGCGGGCCAATTCCCAGCAACCCCCGAAAGTCGCACCGGGGACGGAATCCACTAATCCTTCGGCGTGTAGAGAAACAAACGACTGACCAACCCGCCCGACATTTGCGCTGGCTGATAATCGGTGTGCACCCGAATCACGATCGCGTTCCTTTCGCCGCCGCGAATCGTGTTGGTCACATCGAGGTCCAGCGAATTGGGACGAAGATAGGCTTCCTGGTAGGGTCGATGCCCAACGAACTCTCCATTTACCCAAACCCAGGCTTCCGTTTCAACGGCCAATCCGTACAGCCTCACTTTCTGTCCCGCCTGTAAAGTGGGCACTTCAACTTCAAGGCGATACCACATTGCTCCCAAGTAGGGAAAGCCTTGATCGTCGAGATATCGACCTCGCTCGCCTTGCGCAAAAAACGGAACAGTGGTCTTCATTGTCTCCCAATCTTTCACCGACCAGTCGGCTCGAAACCAGCCATCAAAGCGACCATCATCGCGCGGGTCGGAGGCAAACTTTGCAGTCTCCGGGAGAATAGTGAGCAACTTTCCCTTCGAGCCGTCGGTCAAAACGGAAAGCTGTTGATAGGCATCGCGACGATGTCCCGTCCCCCAGTAATAAAAGCCGTATGCCTGCCCCTTTCGAGGCTTGTCTTCTTCCGCAACATCAAAGTAATGTCGACTGAGTTGCTCCGCCGGCCGGATCGCCTCAACCATCGCGTCCGCCGCCTGAATCGCTGCAATCCAATCCGCAGCGGCCTCTGCCGCCTCCATCTGCTTGTAGCCGACAAGATAGTCGTATGTGGCCCGATCCAATTTGACATGAGACGCCGCCCGCGGATCACTGGCCGCATCTCGCTCTGCAATCTTCAGCAGTTCACCCAACCGTTGCACAAGTTGTGGCGTATAGGCGAGCGAAAGGAGGTTGTCGCGATTCCCCCCCACAGCCCCCGTTTCCAATGCGTCTTCCATCGCATCCCAAAACGAATGGGCCGTCTCGGCGGCGGATCCGTACCAGAGCCGATAATACTCTGCTTCCGCTGCGGCAACATCCAAATCAGCGTCCCACATCAGTCGGGCCAAAATCCAGGTCGGAAAAATCCCGGCCTCGCCACGAACCGTTCGCCCCTCATTCCAGAAGCCAACAACACCCATTTTTTTCAGCAACGGCATGTTGCGGGCATGCCGCCGACTCAGCGGCACTGGGGGCGAACCACAACCGACGAGGTTGTAATAGAGATAGTCATAAAGGTAGACATTCCGGTAACGACTGGTCCACGTCCAAAGCATGTTCTGATGGCGGCGATTCATCCAGTTTCGCGGATTGTCGAGCGACTGATACGAGTTACTCCAAATCGCCGCGAACATGATCCAAACCGAAGCATCCGCATCGCTGAACAGGGGCGGCGTATCCCGATTGGCATATCCATTAGTACTGAGAAAATGATTGGGAAACTCTTGGCGAACCTCGCGCGAAACGCGATGAATCCACTGCATCCATTCCTCAGTCGTACTATCGCCTCCCGGGTCGTTAAAACGACCAATCAGGGAAGGAAGATTCTGGTGCAGTTCAGCAGCGCCCGCGCTGAAGTCGCGCGGCAAGCCATCATCTGCACCAATTCCCCAAGAAGTCGCTTCGGGGTTCTGGCGAAAATGCTCCTTTATCCGCTTGGCCGCATAATCCACTGAACGCTGACTGGCGAGATTCGGCATGTGCGGAAAAGTCTTCCCGGCTGCATCCCGCGCGAACACATCTGCAAACTCGGGATTGTCCTGCTCCGACTCCGGCGGCAACACTGCGCGGACGCTACTGTCGCCGGGCACTGCGTGCATCGTATTAGGGTTCATCCCGTTGCGAATTTTCCAACGGGTTTCTTCCGGCCGCAAATCATCAGCGAACCAGTGCGTCCACCAGTTCCGCAATTTGAAATCGGGGCGCTCGAGCTGCTCGAAGGCCTCAAGTTGAATTGTGGCCTGCTGAGGAACGACTTCGCCGAACTCTCCAGGCAGGTACCAACGGACCCCAAGCCGGTGAAGAAAAAAGCAGACTGCATACTCAGTCCCATGGTAAGCCCCTGCATCATTGCCAGCGAGCAACAACGTTTGCCCTTCCGCCAGGAGCAGGGCCCCTTCTTCTTCCCGCTGCGGCGTCAGCCCCTGGGGAATCTTGCCCTCGAAAGGAGCAGTCAATGCACTTCGCCCGACCAGAACCCGAACCCCGGAATCGCCTGCAGCCGCATCTGCCACAATCGGCAATTTCACGCCCGCGATTTTTCCAAGATAGTCCCGCAACTCTTTGGCCGCCCACGCGACTTTGTCAATTCGCGACAGCGGCTCAGCCTGCTCCAGCCCAATGCTCTCCACTCGCTCAACCACGTCGGCAGCTACAACGATCACGGCCCGTGCCTGACCGCTCTCTACCAATATCAAACCTGTTGTTGGGGCACTCGCCACCTCCCACTTGTCCGTAAACAAACCAGGACCCAGCGCGACTGAGAGAAAGCTCAACAACAATGACAAATTGAACTTCCCAAACATGGCTGCTCCTTGATTCAGCAGTGGGTTCGCCAAATTCTAAACCATCAAATCAGGTGGTGGGCAGAACCTCCTGCTCTCCCCTCGTTCATGACTAACGGCGATTCCTCGGTTCTTTTGGCCCCACTTGCTCCAAGCCGCCGAACCGCGTGTTTTCCCCTGCCGAAGGCCTACGGCACGGCCTGCTTTTCCTGTAGCAAGCGATCGCCAAATCGTTAAGCTGTACGGTTCATTCACTTCACCCATCGCAACTTCATCCCGGAGCGTTTTCCCTTCGCCGGAAGCGATTACCATGACCACTCCGCCACCGCGCAAGACACCAGGCTCGATCATGATCACCCAAGCGATTGCCGTTGTGGGTTTTGTTATCGTTCCGGGGCTGGTCACCTGGATCGCTCCGCGCACGACCATCCAGTTGGCGACAGTCAACCAGCAGCCCAAGGCCGATGTCGTCAAGTACATCTTTCTCTGGGTGCCTTATAGCCACGTGACGATCGCACCGCTGGAGAGCGCTCGCAGCATTGTGACCGCGGCCGATCGCCACATCAGCCGGGAGGAAAGAAGGCGAGGCCGAACCGGAGTCCTGTTGGCTGATGGATCAGTGCTGCTGGCCGGAGGCGGCCAGGAAACGCAAGTTCAGTCCACTCCCACTGCCGCTCCGCTGGAGGCGAAAGAGATCTCCGCTTTCATTGCCGCGCCGGAAAGTGCCCCCAAACTCATGACAGCAACCGCCGGTTGGCAGATGACTTACTTGCTCGGCGGAACCATGACCGCGCTCGCCGCCTTCTACTGCCTCGGAGCCTGCCTCGCGATCCTGAAATGGTTCGCTACTCTGTGGCTGCCCCAGCAAGGCATGAACTAACCATCACTTCTTTGCGAACCGTCAGAGCACTTCACACAGTGCTCAACGCAAAACGTGCTCAACTCAGATGGTACACCGTAAACAACGGGCACCGCGCCGCCGGCCCAACACATGCCGGAGGGCACAAGGGTAATACGAACCAAGCTGCCCGGTAATTCAGGTGCCCAGTAATTCAGGTGTCAAAGCACGCTGCGGCAACCGAATCCTGCTTGGCCAGACACTTCCAGCCGCTGGCAATTACTAGGAACCGCCGAAGATTTGCTTGATCTTGTGCAGAGTCACTGCCCGGCCGGCGCGACCAATCGAGGTGGTCAGCGGAATGTGCTTCGGGCAAACGGCAACACAGTTTTGAGCATTGCCACA
>Ga0164293_10006323_pt1 | contig 10076 bp, 14 predicted proteins | sample GEODES118metaG_FD_111487 | JGI IMG/M metagenome (GOLD analysis project Ga0164293, IMG submission 111487) | Eutrophic lake water microbial communities from Lake Mendota, Wisconsin, USA - GEODES118 metaG | ecosystem: Environmental > Aquatic > Freshwater > Lake | place: USA: Lake Mendota...
ATTACAATGGTTGATAATTTTCTATTCGAGGAATCTGAAAAAGACCTTATTTTGGATAAGGTTGCTTATTTCAGTCGTGTTCAAAAATTATGCGATTTAGGTCGTTTAGACTTGATTGATTTAAAAAATCAAGATAAAGGAATTGAGCAATTAATTCAATTGTGCGAAAAACACAATGTAGAAATCATTAATGGTGAGTGCTATCGTGCATGGCTATTGATTAATTTGGGTGCATCTTTTACAGAAAAAGCAGATTTCACAGATATGGTATTTTTGCCGAATCATTTGAATTTGCAAACTCAAAAATATGACATCGTTTTCATAGACGAGTGCCAAGATTTGAACGCTTGCCAAAGAGAATTGATGAAGAAAGCAATCAAACCAAATACAGGTAGATTTATCGCAGTTGGCGACCCTGCACAAGCTATTTATGGTTTCGCAGGGGCAGATTCAGATTCTTTCCAAAAATTGATTGATATTCCGAATAAAATTACTTTACCGCTTTCTGTTTGTTACAGATGTGGTTCGGATATTATCGAATATGCGAAAAGACTTATGCCACAAATTGAGCCAAGTCCTAATGCTACAAAAGGATTGATTGACCACGATTTTTCTTACAAGAATATCGTTAAGGGTGATATGGTTATTTGTCGTAATACAATGCCTTTGGTTTCACTTTGTATGAAGTACTTAAAACAAGGTAAAAAAGCCTATGTTATGGGTACGGATATTAGTGCTTCACTTATCTCAATGGTTGAATCTTGCAGAAGAAAAACAGAAGAATTTTCTTGTGAAAACATTTTTGCTAGAATCTACCAAGAGAAAAATAAGTTGGTAAAAAATATCATCAGCAAACAAAAATGTACAGAGCAAGAAGCCAAAGAAAACAGTTTGGTTGTAACTTATATGGACAAGATTTCAACACTTGAAACTTTATCAAACGGTTGCGTTACAGGTGATGAATTAATCGGGAAATTAAAAATGATTTTCTCGGATGATTCAGATGGTATTTGCTTATCTACAATTCACAAATCTAAAGGTTTGGAAGCAGACAGAGTGTTCATCATTCACGAAGATTTGATGCCCTCAAAACACGCTAAAAAAGATTGGGAAAAAGCACAAGAAAGAAACCTAATGTATGTTGCCTACACACGAGCAAAATCAGTTTTAGGATTTGTAACAGATTTTGATGCGTATTCAGAGCATGACAGCAAAGAAAATGACATCGTGATTAAAGAGGGTGGATTTGTTGGTGTTATTGGTGAAAAACACAGAGCAATATTCACAATCGTAATGATGAAAGAAATGAATACTCCTTACGGTAATGGTAATACTACGCTTTTTGAAATGGTTGATGATAAAGGAAATTTATTTTCAAAATTCGGTGATATTCCTCAACGATTTATCATTAGCAATAATGCAGAGGTTGAGGTTGGTTCTATTGTTGAATTTAATGCGACAATCAAGGCTCACAAAGAGTTCAAAGGTATTAAAACGAATGTTATTAGTACTATTTCAAAATAAACCCACAGGGGGCAGGGTGTTGCCCCCATTTTATATTATATTAATTTTTTACAAGATGAAAAAGTTGATTAACAAAAAAACAAACGAAGCGTTTGGAAAACAAATCTTTTTATTGGGAAAAGATAAAGATGGTACAAATTATTGGTTAGAGAAAGCCAAATGGAGTTGCGGTTGGTATTGGGGTTTCGGCTATGTTGAAACATATACAAATAACTCAAAACCGCATTTATCGAGAGATATTTCTTCACACCAACACATTGATTCTTCATTCATGGGTTCAATGGAAAGATACGATTCTGAAAAGCAATGTTTCGTTAAAGCAGAATATGTGCATAATATTTTTGATGCACCAACTTTAGTTGAAACAACTTTTACAGAAAGTGAAGGTTGGACATTGAGTGAATTATTCAAGTCGTTTTATTATTTAAAACAAAGTGCTGAATTTTTTCATAGAGGTGGTTCAAATTTAACTACTAATCCTTGTTCAGAATTAATCAAAAATGAGGAATGGACAAAACAAATAAACCATGAAATTCTTCCTTTACTTTTCGAGAAGATTTACACGATTTTAACTCCTAGTAAATAATAATTAAGGGGGATTTATTTCCCCCTTTTATAATCTAAGAAAATGGAAGAAATGGATGTTGATTTTGAATTACAAGATTACTTAATTCAAAATAGTTGGAATAAAAGAAATAGCGTTTGGAAAAAAGGGAATAAGTCAATTTATTTTACCAAAAATGGTTTAATGATTGCCTTGAATAATAAAGAGGGGGTAAAGCATAGACACATTGTTACTTGTGAAACACCGAATGATTTCTTTGAAGCAAATGTTATTTTCAAAAAATGTAGGTTGAATTTTTTAAATAAAGAATATGGTACAAACAACGAGCATTGAAACATATCACGCAATTAAAAATTCGGGATTGATTTCAGAAAAAAGACTTAAAGTATTTGATATATTTTATGAAAATCCACAAGGATTAACAGGTGCGGAAGTTAGCGAAATTTACCGCAAACAAAATCCTACTTCGCAACATTCAGAAACTATCAGGAATCGTATTACTGAATTGGTTGAAATGGGCGTTGTAGTTGAAATAGGAATTGTTGAATGTCAGTTCAGTAAAAGAAAGGTTACAAAGTGGTGTTGTGTTGATAAAATGCCAATTCCATTGGAGAAAAAATTAACACGAAAAGAACAAATAAAAAAAATCCTTGATGATGTTACTGCATTTGGTAAATCATTAAAATCAGAAGAAGATAAAATTGTTTTGAGAACAATTTATCACCAAATTAAATCATTGTAAATAAATTAAATTAAATAAATATGAAAATTAAAACTAGCGAAGCAACACAAGAAGAAAAAAATAATCTTTTTGTTTTTTTATTAGAAAGTTACAAAAAGGATTGTGAAAATTCTCCATTTTTATCTGAAATTGAAATTGATGAAATTGATGAGTATCTTGACATTAAAAAACAATCAATTTCAATTCAAAAATTTGAAATAGAATTGGATAATGTAACTAAAGTTGTTTTTAATAACATATCATTTGTTCAAACAGAAATTCCCGAAGGTGAATTTGTATTGGAAAATGGTGAAAAAGTTATAAAATCTTCGGGAAAAATAAGCAATTCAATTATGCACCATTCTTATTTTTACGAATTTGTAGATAATAAATTCGTTGATATTACAGAAGATGATTTAATTCATTTTAGCTACTGTTAAAAATTTTATAAAAAATAAGTAATTAATTAAATTAAATAAAAATGGAAGTAAAATTTGTAAAACCTAAACTATCTTCTACATCAAGCAAAGAAGATGTATTATTTGCTATAAACCAAATTAAAGCAATTGAGAAAGAAATTGAGGTTCTGAAAAAAATAAATTTTGATAACTATGTTGAATTTATAACAGAACATAGAAATATAATCAAAAAAAACACACCTATTGTTGGAAAAACATATCGCTTTATAAATAAAGATTATAGAAACATACATTATGGTTTAAAAAATGTATTTAATAAAATAGAGTTTTTTTACGTTAATTATGCTTCACTTCAATCAGTTCCTCATTGGAGTGATTTTATGCCAAAAGTTAAATGTATTCCTCTTGACATAAACGGACATCCTTTTAAAGATGATAATTATGGAGGGTATTTATGTGTTGATAATATACATAGTAAAGGAGAGGACATTAGTATTGACCAACTATCGGAAGAAGATTATCCCGAAAAAACAAAAGTTTTCAAAAAAACAACATCTAAAAAAACAGATGAAGATTTAAAGGAATACGAAAGACTAAAACGCAAATTTGGATAATAACCAACATTTTACTTAAAAAATTTTAATAGATAAAAAAATGGAAAATCAAATTTCAAAACAAGATTTAAAAAGAGAATTGGAAAACACAGTTAACCTATGGGTGGAAAGAAGTTTCAACTTTATTCAAGTTGCAGTTCTCGAAAAATATTGCAACGATTGTTTAGTTGAACATATCCGTAATATGTCAGTTGAAGAAGCTACTATCAAATGGTTAGGTGATTGTGATACAGAATTGAAAATTAAAGATTGGGCGACTGAAACAACAGAATATTGGGAAACAGATGATACAGAATTTAATCTTGATTCCAAATTATCAGAATATCGAGATTTCGATGGCTCAATTGAAGAATCTTTTATTTCTGTTTTCGGTAGCGATAAATGGTATGAATTTACAGATTGGTGTTTGATAGAACACGAAGAAGATATTGATAATTTAATTGCTGAACAAGAAAATTATCCTATGTGGAATACTTGTTTCGAGTTCCGTGATTCTTTTTACAATTCAGAGGAATTTATTGAAATTTGTTCATCAGTTGGATTAGGTGTAATTGAAGGATTAAATGATTTCAATAATATCGTATTTATGAAATCAGCAGGTCATTCATTTTATTCCGCTTATTGGATTCCACTTTACTTTAAATTGTTTCCGTTAGAAGCAGAAAAATACGCAGGAATTGATTATCAAGATTTGTAATATGGAAAATGTAGTTTCACAAGATGAATCAAAATTAAGATTTTGTATTCAATGTAATAAACCGAAAGTTCATTGTAAAGGAATGTGCCAAGCCTGTTATGTTAAAATGTATAGACAAACAGAAATTGGAAAAGAAGTTCTTAAAAAATACAGTTCAACAAAAGGTAAAGAAGCACAAAAAAGATACCTTGAAAAGAAAAGAATAGAGAATCCACAAAAACAAAAAATAGTTCACAATAAAATTTGTGAGTGTGGTGAAAAATCAATTGCAAAAGGATTTTGTAGGTCTTGTTATCATAAAGATAAATATATCAAAAGGACAGGAAGTAGAGGGGAAAAAGTAAATTTTCAAAAAAAATATGAGTTGATTTTAATTAATTTAAAAAAAGGATTTTCAATTAGAGAATCGTGTGAATTAGCGAATAGTGATACATCAACTTTTTACAAGAATATTTCTCCTATTCAAAAAGCAGAAGTAGATAGAATTGTACTTCTTACAAGACGTTCACTTAATAACAATTTTGAATGGTAAAATTTAATTCAATTTTAAAATACAAATTAGTGTAATAGTGGGTGATTTAGTTTACCCACTATTTAAAATTCAAAAACAAATTTAAAAAAATGAAAAAGTTATTATTAATGATGGCATTTATTGTTATCAGCACAAGTGTTTTTTGTCAGGGTACAGAAACAGTTAATTACGCACAAGTTGGTACTTGGTCTAAAACTAAGGATGATTGGATATGGACAGATATTCAAGAAGTTTCATTGGTTATCACATTCAACAAGTCGGTTGTTTCCATAAACAATGAATTAGGTTCTAGGTTTGAAACAATTGAAGTAATAAATAAACAAAAAAATTACACTACTTGGAAAGCATTAGATGAAGAATACATCACTTGCCATCTTACCATGAAATTTGAAGATGGTTATTCAGTTTTAATCATTGTTTACGATGATTTGTGTTTTAGGTATTTTTATTAATAAGTTAAATTTAAAGAAAATGGAAAAGTTATTAAAATTAAGCGACACTCTAAAATTAAATGTTGTTAGAGAATGGTATTTAGAAATACCCGAAATTATTCAATCAAAAAAAGGTTCTGATTTAGAAGAAATTTGTGAAATTGATTTAGATTACGGTAGAGATATTAAAGAAGGTACAATTGAAAAATTAAAACTATCAAATTTAGAGATTTTAATTGTTGTTTCATTATGGTACTCAAATCAACCAATTCAATTTGTTGTTGAGGGAAAAGATGATGATATTGATTTTGATGATTTTATCATGGAAAAAATACACGATATTTTGTTTAAATATAAATAAATTTTGAATTATGAAAAATAGTTTTGAGTACAGATACTTTTTGCTTGTAAATTATCTTGCAAATAAAATGGTTAACATGACCTTTTTAAATTTTGCAGAATTAATTAAAAGTGAAAATGAAGGTAGATTTATGAACAGTCAAATGACTTTTTATTTTTATCAAATTGATGATGCGTTTAGTGAATTGATGATGAATGACCCAAGTTGGGTTTTTGATTGTCTTGAAATTGATGAGTTAGCAGAAATACCTGCCGAGCAACTCGAAGATGATTACATTCAATATTGTGTTGATGATTCCGAGTTTTTTAAATTAAAAAGTTAATTGAAATGAGAAAGAAAAATGTTTATCAAGGTTCTATTGACCTTAAAGTAAAAATTATTGATTGGACAGACATCAACAAAAAAGTAAGTGAATGGGTTGGCGAAGAAGTTGAGTGCCGAGTTGGAAAAGGTTTAATTGAAGATTTAGAAGCAATATTCGATAAGGAAATCGGTGAGGTTGAAATCAGGTCTTTAATTATTGACAATGAATGTTGTGGTCGAACTTCAAATAGTCATAATATGTATAGTTCCGACTTAAATGATGGTAAACCATTTGGAATAACTACAATTGCCAGAGTTGAATTTTACAGAGTATCTATAAAAACAGAAAAAGGAAGAAGTATTGCAATGTTTCCAAGTTACGAATTTGATATTGATATTGATGATGTAAAAAAATGCCTTACAGGCGAAGAAGTTTCATTGTATCAATTTATGAAAGGTCGCTACCGTTACAATCCACGAATTGAAAAGAATGAAATGGAAATTCTGAAATTGGTGTATCATAACAGTATCGAAGAAGGAAAAAAAGATTTTCTTTCTATTCAAAAAATAGAAATAGATGATTAATTTGAATTTTTTTTTGAGGGTATAAATAAATTGTTTATATTTGAACTCTCAATTCAATATTTATTAAAAGGTAGAATTATGAAAACAGAAGATTTGAAAAATTTGAGTTTGCAAGAAATCGTTCAAGCGTTGCAAACACAGAACTTGTTGAAGCAGGACTTTGTTGTTCCTAGCAAGTATTTAAAAATGAATGATAGCAATTTAATTGTCTTGAACGAAAACAAACTCGATAGTTTGTCTAAGCTATTACTTGATACAGGTATTTCTATTAATGAAAATGACTTAGAAAAAATCGAATTAGCAGTTCTCGACTGTTGCCACACGCAAATCGCAACTAGATTGGATATTCCAAAAAAGTATTACGATAAAATGTTGAGCAAACAACAATATCACCACTTACTTGATTACAATGTAACAAATTGGTTTTCTGAAAAAAATGACAATAATTTCTTGTTAAGAACTTTCATTGATAAGGAAGAAAAAACAGGAATTGCACGAGCAATACTTTCAGACCGATACAATGTGTTGGATAATTACGATGTTATGTTGGCTACATTGGATGCAATTCGTGAAAGCGGTATCAATGTTCAGATTGAAAGTGGCGACATCACAGACACGAAATTTTATATGCGTTTCGTTTGTCCTGATATTGAAATGCAAGCACCCGACATTTTGAAAAACTACCGATTACCCGATGGAACAAAAGGTGGAAATGGAATTATTTCGGGTTTTGTTATTTCCAATTCAGAAACAGGAAATGGTAAATTTTCAATTTCACCACGAGCAGTTGTTTTGGCTTGTCGTAATGGAATGATTTTTAAAAACGATGCTATTCAAAAAACTCACTTAGGTGCAAAAATGGAAGAATACAGCACGATTGATTGGTCAGAAGAAACTCGTCAAAAGAATTACGAATTGGTTTGTTCACAGGTTAAAGATGCAATCAAATACTATGCTTCGGAAGAATATTTAGGTGCTAAAATTCACGAATTGACAGAGAAAGGGAACAGGGAATTGGAGTACCCTATCGAAACAATTAAAAATGTTTCTAAGCACTTGTCCATCAGCGAAGAAAAAGAATCTTCAATCCTTAATTATTTCATCAAATCAGGAGATACAAATGCTTTTGGTGTAACACAGGCGTTGACATACTATGCTCAACACAACGCATCACCCGAAGAACGATATGAAATCGAAATGGAATCAGTCGTTGTTTTGGATTTAATTGAGGAATTTGATAAAGCAGACATCAAGCGTGTCGTTCCAACATTTATGAGCATGAATTAATATTCACAAAAGGCATCACTATTTTGTAGTGGTGTCTTTATTTTAATCAATTAATATGAATCTTACAAAAACACTTCAATTGTATTATTGGATAAACGATTACATCATTCATCAGTTCTCAAATTTCGATAGTGTTTGGAATGAAATTGTTTTGAAGAAAAAATACGTTTCAGACCTTTCTAAATTGAATAACATTATCGGTAGGCTCGAACTATATGTAATGGACAAAAAAGACAAGGAGAACGCAGTTTACATGGTAGAATGGTTCAAAAAAGAAATGGAATCGAGAGATTTTATTTACGAAGATTTTATTGAGTGGGCAGAAGAACAAGAAAAATTACAATCTGAAAATGCAGGATAAAATATATATCAATCAGAGTTTAGTCAAGGATTTGGTTAAATATCAGAACAATCAATTATGCGGTTTAGAATTTACAAATAAGTGGATTTTAAAAGAATTTGGTGGTGGAACTAAATCTAATTCACTTGGGCATTATTTTGAGTACTTGTGTACAGGTGCTTTAGCCAAAGGAGAAACTGATGCACCACAACCCGACTATAATAAAAACGGTTCATTATCATCAGATTTTGAATTAGCAAGAAAGCAATCAGTTTTCTTTCAAGAATTAATGACAAGGTTTGGAATTGAATTGATTTCAGCAGGTGATAAAGTACTAGCTGATGAAAAATGGATTGGTACACTTGATATTTTAGTAAAATGGGATTCTATTGGCAACTACATTGATTTTGAATTTGGCGAAGATAACCCCGAACATCAAGTAATTATTGACTTAAAGTATAGCGGTTTGCTCGAAGATAAATGGAGTGAATTTGGTTGGCACAATGATTTCTTAGCAAAGAAACAAGGAACGATGTTACAAGCAAAACACTACAAATTTTTGTTTTGGAAGAAATACGGTTTCAATCCACCTTTTTTCTTTTTTGTTTTTGATACAAAAGAAGTCGGAAAAGTAAAAGTAATCCATGTCGAAATTGATGATTGGGAACTAGAACAACACGAAGTATTTTTAGAGAAAGCAAAAAAATATTTTGATTACCAATTAGAAAGGGGATTTGAACCAAAACCTCTATACGAAAGATGTATAAAATGTAAATTTTCAAAATGGTGTACTTTTAAAATAGAATTACCATCAGTAATAAACATAAAACCCGAATAAAAAATGAATAACGAGTTACAAAAAGTAGAAAAGATAGAAGATGAAATTTCTATCATTGAGCAAAGTCATAAATCAGCGATTTTGGCTATCCACGAAAACATGAATCAATTAGTAAACGATTGCCTTACTATTGTAGTTGACGAGGATGACAAAGAGCGTTACGATAGAGCCGTAGAATTAAAAAGAGTTGTAAAAGCAACTCACGTTTCCATCGAGAAAAAAAGAAAGGAACTAAAGCAACCATTAATTGACTATGGAAAGCGATTGGACAAATGGGTAGAAGAAATTTACTCTCCATTGGTTAACGCTGAAAAAGTCGTAAAAAAGAAAATGGAAGTTTACGAAGCCAAGCAGGAAAAACTAAAACAAGAGAAAAAATTAGTTGAAGAACAAAAAGCAAAAGAGGAAGTTGAACTTGAAAATCGTCTTAAAACTTTAAACGGTCAATTAGAGAAAATTAATTTGGCGAAAAATAAGGCTGAATTAAAAGAAATAGAAGTTTATCTTGATAGTATTGTGATTGCAGATTTCGGTACAAAATCAGGTGAAGCAGGGTTTATCTTAAATCAACTAAAATTGACTTGCTCAATGGCTTCAAGACTAATGAAAGATGAAGAAGTAAAACCTGTGGAAGCACCAAAAATGGAATCAACTCCGATTACAGATGATTTTGTAAATGGATTGAAAGAAATGACCGTTGAACCTACAAAAAAGGTTGTTATTGAATCAGAAGTTAGTGTTGGTTTATTCGAGGAGAAATCTGTTGAACCTAGTCCTGTGGAGGAAAATGTTACGCAAGAAAATACTTTTGTAAATAATTCAGTTGATGAAAGCACAGAAATTTTAGTTGAAATAAAAG
>Ga0164293_10006326_pt1 | contig 10075 bp, 7 predicted proteins | sample GEODES118metaG_FD_111487 | JGI IMG/M metagenome (GOLD analysis project Ga0164293, IMG submission 111487) | Eutrophic lake water microbial communities from Lake Mendota, Wisconsin, USA - GEODES118 metaG | ecosystem: Environmental > Aquatic > Freshwater > Lake | place: USA: Lake Mendota, Wisconsin...
GGCGGCGAAGGGCGACATCATCGGGAGGGGCATGGCGGCCGCCGGTTGCACATGCGAACCGGGCCCAGCGACGGAAGGCACACCCGGTGACGGCGACATCGCCGGGTGGGCGCCCGTCAAGGCGGCGGCCACCGACGCGGGAGGCGCGGGTATCGCGCCGCCTGCGCTCATCGCGTGCCCCCCGGGTCGCGCCGCGGTAACGTTCGCGGTCGGTGCCGACGCCGCCGGCACACCAAGCGCCGGTGGCGGCCCCAGCACGGCCTGCGAGCTAGGCGGCGCAAGCGGAATCGCTTGGTACGCGCCGCTCGCCCCCGCAGCTCCTTTATTCAGTCTCGCTTTGAGGTCAATTTTTGGCTTTTTCTCGTCCGCCATCGATCGGATTGCCTCTCTGTACGGTCCCCGCTCCTGCCGCCAACCGACAGAGGAGAACGTCAACGATTTCAAGTCGCAAACGACGTCGCGCGACTCTGCGCAAGGAGGGTAGCGGTATTCCCCGAGCGAGTGCAACAGACACCCATCAATGGCAACCGCGCCGACGTCGAACGCGTAGCCATTCGTCTAAATTGCGTGAAGACCGCAACCAACGCTCAGGCTGTGGTCACCAAGTAAAAAACGACAGCGACAGGTGTGCGAGCTCGCAAAGGGCTCCTTGACAGCACAGCTTGCTTCGCCATAGCGTGCCGCCGCCAACGCCTTATTCTAGGGGCGCGCGGCCTCCCTCACCATGTCCTTCGAACTCACTCCCGAACGCGACCGCGAACTCAACGAGATCATCGCGAGATACCCGGCTCCACACGACAAGATGGCGGCGTGCATACCTGCGCTGCATCTCTGTCAGGATCAAAACGGGTGGATTAGCGACGACGTCATTGTCTTCGTGGCCAATCGCTTGAACCTGTCAGCAGCCCACGTGAAGGGCGTGGTCACGTTCTACACGCTCTTCAATCAAAAACCGGTGGGTAAGCACCAGGTATGGGTCTGCAGAACGCTCCCGTGTGCCCTTCGCGGCGCCGGTGATGTGCTCGAGCACTGCGAAAAGCGATTGGGAATCAAAGCGGGCGAAACAACAGCCGACGGCAAAATTACGCTCCGCACCGCCGAGTGCCTGGCCAGTTGCGGCACGGCGCCGATGATGCAGGTCGACAAGAATTACTACGAAAACCTCACCCTCGAGCAGGTCGACGCCATCGTCGACCGGCTGCGCAACGATTAGGCGATCGCAGGGAGGAACCACCGATGCTCAAGCGCACGAATTACCTGACACACGTCTATTCCCTCGCCGATGGCTGGACCCTCCCCGTCTACGAACGGGAATCGCAGGGGTATCAAGCCGCGCGTCAGGTTCTCACGACGATGTCTCCCGCAGACGTCATCAATGAAGCCAAAAAAGCGAATCTGCGCGGGCGCGGCGGGGCCGGATTTCCGATGGGGGTCAAGTGGAGCTTCATGCGGCCACACCCGACCAAGCCCTCGTACTTGGTCATCAATGCCGATGAAGGCGAGCCCGGCACGCACAAAGACCGTACCCTGATGGAGCGTAATCCTCATGCGGTCATCGAAGGCTGCATGATCGGGTGCTACGCCATCGGGGCGCATGTAGCATACATCTATGTGCGCGACGAATTGCACCTGAGCAAAGCTCGCCTGTGGCAGGCGATTCGCGAAGCCAAAGCGAAGGGTTACCTCGGTCAAACTCCCTTCGGAAAGTCGTATCCCCTCGACGTGGTCGTTCACACGGGCGCGGGCGCGTACATCTGCGGCGAAGAGACAAGTTTGCTCAATTCGCTTGAAGGCCGCCGCGGCGAACCCCGTCTGAAGCCGCCGTTTCCCGCGCAATCGGGTGCATTCGGCTGCCCGACCACGGTCAACAATCTCGAGACCATTGCCGCTGTGCCCACGGCGTTTCGCCTCGGCTGCGAGGAATTCTCGAAGCTTTCGGCATTGCACCACCTCAACGATGGCGGCGTGCGCCTTTTCGGCGTCAACGGGCACGTCAACCGGCCCGGGATTTACGAATGCGCCGTGGGCGTAACGCTCCGCGAACTCATCGAAGACCTGGGCGGCGGCGTGAGCGGCGGCAAGAAGCTTTACGCGGTGATTCCCGGCGGGTCATCCACTCCGGTGCTTCGCGCCGAAGAGCTCGTGCACGCACCAGATCCGTCATCGCCGCTCCACGCGTGGCACGGCAAGAGCGTTCTCGACGTTCCGCTTGGCGTTGATACGTTCCGCGGCATCGGCACCATGCTCGGCACATGCTGCGCGACCGTGATGGCCGAGGGAACAGACCCCGTCGCCGCGTTTCATAACCTTATGCAGTTCTATCGCCACGAATCGTGCGGCCAATGCACGCCGTGTCGCGAGGGATCGGGATGGCTTTTGCGCGTCGCCGAGAAGCTCGCCGATGGCACGTGCACGCTCGACGAACTCAATCAACTTCACTCGATTGCCAATAACATCATGGGCAATACGATTTGCGCCTTCGGAGAGGGCACGGCGATGCCCGCCTTGGGCTTTTTGAAAAAGTTCCGGAAAGAATTCGAAGCCCGCGTGCGCGGCGAGTCCCCTGCGTATCGGGGCAATCTCACCGTCTCGCCGATGTCGTGACAGGCTCAGCCAGAGGCACAATGAATCCAAATCCCACCGAGCTCGCCGTTGGACAAGCATATTTCTGGGTGTGCGCATCCCTAGCGGTTGCGGGCGCTCTTTTTACGGTTATCGCGAAGAACCCGATTCGCGGCGCCATGGGGCTTTTCATGATGGTGCTGAGTCTCGCGGGGGTATACCTCGCGCTGCACGCGCAGTTCCTCGCCGCCATTCAGCTGATTGTTTACGCCGGCGCCATTGTTGTTCTCTTTCTCTTCGTCATTATGCTTCTCGGCCCCGACGCCGCGACGCCGCGCGATTCTCGCGGTGTCATCACCCGAAGCCTGAGTGGATTGGCGCTTGGCCTTGTGGGGATTGGCGCAACGGCACTGGTTATTCGCACGTCGCCGCCTATTCGAATGATCAGCAAGGGCGTTTTCGTGGCCCAGCCCCCGAGTGACTTTGGGACCGTCGAATCGTTTGGGCGAATTCTGTTTACCGACGCGCTTGTTCCCTTCGAGCTCTCGAGCGCGCTCATCATGGTCGCGATTATCGGCGCTGTGGCCGTCGCGCGCGGACATCACCGCTCTGACGACCGCGAGGGCACGGCCGCCGTATCGAAGCGAAGTGAGGCCTCGTCGTGATTCCCGTCCAATTTTACATTGTTCTGAGCGCCATCCTGTTCACGATTGGCGGCATCGGTTTCGTCGTGCGTCGCAACATCATTGCAACGCTCATGAGCATCGAAATCATGCTCAATGCCGCGAACGTCGCGTTCGTTGCATTCAATCGGCTGCATACCCGCTCGCACTCCGGCCAGATGTTCGGGTTCTTCCTGATTGCGGCCGAAGCCGCGGAAGTCGCCGTGGGTCTCGCCATTGTGATCTCTCTTTTCCGCCTTCGCCGCACGGTTCGCTCGGATGAAGCGGATCTCCTCAAAAACTGAAATGACCACACGAGAGTTGAGTTACCGATGACTGCCCTCACCTCGATCTTTGATGCGAGCGACTTTCCGCTTCTTGCGCTCGTGCTGTTCTTGCCGCTGCTTGGCGCGTTCATCAATGGGGTGTTTGGCCCGCGGCTCGGAAAGCCCGCCGTACGACTGATGACGCTTTCCGTGATGGGCGCGGCATTCGTCGCGGCGCTCATGACGTTTAGCTCGCTGCGTGGTCTCGTCGCGGCGTCGCAGACCGTTGCCACAATCGCGGGGCACGACGGCGCAAGCCACGAAATGATCAAACACGACCACGTGCGCCTCTCGTGGACGGCGTGGGAGTGGATGCGCACCTCCGCCCTCGGCGGCGTGTCGGTCCCGATCGACATCAAGTTTAGCGTCGATGCGCTCTCGGGCGTGATGATGCTCGTGATTACCGGCGTTGGGTTTTTGATCCACGTCTATTCGGCCTCGTACATGTCCGAGGACAAGGCGTACTGGCGGTTCTTTGCATACCTCAACCTTTTCGTCTTCGCGATGTTGGTTCTGGTACTGGCAGACAACCTGCCCGTTCTGTTTATCGGCTGGGAAGGCGTCGGGCTCTGCTCGTACTTGCTGATCGGATTTTGGTACGACAAGTCGGCCAACGCCACAGCTGGAAAAAAGGCGTTTTTGGCCAACCGCGTCGGCGACTTTGGGCTGCTCGTCGCGATGTGTTTGCTTGTGTACTACACGGGTGCTCTCGATTGGGCAGGCATCGCACGCAACGCGAGCAACCTTGTTTCGACGTCGAGCAGCGCGCAGATTCACCTTTGGCCGATTGGCGGCGGGCAGTTCCGAGACCTTTCGTTGATGGGCCTCAAAGTCCCGCTCTCGTGGCTTCAGCCGAAAGAGCTCTGGACCATCTCGGGGGCAACGGCCGTGGCGCTTATGCTGTTTCTCGGCGCCACCGGCAAAAGCGCTCAGTTGCCACTCTATGTGTGGCTTCCCGATGCGATGGCAGGCCCAACACCTGTCAGCGCTTTGATTCACGCGGCCACGATGGTGACGGCCGGCGTCTACTTGATTTGCCGCTTGTCGTTCGTGTTTGTCCTGTCGCCGGCCGTGATGACCATCGTCGCGTTGACGGGCGCGCTCACGGCGCTCTACGCGGCGTGCCTTGCGCTGGTTCAGAACGACATCAAAAAAGTCCTCGCGTTCAGCACGGTGAGCCAGCTCGGGTTCATGTTCCTCGGCGTGGGCGTTGGCGCGTTCACGGCCGGCTTTTTCCACGTGTTCACGCATGCGTTCTTCAAAGCGTGCCTGTTTCTCGGGGCCGGCAGCGTTATTCACGCGATGCATGCGCGGGTCCACGACGACACCCGCGCGCAAGACATGCGGCTGATGGGCGGGATGCGGCGCTTTATGCCGACCACGTTCGCTACCTTCGCGGTCTCTACGCTTGCCATCATCGGCTTTCCGCTCACCAGCGGCTTCTTCTCGAAGGACGAGATCCTCGCGCGCGTGCTTACGCATGGGCCCTCGATGGCTGACAGCAGCGGCCACGGGTCGAGCCACAGCGCTGTGTGGACAGCCCCGAGCTGGATGCCGTGGGTTCTGTGGACCATGGGCATCACGGCCGCGACACTCACTGCGTTTTACATGTGTCGCGCCCTGTTCATGACCTTCTTCGGTGATTTCCGCGGCTGGGCCGTCGCGGCGGGTGGCGCAGATCACGTGCATCATGCATCTGATGCCCATGCGGCGCACGATGACCACGACGACGACCACCACCACCACGACGATCTCACGCAGCCGGGTGCTGCGCCCGCCGAGTCGCCCTCCGCGATGACAGCGCCGCTTGTTTTGCTCGCGGGCGCGGCGCTCTTTGCAGGTGCGCTCAACCCAGCCGCGCTGAAGCTCTTCATGCCGTCGTTCGATGCGATGCCGATGGAGCACTGGCTTGCGCCGGTGTTTGAGTCCGCCGAGCACGCGATCGCCCCGCTCGGCAACGAGCACGTTCTGCACTCACGCGAGTGGATCACCACGGTTGGTGCGTTCGGCGCGTTCGCCGTGGGCTCGCTCGTCGCCTACTGGATGTACATTCAACGTAAAGGCCAACTCGAGGTTGCCTACTGGCGCTACGCGATGCGTCTGGCCTCTGGCTTCAGCGGCGTTGTTTTCGTCATCATCGGCGCGGTTCTTTTGGGTCTCGCGGGCAAAGATGCGATGTCCTCGCAAGGGGTCGTGCCCGGGCTGCTCATCGTCGGTGGCGCGTGGATTGCGTTCGCGTGCGCCAAGGCAGAACAGATTGGCTTCGACTACGTCTACGAGAACTCTATTCTGAGCGGCGTTGATGCGCTCGCCGACACGGCGACCTCGGTCGATGAAGGCTTTGTTGACCTGGTGCTCGGGCGAATCTCGGCGCTCGTCGTTGCGGTGTTCGGTACCGCATTGCGCATCGTCCAGACCGGTGTCGTCCATGTGTACTCTGCAATGATGGTCGTGGGCCTCGCGGCTCTTTCGATCTTCTTCGTCGTTCCGCATGCGGCCGCGACGGTGCAAGACAACGGCGCGGGCGAGTACGTGGTCGCGGCGGGGCCGGGCTTCGGCTACAAGTTCCGCTGGTCGGGCGATTCAGAGGCTCAAGAGAAGTCCGATGAATTCAGCGACAGGTTGACGACCATCACGGTTCACGTTGATGAGGGCGCCACCAAGGTCGTGAAGCTCGAAGTCAAAAATGCGTTCAGCGCGGCGCTCGATGCGCCCGTTGTGCGAGCGCTCCTGCCGCACATCGCCTCTCGCGAGATTTCGATCACGCGCCCCAAACAAGTAAGCCCCCGCGGATTTGCTGTGGGTCAGCGGTGAACACCATGATGACAAAGCTTACGTCTCCAGCGAATGTTTCAACGCCGCCGGCCCAAGGATCTTCGGCCGTAGGCAGCACGCTCGTCGCCGTCGCGGCCGCGAGTGCGGTTCTTGGTCTTGCACACGCGACCGGTCGCGGGACCGATATCGTCGATTCGGTCGTTCCCGTCGCCTTCGCTGCCGCGGTGGCGGCATTCTTGCCCTACGCGCACGATCGGCGAACACGCGTCGCGTTCGCGTGGCTCGGTGGACTTCTGGCGCTCTTTCTGACTCGTCTGTGGCCATCGACCGCCGCTGCCCTCAGCGCGGCGGGGTCAACGCCTGCGGTCGAGTCATCCGAGCTCTTGTCATGGCTCATCGGCATCCCGCTGGCAGGCGCAGTCGCCATTCTGTTTTTGCCGCGGCAGGCCCCCCGATTGTTGCAAGGTGCAACCTTGGGCGTGATGGCGGCGACGCTGGTCGCAAGCCTTCCGCTATTGCGCGTTGAGATGGGGCGCACGTACCACTTCAATCAAGACATTCTTTGGATTGAGCGGTTCGGCATTCGCTATCACGTCGCGCTCGACGGAGTGTCGTTGTGGCTGGTCATGCTTACCGTCTTCATCATGCCGATCGCCGCATACGCGTCGTTCGGATCGATACAAACGCGTCGCAAAGACTGGTGTTTTTCGCTGCTCCTCTTGCAGGCCGCGATGATCGGCGCATTCGTCGCGCTCGACTTGTTTTTATTCTACATCTTCTGGGAGCTTATGCTCATCCCGATGTACGTCATGATTGGCGTCTGGGGTGGCTCAAACCGGATCCGCGCTGCGATCAAGTTCTTCTTGTACACGATGTTCGGCTCGGTCCTGATGCTGGCCGCAATATTGTACTTTGCATACACTTACGGCAAGCTCAACGGAGGCACGACGTCCTTCGACTACTTCGAGTTGCAGCGTGTTGTTCTCCCGCGCGACACGCAAGTCTGGCTGTTCGCCGCCTTCGCGCTGTCGTTTTTGATCAAAGTGCCGATGTGGCCGGTGCACACCTGGCTGCCGGATGCGCACACCGAAGCCCCTACCGCAGGATCGGTGATTCTGGCGGCTGTGATGTTGAAGATGGGAACTTACGGCTACATGCGCTTTTGCATCGGCCTGTTCCCCGAAGCCGCTTCGGAGTTCGCCTCGACCCTCGCCGGTATCGCGGTGCTCTTCGGAATTCTTTACGGCGGGCTCTGCGCGTGGCGCCAAAGCGACGTGAAGCGTCTCGTCGCGTACTCGTCGGTGGCGCACCTCGGGTACGTGATGCTCGGACTGTTCGCCGCCACTCCCGCGTCGATGGAAGGCGCCCTTTTGCAGATGATCAACCACGGCGTTTCGACCGGCGCGCTCTTTCTTCTCGTTGGCGTGATCTACGACCGGCGCCATACCCGAATGCTCGATGAGTTTGGCGGTCTCGCGAAAGTGATGCCGGTGTACGCGGCGCTCTTTGTTGTCGCGACGATGGCGAGCGTCGGGGTGCCGGGGCTCAACGGATTCGCGGGCGAATTCCTCATTATTACGGGCACGTTCGTTTCAAACAAGCTCGGTCACGTGAGTGGAATCCAGGCCGTGGGTGCGGCGCTCGGCGTGATCGTAGCTGCACTTTACATGCTTACGGCCGTACAGAAGATGTTTTTCGGGCCGCTGTCGAACGCGAAAAACAGGCATCTCCGAGACATCAATTCGCGTGAGCTTATTGCCGTGGCGCCGCTCGTCGCGATGATGTTCGTCCTCGGCCTGGCGCCGAACATTCTCATGTCCCGCATGCACGATGCCGTGGCGCGAACCCTCGCCGATGCGAATGCACGCACCGAAGTTAGCCCCGCGCCGCTGTATTACCGAGGGCCGGCAAAGCTCGTTGCGCGGCGGCCCGATGCGCCTCCGGCAGCCCAAGCCCCCGCCTCGGGCTCCCCTCAACCTGCAACAGCAGCTCCCTGACCGAAGGCTACCCTCATGATGCTGTGGTTCTTTCTTTCCCCTCTTCTTTTGGTCGGCAGCGGCGCTCTGTTGCTGATGCTTGCCGAGGCTTTCGCGAAACCCGGACGGCGAGAGGGTTTTGCCCTCGGAACCGCGGTGGTATTCGCCGCTGGCCTCATGGCTTCCGTGGGGTGCTGGCTTCACGGATTGGATGGCGCCCCGGAGGCAACCTCGCTCAGCCCGTGGTTGGTCGTTGACCGGTTCACCCTGTTTTTCGACGGCCTTTTCTGTCTCGGAGGCCTCCTTGCCGCACTGATTGCGGGGGGATACCTCCGTGAGCACCGGATGGAGCGAGGAGAGTTCTACATGCTCCTTATGTTCTCAACTCTCGGCGCGATGATGATCGCCGGGGCCGGAGACATTCTCACGGTGTTTCTCGGGCTCGAAACGATGTCGATCGGGGCCTACGCACTCACGGCGTTCCGGCGTACGTCGCCTCGGTCAGCCGAGGGGGCGATCAAGTACTTTTTGCTCGGCGCTTTCGGCGCGGCCGTCTTGCTTTTCGGGTTCGCCCTTCTCTACGGAGCTACCGGTCATACCGACCTCAAGGGAATCGGCGCTTCGCTCTCAACAATGACGAGCGGCGTATCGAGTTCACGCGGCGTTCAACCTGGGTTGGTTTGGGTGGCCTTGCCCTTCGTACTCGTGGGGCTTCTGTTCAAGGTAAGCGCGGCGCCGTTTCACATGTGGACGCCCGATGCTTACGAAGGTGCGCCGACGGCCGCGACCACATACATGGCGGCTGTCGTGAAGGCCGGCGCATTTGCGATGTTGCTACGCGTGCTGTTCGGCGTGTTCGGTCACGCGACGTTCATGTCGTGGGCATCAGGCTGGCCGCCCGCGCTTGCGCTCATCGCAGTCGTCACGATGACCGTTGCGAACTTGGTGGCAAGCCAGCAAGAGTCGGTCAAGCGAATGCTTGCATACTCCAGCATTGCGCACGCCGGTTATTTGCTTGTCGGCGTCGTTACGGCCGGCCACGGCAAGGCCCAAGCGGCTTCGACCGTTCTGTTTTACCTTGTAACTTACACGGTTTCGACCGCCGGCGCGTTCGGTGCGCTGGTGCTGTGCGGGCGGCGCGGCGCAGAGGCCGTCACGTACGAAGACCTGTCGGGTATCGGGCGCCGACATCCACCCGCAGCACTCGCGTTGTCGCTCTTTTTGGTGTCGCTTGCCGGGTTTCCTCCCACGGCTGGCTTCTTCGGCAAGTGGTTTATCTTCCGCAACGCGATCGATTCAGGGTTCTACATCCTCACGATTGTTGCATTCCTCAACAGCGTGGTGGCGGCGTACTACTACTTGCGCGTCATGGTGTTCATGTACATGCGAGAGCCCGCCGCTGGGGCGCCCATCGCTACACCCATGCGCTCAGGGTTCGTGACCGCGGCGCTGCTGATTTCGGCAGTATTTGTCCTCTTTTTGGGCTTGATGCCCAGCTCGACGCTCGATGTGGCCATCGACGCGGCCGCTGTCTTCGGTGGTTAGCGGCAACTTGGGCCCGGGCGTGAAGCGCTCGGGCGAACCGCCGGCGCGCTCAGAGTTCGTTTGGGTATCGAGGTCGGCGCGACGCCGAAGCTCGGGCCTTATGTTCGCCCTCGGTGTGGCTCTCGTGGCCTCGCTCTCATGCAAACGCAGCGCCGTTGCTCCTGCAACATCCGACGCTGGCGCTGCGGCAAGTGTTGCCGACAGCGGCTTGCTCAATACATCCCTCGAC
>Ga0164293_10006328_pt1 | contig 10072 bp, 9 predicted proteins | sample GEODES118metaG_FD_111487 | JGI IMG/M metagenome (GOLD analysis project Ga0164293, IMG submission 111487) | Eutrophic lake water microbial communities from Lake Mendota, Wisconsin, USA - GEODES118 metaG | ecosystem: Environmental > Aquatic > Freshwater > Lake | place: USA: Lake Mendota, Wisconsin...
GTTGGCTGGGGAGCGCAGGCCGGATGGGGTGCCCAAGTCGGCGTCCAGCCTTGGATGGCGCAGTCACCTATGTCATACAACATGGGTGCTGGGATGAATTACTGGCGATAAAACAAAAAAGCCTCCTTACGGAGGCTTTTTTGTTAGAAGTCGATTCCAAGTTTAAGACCTGCACCAAGCACGTTCTCAACTTTCAATTCGTCATCAGCATCGTTATTAAAGGCGTAGTAATCACCTACGAGCCAATATCCCAAAAAGCCTGAGACATTTACGTTTGGATTCCACTGATAGGCAAAGCCCAAGTCAAGCTCCATACCGTAATCATCGTCTTGATCAGCAGTAGAATCAAATGAGTAACCCTCTTCGTGATGATAGGCACGTTGACCGGCTTTCGCAGTCTCCATCGCTGTTGCCATGATCGCTGCCGCACTCCATGTCCACTTATCATTTTTGTAATTTGAGTAAAGCTTGAAGAAGCGAGCGTTGCTAATTCCGCTATCAAAAATACTTTGGCTGCCTTCGTTGAAAGCAGTGTAGTTATAACGGAACATCAACTCAGCAATATGATAATTTGGATTTAGCTGCATGCCTTCAAAGCGTTGTGAGCTCCCTTTGTCACCACCGACTTGGCCGGCATGAAGTCCAAAGTCCCAACGAACACTTGGGCTCCAAATAACTTCAGCTAAAGCCGAAGAAGCAGAAACTTTTGATTTTGTACCATCGTTATAAACCCGGCCATAATCTCCAGACATCATGGGAACTTCTACTGAGAGATCAACTTTTTCCCACTTCTTGTGAAAATACACATCAATCAAAGTAACATTAGTTCTCCCGCGATTAGTGGCGGGGTTATTAATGTCGTAAAGATCGTTATTCGGTTCAGAAAAACGTTTTGTATAAGCGAGAGAAAATTCAGTGTTAGTGCTCTTGTTGTCATAACTAGCGACTAAACCTGACTCACGAACATCACGTGTTCCGTTTGCTTCTGGCTTACTGGCGCCTTCATCGTAAGTTGCCAAGCGGGCCCAGTGAGGAATAAGGGCAAAGTTGCCAATACGCATTTCACCTTGAACACCGTCATATTGAGTGAAGAAGCGATCGAATGTCCCCTTACCAGCATGAAGGATAGCTCCGCGGCCATATTCTTTAGCGTAACGACCCGCTTTCACCAAAGCTGTGTCAGCATAAAGTTCCGCATACAGTTGATTCACATTGAGAGTGCTTCGCTGAGCGGGAACTGTGCTGTAGTAAGAGTTACTGCCGGTATTTTGATCTTGAGTTTGAGTGGCGTTATCACCCCAGAATCCACCACGTGTATGACCACTCGATAATTCACCCTTAATTGAGACAGCATCATTAACGATAAGGTGGGGATTTAATTTGAATACGTAAGTTTGAAAATGGGCGCCATTGTCGTTGTCGACAATCCCTTGAGTACCATCATTTTTTGCTGTCGGAACGTCGTCTTTAGAGCGACGAATATTGTCGATTAAAGTGGTATCTAGACCCAATGAACCGCCCCAATCAATAGGGAGCGCCATGGCGGAAGTCGTCAACACGAGCAGAGCCACTGCCAGAACAAATTTGGTCGAGCGCACAAAAACTCCTTGAATTACAGAAACACTGAAAAACACGATAGAGCAAAGGCTCTCAGTCTGTCCAAAAAAAGCCCCCAAAGATTGAGAGCAAGTACTAGGCATTTTATGGGTTCTTTCTTGCCATTATCCTTGGCCCTAAGTTACATTCGAATCACAATTTTTTTGACCTCTGTAGGGGTGTCGACAAGTGGTAAGTCAGCAGATTTTGATTCTGCCATACGCAGGTTCGATCCCTGCCACCCCTACCACTTTTCATTGTCCAAGATTCAAGAGGAGTTCAGCGTGAGACGGATTGTACTGGTATCCGGTTCTTCGATCCCTTATCTTTCAAAGAAGATTTCTGAATTTCTTGATGTTCCTCTTGTTAACCCACAAATTCGAAAATTTGCTAACGGTGAAATTTACTGCGAAATCGAAAAGAACGTTCGTGGCGCAGATGTCTTTGTTCTGCAATCGACATGTTCACCGGTCAATGATTCCCTGATGGAGCTTTTGATTATTGTTGATGCGCTGAAGCGAGCTTCGGCTAACTCAATCACAGCTGTTGTTCCGCATTATGGCTACTCGCGCCAAGATCGTAAGAGTGCACCTCGTACACCCATCACGGCCAAGCTCGTGGCGGATTTGTTGACTGTAGCTGGCACATCACGTGTGATCACAATGGATCTTCATGCTGGTCAGATTCAAGGCTTTTTCAATATTCCATTCGATAACATTTTCGCTTCACCAGTTATTTTGGACTATGTTCGTAAAAATATTCCGCCAGATAATTTGGTTTGTGTTTCACCTGATGCGGGTGGGGTTGAGCGTGTTCGTCACTACGCAAAGAAACTGACTACTGAGCTTGCCATGATCGATAAGCGTCGTACGGCGCCAAACGTTGCTGAGGCCATGAACGTAGTCGGTGACGTGAAAGGCAAAGACTGTATCATCATCGACGACATGATCGATACTGCAGGAACTTTGGTTCAAGCAGCACAAGCCTTGAAGAAAAATGGTGCAAACCGTGTTTACGCAGCCTCTACTCATGCAGTGTTTAGTGATCCTGCCATTACCCGAATTGCAGAGTGTAATGAGTTAGAAGAAGTCATCGTGACAGATACGATCCCACTTTCGGCAGAAGGTAAGAAAGTCGCTAAAATTAAAGTTCTTTCGACGGCCGATATTTTGGCCAAAGCCATTCATCGAACGTTTAACCACGATTCGGTGTCATCACTCTTTATCTAATGTTTCGCTTAGTAGTAGGCGTCGGAAACCCCGGCAATGAATATGCTACTACTAAGCATAACGTTGCTTGGCTGTTTTTTGATTCGCTCACATATACTCGCTCTGTAAATTGGAAGTCGAAATTTAAAGGTGAGTTTTGTGATGTTGATATCAAGGGCCATAAAACCACGTTTTTAAAGCCACAAACATACATGAATCTTTCGGGAGAATCCGTTCAGCCTCTTGCTGCCTTCTATAAGATTGCTCCATCAGAAATTTTGGTTGTGCATGATGAACTCGACATTCCCTTCGGCCAAGTCCATTTCAAAATGGGCGGAGGCCTTGCTGGCCACAACGGATTAAAAAGCATCGCTGCCAGTTTAGGCACAGACGCATTCGGCCGTATGAGAATTGGTATCGGTCGACCCGTCCACGGGAGTGTTTCAGACTGGGTTTTATCGGGCTTTCCCAAAGAGCAGCAGGCCTTTCTGCCAAATCTGCTAGAAAAGTTGCAAGTCCCCTTGGAAGATTGTGTGTTAACAGGTATCGCTAAAGCCTCAATCGTGAATAAGAAACCGCTGATTTAAGCGAGGAGCAAGACATGGGTTTAAACGTAGGTATCGTTGGTCTACCGAATGTTGGTAAGTCGACAATTTTTTCGGCCCTTACTTCGGCACCAGCAGAAGCGGCTAACTACCCATTCTGTACTATTGAACCAAACGTGGGTGTAGTTCATGTACCGGATCATCGTTTAGATAAATTGGCGACGTTGGTAAAACCAGAACGCACAGTGCCCGCCATCGTTGAGTTTGTGGATATCGCTGGGCTTGTTAAGGGTGCTTCAAAAGGTGAAGGCCTTGGTAACCAATTCTTAGGTCACATCCGTCAGGTGGGAGCAATTGCACACGTTGTTCGTTGCTTCGAAGATGGAGACATCATTCACGTCTCTGGCAAAGTGGATCCCATCGATGACGTCTCAACTATTAACGTTGAACTCGCCCTGGCCGATCTTGAATCTGTAAACAAGCGTCTTCAAGGGATTGATCGTCTCATTAAGAGCCAAGACAAAATCGTTTCAACCAAAGGCAAAATCGCCAAGCCTATTTTGGAAAAATTAGTTAAGACCTTGGGTGAAGGTCTTCCTGCGAGAAGCCTAGAACTTGATGCTGATGAGAAAGATGCAATTCAGGATCTTCATCTGATTACCATGAAGCCACTCATGTATGTTTGTAACGTCGATGAAGCTAACCTCACTAAAGAAAATGAGCATGTAAAAAAAGTTCGTGAAATTGCCGCTAAAGAAAATGCCGGTGTAATTACCATCTGTGGAAAAGTTGAAAGCGAAATTGCAGCACTTGGCTCAAAAGAAGAGAAAGAAGAATTTCTTAAAGAAATTGGAATTGAAGAGTCAGGTCTCTCAAAGATGATTCGTGCTGGTTACAATCTTCTTGGTATGTATACTTACTTTACTGCAGGCGTAAAAGAAGTCCGCGCCTGGACTTTTCCTAAGGGTTCAAAAGCTCCGCAAGCGGCAGGTGTGATTCACTCTGATTTTGAACGCGGCTTCATTAAGGCTGAAATATACCACTGTGATGATCTCTTTAGCCTTTTAACGGAAGCAAAAGTTAAAGAAGCTGGAAAGTTTAGAATGGAGGGTAAAGAGTATGAGGTGAAAGACGGCGACGTTATTCACTTCCGCTTTAATGTTTGAATTATTTAAAACCCAGATCTAAGTCATAAATCTGGTTCGGGTTCGCAGGGTCTTGAAGATCCTGCGAAGCAACCAGAGTCTTATAAAAGAATAAATTTCTAAAAATTAGTTTTACGTAATTACGAGTTTCAAGAAATGGAATCATCTCGATATTACGGAGTAAGTCATCGCCCGAAAAATATTGTCCCTTCCAGCGCTCAACTCTGGATTCCCCAGCGTTATAAGCAGATAAAACATAAACCAAGTTTCCATTGTAGCGCTTGTGGAGCTGTTGGAAATATTTAGCGCCCAATTCGATGTTTTTATTTGGTTGTGCGAGTTGGTTCTCTCTAACCCCGCGCTGCAATCTCTTGGCGGTCGTCGGCATCAGTTGCATCAGACCTCGCGCCCCAACCCTAGACTTTGCTTCAGGGTTAAAGACAGACTCTTGGCGAATGAGTGAAAGAAGGAGCAAGGGGTCGAGCTTAGCCGTTTTCAGCGCACGCTGTAGTTCACTCATATAAGGTTGCGGATATAAAATTTCGAGCAAGAATCGATTAAAGAAGACTTTTTCTTGGTCGAGTGCTGCATAGATAACGCGAAAACTTTCCAGATAATTTTCTTCCGCTCCTATCAAGGCTGCATTGATAAGATTGATATCACTTTGAACCGCTTTAATTTTAACTTTATCAGTTTTTAATAATAATCCCGGAATAAAATTCTTCTCGAAACTTTTAAGTTCAGCTGCAAGGAAAGCCTTGTTATCGAGTCTTGCCCAAGCGCGAAGTCTTTTCCATGCTTCCCACATAGATGCATCTATTGAGGCTGGATCAAGGGTAGGCTTATTGGTTTCATCTATTGATCTATAGAATTTTAGCGCAGTCGAATCTGCATGATGAGATTGCAGCGCTTTGGTCGCCATAATTCCATAGAAACTAAGAGGATGACGTTTAATCAATTCTTCCCAGCGTTCCTTGGCTTCCTTATGCTTTTCATTCTTTTGCAAAGTGAGAGCAATCCAAAACTTGAGTCTTGAATCAATGAGCTTGCTGTAGTTGGAAATAATGTTTTGGCCGTTTAGCCACTTGTAAGCATCTTTCCATTCATCTTTCGCTCCCCACATCCAGAGTCTAAAAAACCAGGCATCTTCTCTTTGTTCTGCATTACCGTTTTTCGCCACGTAATCAAAAATTCGACTAGCGGAGTCACCGTAACCATTTCTCCAAAAATTTTTTCCTAAATCAGAGAATCTTTCGAGTGAGGTCGTTTGAGGTAATCTTTGTAAGTTAAGAGACATCCAAGTGAGAATTTGATCTGCTCGAGTTGTTGTGACATCTCTTTTTTTCTCATCAATAGACTTGTAGAGATCTTCGATCATGCGAGAAAACTCAGTGTAGAAAACTTGTCTCATCGATTCCGAATCAAGCCCGTATTGTTGGATGTGGCGAGTGAGGTTCGGTGTAATTGTAATTAGCGGCAAAATATCTCTTGGTACTTGGCGATTACGTTTGATGACCTCTTCGATGACCAATGTTGAAAGAACGCTAATTAGGTCGTCTTTTCCCTCAAAACGCTGAAGAAACCAAATGAAGTCTGGACGATTGCGTCCATGAAGGAAGAGATACATGAATTTTTTCAGAAAATTCATATCAGTGATAGTGAAACCACCGTCGGCCAACGCCTTGGGTGCCATTTGTTGAAGTGCAATTTGGCGACAATAATTAATTCGTTGGATCAGCAATTTACGATAAAGGCCAAAGGTAGTTCCAAGACGTTTTCTGAGTTCGAAGCATGTTTGAATAAGCTCCTCATGGGGCAAGGACGAAAAGCGCTTTAGGTCAGTCAGCCACTCGTGAAAAATTGCGAGTCGAGGATTTTTCGAGGAATCTTTGAGTCCCTTATCAAGTAAGTAGGCACTCGCATAACCTTTGTCAGCGACTTTATAAATTTGCAAAAAGTGATCATATACAATTAGATCAGCACGCTTCAGTTCTAATTCTGGTCTGTTCAGAAATACATGCCACGGATTAGTGTTCTTCGCTGATGCATAGGCATCAATACATCCGAAAAGAATGATGAATAAAATAAGCTTTCGCATCACAAGCATTTTAACATGATATGGTGTGGGAGTCGCTACGAGTTATTCGTTCAGGTGAAGTCGTTTTTGAATGTCTTGCAGGCGAGCTGTAATCTCTTGAATTAGAGGCTTTTTGTCTTCAGGAACGACCAAAGAAAGATTGTTCATATAACTGGTTACTTCAGTAAGGTATGCAAAATCTTCTTCGTGCTCATCAGCGATGCGATCTAGTGCGCTATTAACTTCTTCGGCAACTTCAGGGAAATTATCACCATCTCTGAAGGTGATATTGCTTGGTGGCGTGCCTTGAGAAATATTACGCAAATAGTTTGTTAGTTTAAACATTGGGCCAGCGATTTTGTGCGTTAAAAAAATACAAATGATAAATACAAACCCAATAAAGATGAATTGATAGGCAGCTAAAAAAATTAATAATTCATTTTTGGCTACTTTAAGGCCATCGGTTGCCTGAGGATTTGCCTTTGCAAAAGATTCAAAGAGTTGAACGATCGTGAGGGGATAGATCAAACTTGATATAAAAACCAAGGAGCACATCACAAGTGCGAACTTGAGTTGAAACTTTGGATTAATGAGAAAAATAGTTCTCTTATAGGCCGACAATTGTGCACTCCTCAAACTGACAGAATCTCATTACTAATGATAAATCTTGCTCTTAGTTCGCGCCACCTAAAACTCATTGACCAGGAGTAAGGTGGCGGGGAAGATATCTTAGCCCATCAGTCGGGGATACCAGGAGAAAGTATGCGCGAGCAGATTGTAAGTCTTATTTCATCAGTGAAAAACCCTGTAACGGGCAAAACCTTTAGCGAAGAAAATCGCTGGAAGGACATCACAATAGAGAATCAAAAAGTAACAATCACCTATGCCCGTGATGGTATTAGCCCACAAGACAAACGCTTGGTCGAAAAGACGATAGCGGAATTTTTAAGTTCGGTAGTCGCTGAAGACAAGCTCCTGCTTAAAAGTGTTTCAAGTGATTCAGCAGATGTTTTTAAAGCGGTAGGCACACCTACTGTTCCAAAAACTGAGCCTGCTCAAATTAAAACGGGGCACGCTGCCCCTATGACAAAAAAACCTGTTCCTGGTGTCGGTAAAGTGATCGCAATTGGATCTGGTAAGGGCGGTGTCGGTAAATCGACGTTTACGGTTAATTTAGCCAGTACTCTTGCAAGAAGTGGAAGAAAAGTCGGAGTTATTGATGCCGATATTTACGGCCCTTCAATTCCTATGCTGCTGGGAAAACGCTTTGAAAAACCTCTCGCTAATGAACAAAGAAAGATTGTTCCAATTGAGTCACACGGTTTGAAATTTTTGAGTTTTGGTTTATTTATCGAAGAAAAAGATCCAGTGATATGGCGTGGCCCAATGTTAGGTGGTGTCCTTAACCAGTTTCTGTTTGATGCAAATTGGGAAGGTCTCGATTATTTATTCATAGATCTTCCACCTGGCACAGGTGATATTCAGCTCTCAATGGTACAAAACTGCCAAGTTGATGGAGTGATCATTATTTCAACACCACAAGACGTAGCACTACTAGATGCCACCAAGGGTCTCGAAATGTTTCGCAAACTCAATCTTCCTGTAATTGGAATGGTTGAAAATATGAGTTCGTTCATTTGTTCTAATTGCAATCATGAACATCATCTCTTTGGTGAGGGTGGCGTTGAAAAAGCAGTGCAAACTTTGCAGGTTCCCTTCCTGGGCAAGATTCCTCTTGAAGTAGAATTAAGAATGTCAGCCGATTCGGGATATCCCTATATGGCAAATCCTGCTTATGAAGGACGTCCTGTCGCTAGAGCTTTTCAAGCAGTTGCAGAAAAAATTGATAAGCACTTTCATCCAGAAGATAGTGCACGTCCGGGGCTTTTCTCGCGTTTGTTTGGCCGTTAGGATTAATACATGACAAATGAGATTCCACTTTTCCACTCTCTTGATGAACAAACCTTGGTTGGCTTTACCGGCCGTATCAATGTTCTCGATCGCACATCACATCAGATGTTAGGAGTGGTGGTGTTACGCGAGGGCCAAGTTTATCGTTGCCAGTATCGTGGTGCGATTGGACTCAAAGCTTTTTACAATGCAGTTATCGAAGGCGCCCAACTTGTGCCTCAAGAGTTTATTGTTGAACCAGAAATTATTGAAGAGAAGGATCGCCAGATTCATTATCCTTACTCGGTTTTAAAAAACAAAATAGAAGATGTCCTAAAACGATTTCAGGCCGTGTCGGGTAAGCGACCGCCGGATCATGTGAAACTAATTGCTAAACCTGCATTTCTCGAAGCACAAAGTGAAGTGTCTGAAGCAGAGTTTCAGGTTTTGTGCGCGCTCTCTGAATGGAGCACTGTGAAGGATCTCTATCAGCACTGCAGTTTGCTTGATTATGAAATCACAGAAGCTCTAGTAAGCCTCCGACAACAAGAAGCGTTAAGTGTGGTGGCCCCGCGAACTGGACGATGACTTTTGTAGAAAAACAGGCCATGATTCCCCTCCAACAAGGGGCTTTACTATGAAATCTCAGAAGCATAACCAGGGTGAATTGAAGGAACTTAAGGTTCAAATCGAAAAAGACGTGGTGGAAGCAGTTGAAATTATGTCAACAAACTCAGGTCTTACACCGGCCGAACTGGTGGTCATCGCCCTGAAACGCTTTCGTTCTAGCCATCTCGACTACCTACGTGCCACTCCCCCAACTGAATAGTTTTTGTTTAATAGACGAAGTGTCTTTTGTTTAGTCACTTCGTCTATTTTGTTGTCTATCCTCTCGTCACTCCCTAAAAAATACTCAATAAATACAATGCGTTAGCCTGTCCCCCCGAGGGTCTTCTTTGGCATATCCCTTGCTTTAAGAAGGTATATCAATCGGGGAGAACTGTATGAAGACCTTTAAGTTAAAGCGTACGACATTGGCCCTTATGGGGTTCGCATTCGTCGCCATCGGTACCTACAACTCAGTTGTAGTGAACTCGGATGCTTTCATGGACTCTCAGAGTGTTCGCTTTGTTAAGCGTCTCGATGAGATCAATGGGATCACAACTTCAGGTCGCCAACTTGCACACGCAGGCGAGTGGGTTAAGTTGCGTTCACCAGTTGTAAAAAAACTCGCAAAGGTTGAGCTTAAAAAAGATTCAGTAACAGTTACAGAATCAGCTTCAGCAAAAGAAGATGCACCTTCAGTTCATGCCGCTATCAAAGAAGAGCTTAACTTAGAATTGACTGAAGTATTTAATGCTAAGAAGTACGCTCAGAATCCTAAGGCCGGTGAGTTTAGCGGAACTTTAAGCGCTAATAATGGAATCATTGAATCAATCAGTGTGAATCTTCCAAATAATGAATCAGTTGCTGTCACTTTCTCAGAAATGACAGGTAATGTTTTTGAATATGAAATCGATGGTCAGGTGTTGAGTGGCATGATGTATCAGATGGATAAGTCTTCTTACATGGTCACTTTAACCAATGGTCCATTTGAAGGAACACGTTTAA
>Ga0164293_10006330_pt1 | contig 10072 bp, 8 predicted proteins | sample GEODES118metaG_FD_111487 | JGI IMG/M metagenome (GOLD analysis project Ga0164293, IMG submission 111487) | Eutrophic lake water microbial communities from Lake Mendota, Wisconsin, USA - GEODES118 metaG | ecosystem: Environmental > Aquatic > Freshwater > Lake | place: USA: Lake Mendota, Wisconsin...
CACATCCTCAGCCGCACCATCGCCGACATCGTGCAGATCTTTGGCCGCATGGGCTTCGAGGTGGCCGAGGGCCCCGAGGTCGAGGACGAGTGGCACAACTTCACCGCGCTGAACATTCCCGAGGGGCACCCCGCGCGCGAGCCGACGGACAACTTCTACATGGCCGAACAGGGCGGCGTGCGTCGCCTGCTTCGCACGCAGACCAGCACGGTGCAGATCCGCGCGATGGAGGCGCGCAAGCCGCCGCTGAAGGTGGTGGCGGTGGGGCGCGTGTACCGGCCCGACACGCATGACGCCACGCACTACAGCATGTTCCACCAGATCGAGGGGCTGTATGTCGATCGCGGGGTGACCATGGTCGATCTGAAGACCACGCTGTGGCACTTCGCGCGCGCGTGCTTCGGGCCCGAGGCCGAGGTGCGCATGCGACCCAGCTTCTTCCCGTTCACCGAGCCGAGCGCGGAGGTGGACATGAAGATGAAGATCAAGGGCGAGTGGCGCTGGGTCGAGCTGGGTGGCTGCGGCATGGTGGATCCGGCGGTGCTTCAGTCGGTGGGCGTGGACCCTGAGGTGTTCACGGGCTTCGCCTTCGGCCTGGGCGTGGAACGCATCGCGATGCGGCGGCACGGCATCGGCGACATCCGCTGGCTGTTCGAGAACGACGTGCGTTTCCTGCGGCAGTTCTGATGGCATCGCGCCGTCGAGGGCATGTGTCGGCGCGGTTCCTGTGGTTCGCGCTGATGGTCGCGATGCTGACGCTGAGCGTGGGCGCATGGTGGGCGTATCGCTCGATCGTGCTGGCCGAGCACACGCCGATGCCGGACATTCCGCCTGCCGTCGTGCTGGAGGAGGTTCGCCCCACGGCAGTGCCGGAAGCTGCGTCCGACACGCGAGATCCGCTGGCCGTGGCGTGGGTCGAGCGAGGACCTGAGGCCGTGCTGCAGGCGACCGCATCCCTCGACGGGAGCACCGTCGCGCGGTCCGAAGGCTCCATGCGAGCCGCCCTGCTTCGCGCGGAGGCGCTGCTTGCACTGGGGCGAGTGGCCGACGCGCTGGCCTGGAGCGAAAGCCTGTGCGAGGCGCTCGCGAAGCCGACTGCCGCACAGTCCTGCGAGCCGCTCGTGCTGGAGCAGCACGCGCGCATCCGCATGTCCGCAGGCGAGACGAACGTGCTGAAGCAGGAGACGCGGCTGCGGGCCAGCGTGGAAGCGCGGGAACTGCTGTCGGGCGAGGTGCCGGCGGAGGCGTGGGCCACGCTTGCCACGCTGGAGAAGGCGCGGGGAGAGTGCGGCGCCGCGGTCGAGCACTACGCTCGGGCCCTCCGCGGGGTGGACGTTGCGGCATGGCTACGCATGAAGCAGGAGGCTCCTTGGCGGCTGCAGTTGCTGGCGTTGGTGGCGCTGGACCGGGCCGACTGCCTGGCCACGCTCGATCGCGACGAGGAAGCGCGCAAGGCCGTGATCGCGGTGGCGGCCGATCTGGCGACCGTACTTGGCGAGGCGGATCCGCTTGTGCAGCAGGCCGCGGACCTGCGCGATCAGCTCATCAACGGCCGATAGCGAGGGTCGGAGGTTGTTATTCACCACTTCAGGGAAGTGGTGAATAACAACCTCCGACCCTGTTACGCGGACCTCAGGTTGAGTAGTCGGCGTTGAGACGCACGTAGTCCTCGGTCAGGCCGCTCGACAGGAAGAAGTCGCGACCGCCGCCAAGGCCGAGATCAAGTTCGATCAACACGTTGTCCCGCGAAAATGCCCGCTCGGCCACCGTCTTCTCGACGGCTGCCGGCGCACCCTGCTGAAACAGCGTCACGCCGCCGGCCTTCACGACCAGAAGCTCGGGATCGAGCCGCGCGCCGCTTCGCCCCGCCGCCGCAACGATTCGTCCCCAGTTGGGGTCGCCGCCCGTGATCGCGCAGCGCACCAGCGTGCTGGTGGCCACGGTCCGAGCGATCAGCAGCGCATCGGCGTCGCTGGCCGCGCCACGCACGTGCACCTCCAGGCCTCGCGTGAATCCTTCGCCGTCCTGCACGACCATGCGCGCGAGATCTCCAAGAACCTCGTCGAGCGCCTTCTGGAGAGCCGCGCGATCCTTGGCCGGCCCGGCGGCGCCGCTGGCCAGGCAGAAGACCGAGTCGTTCGTGCTTGTGTCGCCATCGATCGAGATGCGGTGGAAGCTGCGCTCGACCGCGTGGCGCAGCATGCCGTCGAGTTCGGCTGGCGTGACTTCCGCGTCGGTGGTCACGGCCACGATCGTGGTCGCCATGTTCGGGTGGATCATGCCGGCGCCCTTGGCCATGCCAGTCACGCGGATCTCGCCGTCTGCGGCGCCGGGCAGCGTGCGCGTGCTCATCTTTGGCCGCGTGTCGGTGGTCATGATGCCGCGCGCGAAGGGCTCGCAGCTGCCGTCGGCACATGCCTTCGCGAGCGCGGGCATGGCCGCGCACACCCGGTCGATCGGCAAGCGCTTCCCGATGATGCCGGTGCTGTTCACGAGCACCGCCGCGGGAGTGCAGTCGCATGCCGCCGCAGCGGCGTCGATCATCGCCTCGGCGTCCGCCGCGCCTTCGGGGCCCGTGGCCGCATTGGCGCACCCGGAATTCACCACCAGCACGCTGCAGTGGCCTCGCGAGTCCCGCAGGTTGCGGCGGCTTGCAAGCACCGGCGCCGCCGCGAAGCGGTTGGTGGTGAACATGGCGGCGGCGACGGCACCGGCTGGGCACCGCAGCATCGCGAGATCCGGCGCTCCGGTCGACTTGATTCCGGCGCTCACGTTGCCGGCGGCAAAGCCGTTCGGCAGGGGCGGGGCCACGAGGGGGGCTTCCGCGGCGGCGCTTGCCGCTGCGGGCATGTGGCTGGTGCTCACGTGCCGTTCTCCGTGTTCAGGTCCTGCACCATCGCGATCTCGTCGCAGGCATGGTTCTTCGGGCACTTCGCGCAGTCCTTCGTGATCTTCTGCGGCAGGCTGTTCACGCTGACGATGCGGAAGCCGCACTTCTCGAAGAAGGCCGGCATGCGGGTGAGCACGAAGACGCGCTTGATGCCCAGGCCCTTGGCCTTGTCCAGGAAGAACTGCACGAGCTGCCGGCCCAGGCCGCGCCCGTGGAAGCCCTCGTCGACGCCGAGCGAGCGGATCTCGGCAAGGTCGGCCTCGTAGACCCACAGGCTCGCGCATCCGCGCACCTTGCCATCGACCACGGCCACGCCGAAGTCCGTGATCTTCTCCAGGATCTCCTCGCGAGGCCGCGGCAGGTTCTCGCCCTTGCTGCTCCACAGGTCGACGAGGCGGCAGATGTCATCGAGATCCTCGACCATCGCGTCGCGCAGACCGCTCGCGCCACCGGCCGCCTTGCGTCGCGTTCGCTTGGCGCCTCGAAGGCTGCGTCGCGCCTCGCGCACGCGCGCCAGGACCTGGTCCGGCGAGGTTCCACCCGGCACGCTGCGACGACCGATCGCGGCGTCGACGGTGAGCGTGACGTACACGTCCTTCTCGACCTGGGGCGCGAGCTTCGCCATCTCCTCGACGGTGAGCGCCTCGAGCGGCTTGCCCTGGCGGATCGCCTCGCGCACCAGCAGGCCGACCTGGCCATGCGCCTCGCGGAACGGCACGCCCTTGCGCACGAGATAGTCCGCCAGTTCCGTGGCATTCGCGTAGCCGGCGATCGCGGCCTTGCGCGCGCGCTCGCGGTCGACCTTCAGGCTGCGCAGCACGCGCGGCGTCACGCGCAGGCAGAGGCTGAGCGTGTCCATCGCGTCGAACAGCGGCTCCTTGTCCTCCTGCAGGTCCTTGTTGTAGGCCAGCGGCAGCGCCTTGAAGGTTGCCAGCGCGCCCGCAAGCGCGCCGATCACGCGGCCGGTCTTGCCTCGGATGAGTTCGCACGCGTCAGGATTCTTCTTCTGCGGCATCAGGCTGCTGCCGGTGCTGACATCGTCGCCCAGCTCGATGTACGCGGCCTCGCCGGTGGCGTAGAAGATGAGGTCCTCGCTCATGCGCGAGAGGTGCAGCATGGCGATCGCGCTGGCCGCCAGCAGTTCCGCCACAAAGTCACGATCGCTCACGGCGTCGAGGCTGTTCGCTGTCGGACCCTCGAAGCCGAGATCCTTGGCAAGCCGCGCACGGTCGATCGGATACGCCGTGCCCGCGAGCGCGCCCGAACCGAGCGGACAGCGCATCACGCGGTCCAGCGCATCGCTGAAGCGATCCGCGTCGCGGCGCAGCATCTCCACGTAGGCCAGGCACCAGTGCGCGAACAGCACCGGCTGCGCGCGCTGCAGGTGCGTGAATCCGGGGAAGACCGTGTCCTTCTCGCGCTCGGCGAGTTCCAGCAGGCTCTCGTTCGCCGTGTCGATCTCGGCAAGCCGTTGCCGGATCTGCTTCATGCACCAGAGACGGAGATCCGTGGCGACCTGATCGTTGCGGCTGCGGCCGGTGTGCAGCTTCTTGCCAAGGTCACCCACGCGCGCCACCAGCTCGCGCTCCACCCAGCTGTGCACGTCCTCGTCGACGGCGTTCACCAGCAGGGTGGGATCGGCTGCCGCCAGTGCACCGATCTCGCGCAGCGCCTTCTCCAGGCGTGCGCGCTCGTCGTCGGTGATCACGCCGGCGCGGCAGATCGCCGCGGCCCAGGCGACCGAACCTTCCACGTCTTCCTGCACCAGCCGCCGATCGAACGGCAGGCTGTCGTTGAAGACGCGGAACAGCGAGTCCTGGCCGCCTTGCACGCGGCCTGCCCAGATGGCTGTCGTCACCGCGCGGCCCCACCCTTCGCCTGCACCCCTGAAACCTGAACCTTGGGGCCAAGGCCCAGCATGGCGCGGATGCGGCTTGGCAGCGAGAACAGGCGGATGAAGCCCTCCGCGTGCCGCTGGTCGTACACCTCGTCCTCGCCGAAGGTGGCGAACTCGTGGCTGTAGAGCGAGTTCGGGCTGCGGCGGCGGTTCGCCGTGGCCGTGCCCTTGTACAGGCGCACGCCGGTCTCGCCGGTGAGCGGCTTCGCGAGCGAGGTGATCGCCGCCTGCAGGCTCTCGCGCAGCGGGCAGAACCAGCGGCCGTCATAGATGACGCGCGCGTACTCGATGGCCAGTTCCTCGCGATAGCGCATGCTGTCGCGATCGAGCACGAGCTGCTCGATGCCGCGCAGGGCCTCCATGAGGATCGTGCCGCCTGGCGTCTCGTACACGCCGCGGCTCTTCATGCCGACGAGGCGGTTCTCCACGATGTCGACGCGGCCCACGCCGTGGCGGCCCGCGATCTCGTTCAGGGTCTCCAGCAGCGCCACGGCGCCGAGCTTCTTGCCGTTCACGCTCACGGGCACGCCGTGCTCGAAGCCGACGATCACCTCCTCGGGCGCGTTCGGCGCCTCGATCGGGCTCACGCTGCGCATCCACACGTCTTCCGGCGGCGCGTTCCACGGATCCTCCAGCGCGCCACCCTCGTGCGAGATGTGCCAGAGGTTCGCGTCGCGGGAATAGATCTTGGTGGCGCTGGCCGCGCAGGGAATCTTGCGCTCGGCCAGATAGGCGAGCATCGCCTCGCGGCTGCGCAGCGTCCACGCCGTCTCGCGCCACGGCGCGATCACCTTGAGCTGCGGGGCGAGCGCGGCGAAGGTGCTCTCGAAGCGCACCTGGTCGTTGCCCTTGCCGGTGCAGCCGTGCGCCACGGCGTCGCAGTTCGTCTCGAGCGCCGCCTTCACGTGCGCCTCGGCGATGCACGGGCGCGCGATGCTGGTGCCGAGCAGGTACCGGCCCTCGTACGCGCAGCCGCCCATCACCATGGGCCACACGAAGTCGGTCAGGAACTTCTCGCGCAGGTCGGCCACGTAGCACTCGCACGCGCCCGAATCCTTCGCCTTCTTCTCGATCCCGACGAGCTCGTCCTGGCCCTGGCCCACGTTGGCCACGAATGCCACGACCTCGCACTTGTAGTGATCACGCAGCCACGGGATCACGCAGCTGGTGTCGAGGCCGCCGGAGTAGGCCACGCAGATGCGGCGTGGGCCGCCGCCGCGGGCGGCGCTGGAGGCGGATGGGGAGGGGGCCTTGGGGGCGACGGTGCTCATGTGAAGTCACTCCGATGCGCGGGCGTTGGCCCGGGCGTTGCGTGCGAGAGGGTCGTTGCTTGGCGTTCCGATCAGGTTCAGAAGCAGCGCGTTCTGCGCGTGCATTCGGTTCTCCGCCTGGTCGAACACCACGCTGTTGGGGCTGTCGATCACCTGGTCGGTCACTTCCTCGCCGCGGTGCGCGGGCAGGCAGTGCATGAACAGGGCGCTGGGGCCCGCCTTGGCCATGAGGGCGCCGTTCACCTGATAGGGCGCGAAGCCCTTCAGGCGCGCAGGGTCGACTGCCTGTCCCATGCTGGTCCAGGTGTCGGTGTAGACGGCGAAGGCGCCCGCCACGCGGGCGGGATCGTTCGTGATCTCGATGTTCGCGCCACTGCGGCAGGCGCGGGCCTGCGCGTCGCGCAGCACGCTGGCGTGGGGCTCCGCGCCCGGGGGCGTGATCACGGTGATTCCGCAGCCGACGGTGGCCGCCATCTCGATCAGCGAGTGGCAGACGTTGTTGCCGTCGCCGATCCACGCCAGCCGGTCATGCTGGAAGTCGAAGCCACGCTCGACCAGCGTGAGGAAGTCGGCAAGCGCCTGGCAGGGATGATGCAGGTCGCTGAGCGCGTTGATCACGGGGATCTCGGCGCTTGCGGCCAGGCCATCGATGGTCGCGTGATTCATCACGCGCGCCACGATGCAGTCGCACCAGCGCTCGAGGTTGCGGCCGTAGTCCGCGATCGTCTCGCGCAATCCGATCGGGCTGCCCTGATGGTCCAGGTAGACCGCCGTGCCGCCGAACTTCGCGAACCCGATCTCGAAGCTCACGCGCGTGCGCAGCGAGGGCTTCTCGAACAGCAGCACGATCGAGCGCTGGCGGAACGTGTCGCGCCAGGGGGCATAGTCGCTCTTCAGCAGGCGCGCCTGATCGAGCAGGGGCAGGACCTCGGCCGGCGAGAGGTCGAGCACGCGCCCCAGGTCCTTCGAGCCGAGTCGGCGGGCGGGTTCAGGCATGGATGGTCTCCTGTGCGCTGGGCGTGAATCGGGTTCCCGGCGCATCGGGATCGGCCAGTCGTCCAAGCGCGTGCGGATCGCTCCAGCCTGCCACGAGCACCGGCACGTGCGCGAGCCGTGCCGCCTCCAGCGCGCCGCGGACCTTGGCGATCATGCCGCCGGTGATCTCGCCGCGATCGATCATGGCCTGGCACGCGGTGGCGTCGAGTTCGGGTACCACGCGGCCGGAGGCGTCCTTCACGCCCGGCACGTCGGTGAGCAGCGCCAGGCGCGACGCCGGCAGCAGGCGCGCGATCGCCGCCGCAGCCTCGTCGGCGTTCACGTTCAGCGCCTCGCCCTGCGCATCGAGCGCGATGCTGCTGAGCACGGGCACGAAGCCCGCGGCGAGCAGGGTGCGAAGCAGGGTTATGTCGCCGCCGGTGATCTCGCCCACGCGACCGGTGTCGAAGGCGTAGCGCGTGGTGAGGCGCGCGGCGGTGGTGCCCGCGTCGCCAAGCGTGAGGCCCACGGCCTTCACGCCGCGTGCGCAGAGCAGGCCGACCATTCGGGCGTTCATGCACCCCGCGAGCACGCCGGTGATCTGTTCCATCTGGTCGGGCGGCGTGATGCGGATGCCGTCACGCTTCTGCGTGGGCATGCCAAGTGCCTCCAGCTGGCGATCCACGGCCTTGCCACCGCCATGCACGATCACCGCGGGCGTGGCACGCACGCACGCCGCAAGCGCGTCGAACGCGGCCGCGTGCGCCTGCGGCGCATCGAGCAGCGCGCCCCCAAGCTTGATGACGGTCGGGCGCATCAGCGCACCGCCTCAGGCTGCGATGGAAGCAGTCCGGTGGTCTCGGGCAGCCCGAAGCGCGCGTTGAAGCACTGCAGCGCCTGTCCGCTCGCACCCTTCAGCAGATTGTCGATGCTGCTCACGATCAGCAGATGCCGTGTCGGCTCGTCGACGGCAAGGCCGATGTCGCAGAAGTTCGTGCGTTCCACCGACGCGATCGCGGGCCATTCACCCTTGCCGAGCAGCCGCACGAACGGCTCCTCGCCATGCGCCGCACGGAGGCACGCGCGCACCGAGGCTTCGGTGGCGCCGTCGGCGAGTTCCGCATGCATCGTGCTCAGGATGCCCCGATCCAGCGGGAGCAGGTGCGGCGTGAAGAGAATCGGACAGCCGGTCTCCTGGCGCATCTCCGGCTGGTGGCGGTGCTTCAGCGCGTTGTAGGGCTGGAAGCTGACCTCGCAGAAGAGACTCTTCACGGAGGGCGAGCGCCCGGCGCCGCTCACGCCGCTGGCGCTGTCCACGATCACGGGGCGATCGGTGCGGATCAGGCCAGCCTTGGCGAGCGGCCGCAGGGCGAGCGCCACGCTGGTGGGGTAGCAGCCGGGGCAGGCGATCAGGTCGGCCTGCGCGATCTCGTCGCGATGGAACTCGGGCAGGCCGTACACCGCCCTGGCAAGCAGCGACGGGTTCGGATGCTCGAAGCCGTAGTGCGTCGGGTAGTCCGAGGCCTTCGCGAGGCGGAATGCCGCCGAGAGGTCAAGGACCTTGATGCCGGCCGTGAGCAGCGGGGCGGCCATCTCGGCGCTCACCTCGTGCGGCGTGCACAGGAAGACGGCGTCGGGCTGCAGATCGGTGATCGCCTGCACGCTGGCCGGTCGGACCGGCAGGTCGCAGATGCCGCGCAGGCGCGGGAAGAGCGAGCCAAGCGTGGGTTCACCCTCGGCAGCGCGGCGCTCGCTGCCGAACACGCCGACGATCTCCGCGTTCGGGTGCGCTGCGAGCAGGGCCGCAAGCTCCGCGCCGGTGTAACCAGCGGCGCCGACAAGGACAGTTCGGAAGGTCTCGTGCATGGATGGCTCGTTTCAGCGCCGTGCGCCGCGGCGCGACGCATCGCCCGCGACCATGGCCGCCAGTCGCCGCGCGATGGCGCGGGCGTTGGCGGGACTGCGCGCCGCCATGAAGATCGTGTCGTCGCCGGCGATGGTGCCCAGGGCGCCCTCCAGGCGTGTCTTGTCGAGCTCCACGGCCAGAGGCGTGGCGTGTCCGGTTCGTGTGCGCAGCACCACCATCGTGCCGCCGACTTCCGCGCTGAGCAGGTATGCGCGAACGGCCGGCGCCAGATCGGTGGGGGCCATGCTGCTCTGGTCGGGCATGCGCCAGCCGTCGGGACCCTTCACCACGCCCAGGTCGGCGAGGTCGCGGCTCAGCGTGGCCTGCGTGGTGTCCACGCCGGCGTCGCGCAGGCGTTCCAGCAGCTCCTGCTGGTTGCCCACGCGGCTCTCCACGAGAACACGCTCGATCCATCTCCGCCTTTCGGCGCGCACGCTCGGCATGGAATAAATATGCACGATTATGCAGCCCCGGTCAAGGGGTCCTGCATGAAAATTCCCTCGTGCCCCGCCGGCGGTCGTTCAGTCCTGCGCGTCGCCCGAGCCCGCCGCGTCGGCCGGAATCTGCAGACGCTCGCCCCCGCCCGAGGGCTGGCCGCCTTCGGGGGTGACTTCCACCCGCTCCTTGGCGGGCTTGTCCGCAGCCGTCTTCACCTTGGCGAATTCCGGGTGCTTGCGCTTGAAGGGCTCCACCTTCGAGCGGTCCGGCGCGATGATCGCCGTGAGTCGCTTGCCGGCGAGCTTGGGCGCGCTCTCCAGTCGGCCGAGTTCGCAGAGCTTCTTCACCACGTCGTCAAGCTTCGCCTCGCCGATCTGCTTGTGGGCGAGCTCGCGGCCACGGTAGTTGGCCACGATCTGGACCTTGTGTCCTTCCATCAGGAAGCGCAGGGCCTGGTTCACGCGGATCTCCACGTCATGCGGATCGATCTTCATGGAGCGGCCGAGACGAACCTCCTTCATCTCGCTGCCCTTCGCCTTCTTGCCCTGCTTGTCCTTCTTGCTCAGCTCGTACTTGTACTTGCCGAAGTCCATGATCTTGCAGACGGGCGGGCGCACGTCCGCGGCGATCTCGACCAGATCGAGGCCCGCCTCCATTGCGCGGCGACGCGCGTCGTCCGTCTCGACCACGCCCAC
>Ga0164293_10006331_pt1 | contig 10072 bp, 12 predicted proteins | sample GEODES118metaG_FD_111487 | JGI IMG/M metagenome (GOLD analysis project Ga0164293, IMG submission 111487) | Eutrophic lake water microbial communities from Lake Mendota, Wisconsin, USA - GEODES118 metaG | ecosystem: Environmental > Aquatic > Freshwater > Lake | place: USA: Lake Mendota...
ACTTCTATCTTTGATAGTGAATATGCAAAAGGAAAGTTAAATTTACTGTCGTTATTTTACGATAGTGATGAAAAAGATTCTATTGTTGAATTCTACCACTCGTCCCACTTAGGCACTTACAACAGTATTATAAAAGACGAGCTTAATCCTACAAATGTACCAGATGCAGTTTCTAAAAACATAGTAGAAACTCACAGAATGGCTAAATTTTACAAAGTAGGAAGTGAGATTCAAGCTGAAAGCGGTCAAAATGTTTGGGATAGCTTTATTAATCAAGTTAAAAACCCAAATACAGTAATTCAAAAGTATCATATAAATTCAAAAGCATTAGAAAATAATAAAGTTGAAAGTATTAGAACCTACTCTATAGTGTATGGCTCTAATCTTGATTTATTACACATAGCTCATTATAAAAGAACTGCGATTTTCGAATTGCCTACTGACTTATCGTACGATGATACTGCGTATGTAAATATACTTGACAATAAACACTTTTTTGAATTTGCAACAAACTATATAAAATACGACGGACAGTCCGAAGGTATATTAGACACTCATTTAATTGTTAAATCTGATGATAGTAAGATAGAGGCTGGTAGTTTAGAGATAGGAGATACTTTAAAGTCTTATTATGTTAATGGAACAAGTTTAAGCGGTGAGGATTACCATGTTAATAAGTGGGAAATTAGCGGTAGGGACCTACCTGAAGGCTCGTACATGACTTCTTCTATTATTATCTATAAAAATACCAAAGCGTTAGATAATAAATCACTAAGTAAATTAACAGTAGATAATAACGAAGATTCTATCTTTGCATCTCCAGTAAAGTCTTTCTTAGTACAAGATTCTATTAGCGATACAATTACCTGGAAAACTGCAATTGACGTAAACGTAGATACAGATTATTTAATCAATTACGAAGGCTCTCTTGCAAAAGTAACGTCTAACGAATTATTTATTACTAGCGATAATAGCTTTAGTTTAATAGAACTTGATGTTGAAGATACTGATACCTATATTATTGCAGGAACTACACCGATCAACTCCTTTATTACCCACAATGCACCTTGCTTTGTAGCAGGTACAAAAATTACTCTAGCAGACGGTTCGGTAAAAAATATCGAAGATGTTCAACCTGGGGACGTAGTTGCTACTTTCGACTTCAAAACAGGAGAAATAGTTCACAACATAGTTAATGCAGTATTTAGTAAAAATGTAAATAACATTGTTGAGTACAAATTCGATAATGGAGAAAAGCTAGAGTGTACACTTGATCACCCAATATACATCGAAGGTAAAGGATGGACTTCTTTAAATCCTGAATTATCAAATGAAATGTATAGCTTAGAAGAGAAAATTAAGCAAGTAGAAATTGGAGATGGAGTAAAGTTAATTACAGGTGCGTCAAAGATCGTAGAGATAGTAGAACGTTCAGAAGATGTAAAGGTTTATAACTTACAAGATATCGAAGGTAATCATAACTTCTTTGCTAATAATGTTCTAGTTCACAACAGATTCTGTTTTGTAGCAGGTACTCAAATTACTTTAGAGGGAGGTTCAAAAAAGAATATCGAAGATATAGTAATTGGAGATGAAGTATTATCTTTTAATGAAACTTCTAATTTAATTGAACCTAAAAAAGTAATTGAGTTAAAGCAACCAATGCATAGCGACTTAATTAAGTACCATTTATCAAATAGTACAACTTTAACTTGTACATACGATCATCCAATCTATATTAACGGATTAGAGTTAGCATCTTATAAGCCAGAATGGACAAACGAGAGATATAATCTAGGTCGAGAAGTTTCTCAAATTAAAGTCGGTGATATGTTTAGATTATCTACATACGGACATACTGCAATCAAAGAGATAGAAGTATTACCAGAAGTAGATACGCAGACTTACATCTTTACAGTTGAAGATAACCATAACTTCTATGCTAACGATATTTTAGTACACAATAAATAAACACTATGATAAAGCCTACAAAATATAAATCAATAACTACAACAGACTTAAAAAGTAAAACAGTACTTCCTTTAGAGGAGACGCAGAAAGTACAAGCAAATACAATTTTACAAAAGTTAGTAAACTTAATAAAGGCAAAGCACGCCTAAAGCATCTTTAATTAGTTATATAATTGTTATGACAGCTTACGAATACTTACAGAAATATGTAGTATCTATACTCAAACCGAGCCATATAAGTGGTGTTGGCTATTTTGCAGTAAGAGCTATTCAAAAAGGAGATTTAATCTTTAATCCCTGGTACGGGGAATCTGGTGTTTATTCAATAACACAAGAAGAGTTATTTACTTTGCCCGATCAATTACAAAGAAGCATCTACGAAACGTTTGATAATAAAATTTACTACCTAGATAAAGAGGGAAATGAGCGAAAGGTAGAAAAAGAATACGGTAAGATATTCATCTTATTAGAGAAGGGATTCCACTGGCTCTATATCTATCCTCCAATGTTTATTAATAGCGGATTACAAAATGCAAACGTAGATACCGAACTATACAATCCAGTAGCACTAAGAGATATAAACGAAGGAGAAGAACTCCTTGCAAATTACGGCTCTAAATTTACTTTTAAACCTAAGAATTTTATTTAATGACTGCTTACGAGTACATAAAGGATTGTGTTAGCGTAAAGTTAGATGCTAGTAGGCTTCATGGAGTAGGAGTCTTTGCATTACGAAATATAGATGAAGGAGAAGAAATTTTTAAAGTATGGGAAGGAGAGTCTGGAGAGTATACTCTAACAGAAATAGAGTTAAATTTATTAGACGATAGTATAAAGGAACACTTATTTAATATGTACGGTTATAAGCAAATAGATGGACGATATCAGATGTTTGTAATCTTAAATAGAGGATGTCATTGGATATTTAAAACACCGTTACACTGGGTTAACAGTTGCGGTTGGGATGAAATCCCTAATATAGATAAAGAGACTTTAAAAACAAATAGGCTTATTAACAGAGAAGAAGAAATTTTAGCAAAGTATGGAAAGTATAATAAATTTAAACGAACGAATACAATCTAATTTAGATTTCGAATCGTTAGCTATATCTGAAAAATATTCAATCTATAGAACAGTTTATGACGGTGAATTTTCAAAAGAAGCTTTTTTAAAGAGAGTAGAAGAGAATAGATCTTTAAGTTATAAAGGTAATGCAAAAGAAAATCATTCACTAGAACTTAATATTGAATGTCCAGAGTTTAAATCCCTTGATACTTTTTTTCTAAGCTCTTTAAAAAAGATACATTCACACGTATCTAATAGAATATCAAAGTTTAGCTGGGTCTATACTCAAACAAAAGACTTTACAGAGCACTGGATGCATGATCATAAATCTTTACATCGTTTTAATAAGTCTAACTTAACTACACAGTGGGTATGCGTATTTTACATACAAATACCTTTTAAAATAGAAAAAAAAGAAGGAGATTTATTATTTAGGGACGAAAACGGTATTTTTTCTAAGTTCACTCCTAAAGAAAGAGAAGTTATTATTTTTAGTGGAGATCTTCACCACATGACAACTCCCAATCAACACTCCGATATAGAAAGAATTTCTTATGTATCTAACTTTAATTTTATATAAATATGGTAGAAGAATTTAAGCTGTCTGATAAAAATATTGTTTATAGAACTAGATACAACGGAGGATATTCAAAAGAAAATTTTATAAAAAGGGTTACTCAAAATGCATCTCTGAGAAATACCAAGACGTATAAGAGCGTAGAGAGCAGGGTCTTTATAAGCTGTAAAGAGTTTGATTCAGTAGATAAGCGTGTTGTAGACGTGCTAGGAGGAACAGTAGATAGAGTGGCTAAGCTAAGTTGGGTATATACACAAAAGAAAGATTTTAATATGATTATGCATAAGCATGATTACTTATACTACACTACAGAGAAGACAAGCCTAAAGACTGAATGGACTTGTGTATTTTATATACAGATACCAAGAAACTTAACAAAGGGAGAGGGAGATATTACTTTTATGACAGAAGATAGAAAATTACATACCTTCTCTCCTAAAGAAAACGATATACTTATCTTTCCAGGTACATTATACCACATGGTAACCCCCATTCCTAATGCTGAAATAGATAGAGTAGTATATGCATCAAATTTTAATCTTAGTATATGATAGTACAGTTACCTAACATTAATTCAAATAACCTTTACCTACACGGTATTGATCTGCTAGCTAATAGAACCGTAACAACTCCGCAGCGTTCTAATATGTATGAAATTTTATTTGAATGTGAATACTTTAATAAAATACTTAACTTAGCTTTAAAGGAAATAAAGGAGTATACAAACGACGATTTTGAGGTTTATATAAAAAATATGTGGGGTTATATGCAAAATGAACAGCAAAATGAACCGATAGACTTTAATAAAAGTCTAAAAGATCAACTATTTACTAATTCTCAGTATTCTTTTATACATCTGGTTAAATCATCTAAGACTATTTTTTACTTTAAAAATCAAAAAGAAGAAGTTAATTTAACGCAAGGAGATATTCTTATATTTAAAACAGAAAATTTTTTGAGAGAGGAGTTTGATACAGAAGATAGACTTGCTTTAGTCGGTTCTATAGCACTAATCGGAGATAATATTGAACCATTAAAAAAAGCCTTAATTTAGTATGAAAATTTACGTTCATCACTACTACTCCAAACAGCTTCTTTATAAATTAGCACATAATCTCACCGATAAGCTAGTTGAAACAGAAGATAATAAGAAAATCGTAACAGGAAAGTACAAAGATACGACTGTAACTTTTGTATTTGATCCAGAACTTCACGATAAAGAAGACGGACTTCACTTACTCGACTATTTTACCGCATCTTTTCAAATAAGAATGAATCCTACCTACGAAGACTTAGTGTCTAAGAAGAAGGATAGCTACTACGATAGACGTTTTCTAGTTAAATTTAATGAGTTGTTAGCAGATAGAAAAGGTTGGATAGTTACTTGCTTTAGTACAGAAAAAATTTTATGTAAATATGATAGTATTAATTACCCACTTATAGTCGACTTCGAAGCAGAATTAGATAAATTAAAAGATCACTATATTGTGTCTGATAACATTATTTTTAATAATCTTGTAAGAGGGAAGTACACTAATCACTTTTTTGCTCTAACTAACACAATTCACCAATGGAATGAATTAATGGCAATTCGATGGTACTACGAATATAAGAATATATTTGAAAAACTACAACCACCCCACGACCTATGTTATTCAGTAAGAAATCATAGAAAAAGTAGGGTAAAGATATTAAATGGATTAGCTAGGTTAAAAGACGATAGAATATACCTTTCAACAGTTGATAATTTACAAAATAAAAATTTTAAAGCGTATTCAAATCAACTAGAAGAAAATATTCACCGTAATATTAATAGTGGAGATGATTTTGAAGATATTGAATGGCACCAGACTAACTTTCCTATTGTTCCTTACATGGACTACTTTATGAGAATACTACCAATGGCAAAAATGCATATCGTTTCAGAAACGTGGGACTTTGAGCAAGTAGATTATACTTCAAACTACCTATCTGAAAAGACTTACGGATTTTTACTTGGTAATATTCCGTTTATAGCTACACATCCCTACCCTTTAGAAATAGTACAACATCTTTTAAACATTGAGCCACATCCGTTTTATAGAGAAATAAAGTCAATTAAAGGCAATCCCGAAGAGTTTGTAAACTTTGTAGCACAGTTTATGCAGAATTTTGATAAAAACTATACACTATGTAAAGAATGGGTAAATTGTGCTCATAATAAGTTAATAGAGAAAATTAATACAGAAAATTCTCTATTAGATCTTGTATCGGTAAGCTTCGTATACAAGGTAAAAAGAGTAGAGAAAAGATTATTATAATATGAAAACAGTATATCACTTTGGAGATAGTTACGGAGTTGTTCCAGACACTGAGAATTTTGTAAAATTAGCAGCTAATCAAGTAGGATACAATTACCGTAATCAATCTTTCGGAGGAATTTCTAACGAAATAATATTTAATCTTATACTAAAGAGTCTTAAAGATATTAAACCTGAAGATCTTGTCTTTATTAATTTTTCTTTCTTTTCAAGAGGATGCTGGTACGATGAAAAAATTAACAAAGTAAAGTCAACAAACCAACTCTATTCTGAAATACACGGTAAAAGACAGTATACTAGCGCAAGCAATGAGCATATCATAGCTCTAGTTGAATATTATATAAATCATGCAAGAGATTACAACGCTAGACTTTTTGCACTTATAAACTCTACATTAGAGTATCTTAATTTAAAAGGAGTGAAAATTTTTTATATTTTTGTAGAAGATTCAGAATGGTCAGATAATTTATTAAAAACTGGTACAAATATAAAATTTTCTGAAGGCTTTAACCGTTGGTTAGTCAGAAATAATCTACACCTAGAAGAAGAAGGCCATTACAGTATAGGAATACAACCGCTTTTAGCAAATATACTACTATTTAAGACAGATGAATTTAAAGAGACTAACAGGTACGTATTTGTCGATAGTAATGAAGCTACTTTTAAAGAATTATCACTCAAGAAATTAACAAACAAATTAATTTAGTATGGTATTTTGTTTTCTAGCATATGGCGAAGAGCATATTAACGAATTTAATATTGTTGCAAAATCCCTACTGCAAATAAACCCAGAACATAGAATAATAGTAGGAACTGATTCTCCTGAGCAAATTATAAAAGGAATTTATAGAGTTATAGAAATTAAAGAGCCTTTTAACTATAATTTAAAACGAGTTGTAATAGAGGAAGCGTTAAAAGAATTCGATACGTTAATGTTTTTAGATACGGATATTTTTATACGTAACGGTATTGACTTTTCGGCATTAGATAAGGTAGGAGCTGGAATGCATGCAGCTGAAATAGTTAACCTAGATAAGTTAAAGGACATTTACGGTTCATTAGACTATATGAAAGATTACATAAATGAACTCAGTACAATACATCTTGACGAACTACACCTAGTACACGAGGGCTATTTTGTGTTAAAAATAGTAGATAGTAAGCAGAAGGAAAGTTTTATAAAACATTGGAGAGATATAGATATTCAAACACGACCTTATCAAAGGTTGGCTTACGACCTACCTGGTGCAATGGAAGGTATAATAATATGGATCGCTTTACATAAAGCTGGCATAGAAATTAGACTACCAGAAGCAGAAGTAAAAAAGGTGTTTAATCGAATAAGCCATTTTGGAAAAAGAAATTGTAAACTAGAAAAAACAATAATATGATAAAAACTTATAGAAATTTTATAACAGATAAAGAGTGTGATGAGCTAATCTCCTTCTTTCAGTCAAATAAAGACCTCATACTACCTATATTAAACGATAACTTGTATCACTACAACGGCATAGATATCTTAAACAAAATAGGTGAGTTTTCTTTTACAAAAAGGGTATTAAAATACGATAACATTAGTACGCTTAGAATACAGCATGTTAATAATCAAATAAACGTAGTAGAGAAGCCACACGGTCACCTACTTCCCTATAGCTTTGTTATTTTTTTAAACGATACCTTTGAAGGCGGAGAATTAATATTTGATAATATAAGTATAAGACCTAAAAAAGGACAGCTAGCTTATTTTACAGGAGATGAAACACACTGTATAAATTCCGTTATAAGCGGGGATAGGTACACACTAGTATCCTTTTTAACCTCAGATCTTCCACTTTTTCAATCTAAGTTACTCTAATTATAGAAGTATGAAATATTTAACAGATAAAATTCTTAAACATAGAGCTAATTTGGATGATTTTAATAAAATACATAATAATGAATATGATTTTATTGAAACAGATTGTGCTGACGTCTGGGATGAGCATTTACAGCGTAACTATAATAATTTTAATAAATACAGTATAGAATACTACATTAAAAATCCTATAAAGTATAGGCTTAATAATTGTGGATTTAGAACACCAGACGATTTTAATTCAGTAGATGAAGGTAATGTATTTTTAGGATGTTCTCATACTTTTGGAATCGGTCACCATTTAGAAAATACTTGGTCGTATAAATTAAATAAAATTATAGGAGGAAAATTTTGGAATTTGAGTATAGGCGGTACCGGAGTTGCAACGCATTTTAGACTTTTATTAGGATTTTATAAAGAACTGAAGATAAAAAATATTTTTCATTTTGCACCTCAATATCCTCGTTATGAATTTATTGAAAAGGGTAGGCCGCAGAATTATATAATTTGCAATTATAATAAAGAATGGCAATCAAATTTCGGTAATTTAATGGCTGATTCCTTATTAACCGACGAACAATGTGAATTTAATTGGATAAGCTATACTTACGCAATAAAAGGTTTAGCAAATGAGATTGGATGTAATTATTATTTGATTGAAGGTGATACGGGTTTTCATAGTCAAGATGATAATTCATTGTTAGCTAGAGATTTATTACACCATACTACAAAAGCACAGCACCAAATTTATAAAGATTTTTTAAAAATGTATGATAGTAGTTTATATGAAAAATATGCTAATACACAAGAACCAATACTTGATATTAAAAAATATATAAAAGAGTCAAAAACCAATATAATTTAAATTTGATAATGTCAAATATTTGTCGTATATTAGTGTATAATGGACAACTAAGAAGTTTACTGTGGAAGATATAATATTTTTAAAAGGTACTTTTGACGTTCAAGATCACCTTTGGTATGATCAAGATTTTAAAATTACTAATAACATAAGTGCTGAATATACATACCCAGTGCTAATAGATACAGTCGATTTCGACAACTGGTCAATTCCAAGTTTTATAGATACAACTAAAGCTAAGATACTATTCATACAGACACAAGAATGTGGATTTGCATCAAAAACGGGCGATGAATTAACCTGGCTATCGGAGATAGCTCATCAGTATAAACTAGACCTACTTTTAATTACAAGCGATCATTTAATACAAGATAAATTTGACAACTTATTAAAGCAAGGTAGAATAAAAAATAACTTTAAGGTAAAAGCCTTTACGTACTTTAAAAATACACTATGGTTTCACGATTATTTTAAAAATATAGACGAGGTATTTAAATTAAGCCTAGGAAATAATAAAAATAAAAAAGAGTTTCATTTTTTAAACTTTAATAGAGTAACTAAAAAACACAGAGTATGTATTTTCGGTGAATTAATGACAAACCCTTACCTTACAGGTAAGTTTATTACTTCTCTAGGACATAACGTAAATATTCGTAATGTAGACTATATAAATGAAGTTGAAACAGTGTTAGAAAACTCCTATAGCGGAAAACAGCGGCTATTAGAGTTTTTTAAGACTTATAATCCAACAACTCACTACACATACGATGAGACTGACTTAGAGAATAGTAAAGCTGCAAACTTAAACGTAGATGCACATAATAAATCTTTTGTTAATATAGTAACTGAGTCGTCTTATGAAGATAATTTTATTTTTTTAACTGAAAAGACCTTTAAACCAATATATTGTGCCCAGCCTTTTATTCTAATAGGTAATCCTCATTCGTTAAAGAAGTTAAGAGAGTTAGGTTTTAAGACATTTTCTCAATGGTGGGATGAAAGCTACGACGAGGAAGCAGATTTTACTAGAAGGTATGAAAAAATAGTTAAATTGATGGAAGATATAGCATCATGGAGCCTAGATAAGTGTTTAGACATAACCAAGCAAATGGAAGAGGTATTTATACATAACTTTAATATATTAACTAGTAAGACAGAACAAGACGAAGTAAAGAAGTTATTATGAGATTTGAAATAGACTTAAGGGAATATAGTATAACTACTATCCCGCAGTACATTACAGAGGTAGATATATTAACACTCAATTTCCAAGAGCTATCTGACGAAATAGATATATTTAATAGAGAAATTGAGTGGAGTGAGATGTGGACTCTAGAAGATGCTAGAGATAGACTATCTAATAACTGGAGACTTGTAGTACATAGACCCGGGAATAGAATAAGAGGGTGGTATTGGTTGGATAATACAAAAGAACCTCGTAAT